>Ga0310811_10008771_pt1 | contig 13016 bp, 16 predicted proteins | sample YCmetagenome_FD_207642 | JGI IMG/M metagenome (GOLD analysis project Ga0310811, IMG submission 207642) | Soil microbial communities from experimental microcosm in Duke University, North Carolina, United States - YC | ecosystem: Engineered > Artificial ecosystem > Soil microcosm > Unclassified ...
AATTGTTTTTACCAAATATAGTGGATTAGAGGTTAAAGATTAGAGATTAGTTAACTAGAGATTAGTTTACCATTTAATTCGCACTTATTACCTAATCTCTAACATTTAATTAACTAATCTCTAACCCTCCCCTCAAATAAAAACCCGGTTACTCGTATAAGTTTCCCTGAACTCTTTTGGTATGCAAAGTTTTTTGCGTTTGAAAACCCGGTTGAAGTTGGAGATATTATTGAACCCGCATTTATAAGCAATGTCGGCGACGGTATTGGATGTGTCTATAAGCATCCGGGAAGCATGCCCTAAGCGGATATCATTCAGACTATCGATAAAAGTTTTCCCGGTGCGCTGTTTTATAAACCGGCTAAAGGATGCTTCTGGCATATTGACTATCTGCGACACCTCGGCTAGCGTGACCTGCTTATTGTAATTATTGTTCATATATTCGAATACCTTCTCAAGCCGCTTGCTGTTGTAATTGAACTTCTCGTTGGCGGAACACAGACCGGAAAGGGTACGCATATTTTGTGACACAGATAGAGCGTGCAGAATGGATAGCAATTCCAGCACCGACTCAAACCCTGTTTTTTTATCGAGTGCCAGTAGCCTATCCTTTAACAAGAAAATTGTTTCCTGAGAAAATAAAACCCCTCTTTGCGAACATTCCAGCATACTTTTCAAATAGCTTAATTGGTTTCTGCTCAGAAATTTTTCGTCAAACAGATCTTTATGAAATTGAATGGTTACTTCCGTAATTTCTTCGCTTTGACATTGATGTGCAAGCCAGGTATGATTCAGATTGGGGCCTATCAATACCAGCTCCATATCATCTATTGCTTCAATATGATCGCCAATAACCCTTTTGGCACCTTTGGCATTCATGATCAGGTTCAGTTCATATTCATCATGGTAATGCAGGGGAGTATCAAATTTTTGTTTAATCCTCGAGAAAATCGTAAAACAATCATTAGGTGTCAAAGGAGTAATTTCCCTCGTAGCATGATTGATCATAGGTCAGGTTTACTGGTTTCCGGTTTAAAATTAGGCAGCGCAAACGCTATCATAAACCTAACCTTTTTTCATGAGATTGTCAACTTATATAGTGCCCTGTCCGAATATTTCCTGACTAAAAACATTTGGGAGTCAGGAGGGTTCTTAAAATACACTGATGTTAAATTTCAACGATAAAAGTTTATAAGAGGGTACTTTATGTTTACGAAAAATCATTTTTCAGTTGTGATTCATAAGTTTTTACAACCATCACATCGTTCATATCTTCATAAATAATACCTTTGCGCCGTTAATGAGCACCATAAACAAATCACCTGTACCTGCCGCTAAAAAGGGACCGTCTTTCAAAACGCGCCTCTCTAATGCTTTTGTTTCGCTATATAACATCAATAATTTTATACTGCGATTTTTTAAAGAAGCATTTTTACCCCCTTTTGAATTAAAGGAGGTGATGCGTCAGTGCTACGAAACAGGTGTACGATCGTTCACGCTGATCACATTTACAGGTTTTATTACAGGTCTTATTTTCACTAAGCAGTCCCGCCCTTCGTTGCTGACCTTCGGGGCACAATCATGGCTGCCATCACTGGTGTCTATAGCAATTATGCGAGCGCTGGCGCCATTGATAACAGCGCTTATCGCTGCCGGGAAAGTCGGGTCGAGTATTGGTGCCGAATTAGGCTCTATGAGGGTAACAGAACAGATCGATGCCATGGAGGTATCTGGCACCAAGCCTTTTAAATACCTGGTATGTACCCGTGTACTCGCCACAACGCTCACCATACCCATATTGGCCACTTATACTGGTTTTATTGCGCTTATCGGTGGTTATTTAAATGTGGCTGCAAATGAAGGCACCAGTCTTACCACTTTTTGGGAGCAGGTTTTTGAGCCACTAACATTTGTCGACTTTGTTGCATCATTGGCTAAAGCAATTGTTTTTGGCTTTACAATAGGAATAGTGGGATGTTACCAGGGGTATTATTCTAATAAAGGAACCGAAGGCGTGGGTAAAGCTGCAAACGGCGCCGTTGTAACCGCGATGTTCCTGGTGTTTGTTGAAGAAATATTGATCGTACAAATAGCAGGTTGGTTCCGCTAAGTTTTATACATGGAAAAAGGGAAAGCAAATATTGACTATAACAATGCCGTGATCACCATCAGGGGGCTAGAAAAATCCTTTGGCGATTTCGAGGTATTGCGCGGGATAGATCTTGACCTTTACCAGGGTGAAAACCTCGTAGTACTCGGCCGGTCAGGTACAGGGAAATCAGTATTGATCAAAGTTATATCGGGGTTGCTGAAGGCCGACAGAGGAGATGTGAGCGTTTTGGGTTGCGATCTTAATACAATAACTGACAGGGAATTACAAGAACTAAGGATAAGAATAGGCTTTTCATTTCAGAACAGCGCTTTATATGATAGTATGACGGTCCGGAAAAACCTGGAGTTTCCGTTAGTAAGAAACAAAAAAGGTATTTCAAGGGCTGAAATCGACAGTTCGGTAGAACGGGTATTAGATGCGGTTGGTTTGTTGCAGGCCATTAACCAGATGCCTGCGGAATTATCGGGTGGTCAGCGTAAGCGCATCGGCATTGCCAGAACTTTGATATTAAACCCAGAGATCATGCTGTATGATGAGCCAACGGCGGGACTCGACCCAATAACATGTATCGAGATCAACGATCTGATCAATGAGGTGCAACAGAATTTTCATACTTCATCGATCATTATCACACACGACCTTACCTGTGCAAAAAGTACCGGCGACAGGGTAGCCATGCTGCTCGATGGCCAGTTCCAGCGCGTGGGGTCATTCGACGAAGTCTTTAGCACGACCGATGATCGTGTAAAACCATTTTTTGATTATAACTTTATACAATAAGCTATTCAGCCATAACATATGGACGCAACAGAAAACAGGAAAGCAATTATAGTCGGGATATTTTTAGCCCTCGGCCTCATCATATTTGTTGTGGGTGTGCTCACTTTGGGCAGCGCACAAAAAACATTCAACAAGAGCATTCACGTTAGCGCAACTTTTGATGATGTGGCCGGCTTAAAAAAAGGGAACAACGTGTGGTTCTCGGGTGTAAAAGTGGGCACTATCAGCGATGTGCGTTTTTCGGGCCCTTCTAAAGTGGACGTGAAGATGAATATCGACGAAGCCTCTCAGCCATACATTCACCACGATGCAGGTGTGAAGATCGGTTCGGACGGTTTGATCGGTAACAAGATCATTGTGATAGAAGGCGGCAGTCCGCACGCACCAGTTGTGCAGGATGGCGATGTTTTACAAACTGAAAAAGTAGCATCTACCGACGACATGCTGAAAACATTACAACAGAACAATGAGAACCTGCTATCAATCACCAAAGATTTCAAAGAGTTAAGCCACAAAATATTGCAAGGAAAAGGAACTGTTGGTGCTTTGTTAGCTGACAGCACTATGGGTATGCAGTTGAAGAGCACTATGAGGAATTTGGAGGCAACTACGCAAAGCGCTGCGCGTATGGCTGTTCAGCTGGATAATTTCGGCAAAAAGATGAATACTAAGGGTGGTCTGGCTGATAAACTACTTACAGACACAGCCACGTTCAACAAAATACAAGGCGCTATAGCGCAATTGCAAAAAACTGTAAACAGCGCCAGTGAACTGACTCAAAACCTGAATACTGCCAGTAAACAATTGGTTACTCCTAATAATGCCATCGGGGTATTGTTAATGGATCCGAAAGGCGCTGAACAAGTAAGAACTTCGTTAAACAATATTCAAACGGGTACAGTTAAACTAAATGAGACCCTGGAAGCAGCTCAGCATAATTTCCTGCTGAAGGGCTTCTTCAAGAAAAAAGCTAAGGCGCAGGCGGATAGTTTGAAAAAAGCAGGTGGCAAGTAGGTTTTAGAGGTTGTAAAGGTTTTAGATGTTATAAAGGTTATAAATTATTTGGATCGATAACCTTTCATAGCAAGTTACTCAACCACTACAACCTCTACAACAATTACAACTTCTACAACTTAAAAACTAAAGAAATGAAACCCGGAGATAAAGTGATATGTATCGATGCGAGGATCGATCCGGAAAAGGCGGAAGAGATCAGCAAGGATTTTGAGATCTGGATAACCAAGGATAAGGAATATACCATCCGCGAGATACTGGAGAATGACGGAATAGTGCCGGGCGTACTGTTGGACGAGGTTCATAATTTCCCAAAATACTTCAAGCTATTAAACCGTTTCCAGGAGCCCGCTTTTGCCTTGTGGCGTTTCCGTAAGTTGAGTTATGCCACCGCTGTTGAGGAAGAAGAGCATGAAGCAGAACTAGTGGAGATATTAGGCCCGGGAATAACACAGCCTGAAAAAATATAATAAAGCAATGCCTATTTGTCTGAACTATGATTTGTTTGATTAAATGAAAACTATGGATAATGACAATAAATCATAGTCCGTCAAAAAATCATTAGAATCATAGTTCAGACATTAAAAAAGGCGCACCTTACGGCGCGCCTCGAATCATGATAATGGTAAAGGTTACTCAGTTCTGTTATCTGAATTGTTATCATCTTTCTTTTTAGGCTGATCTTTTGACCTTCCGTTCTCGGCTTGCAGTTTTTTCAGCATTTCATTACCGATCAGGGCATCGATCATACCACCACCGCTTTCGCCATTTTTACCGCTTACCAATATTTCCGGCACCAATTTAATATGGTTGGCAGCCAATGTTTCGGCCACACGAACGATAGCATATTGTTCTGAACCCATGGCCTGGGTTTTCTGCTTGGTAACTTCGGCTTCGGCCAAACCGATGGCTTTGATCTTACCGGCTTCGGCTTTACCGTTCACTTCGGTGGCGTTAGCATCGGCTGTAGCGTTCACAGTCTTCACTTCGGCGTCGGCTTTAGCGTTGATGGTTTTCACCTTAGCGTCGGCCTCAGCGTTAATGGTTTTTGATTCCGCCTCACCTTTGGCACCGGCAACTTTCGAAGCGGCTAATTGCGTGTTGATCTCTACCTGGCGGGTTGATTTTACTACCTCAGGCTGCATATCGGCGCCGGCTTTGGCGCTTTCAAATTCCTTACGTTCGATTTGTGCATTGCGCTGAATCTCGTAAGTGATTTTTTCCTGCTCAGCCAGTTTACGGTCGGTCAGGGTTTTCATCAAGGCTTCCGGAGGTACGATGTCACCGATCAGGGTATCCACTCCCACCACGTTATAATCACTCAGTACCTTGCTGATGTGGCTTTTTGCATCATCCTGGCGTTGTATACGGTTGGCCAGGAACTCGATCACGTCACTCTTTTGTGCCGAGTTACGGAAGTAGTTAGCGATAGTCGGTTCCAGCACCTGTGATACCAGGTTTTTCATATTCCCAAAACGTGCGATCACTTTTGGCGCTTCATTTCTTGGTATATGGATGATCTGCGACACATCGAGGTTGAATGTAAAACCGTCGGACGAACGAACTGTAATCGTACACAGGTTCTTATCCAGTTCATGTGCTTCTGTACGGCTGTTGGCCCAGTTGAGCACGATATTGGTTGTAGGCACCACCTCTACTGCATGGGTATAAATATTCACCGGGTGCTTACCAGGGTCGAGTGGCTCATCCCAAACACCTTTTTGGGTCTTCTTTACAATATTACCATGCTTAAAGCTATCGCCGCTGGTATCTTTACCTTCAGGGCCAACGAAGGAGTTAACCACACCAACATAACCGATAGGAATATAGATCATATCTACCTGCTCTACTATTACAAACCATGGGTTTAAGTAGTAAGTACCGGCCAGGATCACATCTTCCTGCAAGCCTTTCATACCGCCGGCATTAATGAAAGCAATAGGGTCCTGGTAGTTTTTATGCCCTGCTACCGATACTCCGGCGATCTCGCCTTTACCCAATGGCTCACCATCAAGCGTAGTCACAATACCCACTTTATTTTCCTGTATCTGGGTGATAGGCACCATCTCGATATCGAACAGAAAAGCGTTGATACGGTAGCTACCCGGGGTAAGAAAAGCAGCCTGCGGACCTTTCTGGCCACCATTATCCAAAAACGCAGTGGCATCCTGGAATTTGTCGCACTCAACCGGTTTACCCAATACACGACCAGTGTCCAACGAAGCACCGTCTTTTGCCTTCACCAGTCCCAGCTTGTTCTGCTCGATGATAACAAACGGCTGCATCACAACAGAATACTGCCATGGCCACATACCCCAATACAAACCCGGAGCTAATGCCTTGGCCTGCATACCGGCCTCGCCGTTGGTGGCGATGATACGGCCATCAGGAAGTCGTTTATTGCCCGAAAGCACATATTTTTTTACTACAAGACCGATACGGTCATCAGGAACGATAACCATACCAAAGAAAACACGGAGCACAAATTTGTACCCCACAAGAAGTACGATGACAGGCACAGCCCACCAAAGTAATTGGATCGAAAAATTGTTCATTTTATTTGTTTAGATTTTTTAACGGAGACCTTAAGGTGCGGACTCCTCACAAAAGCCTATAGCTTGTTGAGACCTTAGCTATATAGCACCCTTTAGAGATTTTGAATTTTACTTTGTTACACATTGTGATAGGATTTATTTTGTCAAATATGCTTTTCACAATCGTTATTTGCAATAGATGAAAGGCAATTTTCGTATTAAATAATTGTGAATCATACAATTGAAAACAACTCCTCCCCTGGAATCGGGGAGGCCGAGCGGGGTAAAATCTGCGCCTGGCTTATTGTCCTAAAGTTTTACCCACTCTGTCGACGCTGCGCTGGACATCTTTCCCTAAGTGTAGGGAGAGAATTATATTTACATTTACGATGACCGCAAAACCCAACAAAAATTTTAGCTTTAAGGCATCATGATCAGATCATTTATCATACAAAATAAATTTATCGCTGGGGTTATTCTGTTAAGCTTACTTACCTCATGCCAACTTTCTATCAAGCCTGAAGTTTTATATGGCAAATGGAAGTACGTAAAAATTGAGAATAACAGTGTGGCTAATCCTACTCATGTTACTCCTGAGCAACTGCAATCGGAAGAGCCATATATTAAATTCACAAAAGACAGCCTGATGATCTGGTGGGGCGGCCAGGTACTGACCCATGGAACCTATAAGATTGAGGGTGATAAGATCCAGTTTAAAGAGATTCAAGCCGGCGGAAAAATACGCGAGTTCCCGTTCATCGTTTCCAAACTGGACGATAAGAATTTAATATTCAGCACCCAGGGCGATGACGGATCAAGAGTGACGGCAGTTAAAGAGTAGTAGCAGCCATACAAATGACCAGTGACCAATGACTATTTTTAATTAAATGGTGATACTTTATCGGTAACTTGCACTTAGTAGTAAAGAACAAGCTTATGTCGGAATTTAAATTTTCAAACCGGACAGCAGAAGAAAGGGAAGAGCTTTTTATCGATCTATATAAAAATGCATTCCCGACGGTGGCGCGGTACGTGGGCAAAATGGGCGGAACGTTTGATGAGGCGAAGGATATTTTCCAGGATGCGCTGGTTATTTACTATGAAAAGTCTGTCGAATGTTCCTTTGAGCTGAAAACCAATGAGAAGGCCTATCTTTTGGGTATTGCTAAACATTTATGGCTCAAACAACACCGGGATAATTCCAAACTTTATCCTCTCAACGACCTGGATTTAGAGGTCGAAGAATCCACACAAGCATCCGACAAGAAAGTTCTCAACTTCCTGCAAACTGCCGGCAAAAAATGTATGGACTTGCTGCGCTCATTTTACTACGATGGGATACAGCTTGCCGATGCTGCTGAATTATTTGGATTTTCAGGTGTACGGTCCGCTACGGTACAGAAATACAAATGCCTGGAGAAAGTAAGAGAAACTGTTAAACAAAAAGCATTAACCTATGAGGACTTCGTTGATTAAGACCGAACAGATAGAGGCGTACTTGACGCGGCGATCAGAACCGGGCGATCAACTCGTGTTCGAAGCCAGGCTATTGCTTGAACCTGAATTGCACGAGAAAATGCAATGGCAGCAGGAAGCATATCGCATGATAAAACTTTATGGGCGCGATCAGCTGAAGCAGGAGATCGAAACTGTTCATCAGAAATTATTTACACAAAAGGAGCATTTGAGCTTCGCACAGAAAATAAGAAGGTTATTTACTAACCGATAAAAACCGAAATTTTATGAAAATTGACAAAAATGAATTCCGCAAATATGCGGTGGGGCATCGCCATGTCCAAAGTTTAGTGGTAGACGATTATATTTCAAAAACCGAAAGCCATATCACCGCGTCTATGACGCCCTACATCACCGAGGAGCGCGAACTGCGTGTAGCGCAAATGGACGTCTTTTCCCGCCTGATGATGGACCGCATCATATTTTTAGGCGCGGCGGTAGACGATAATGTAGCCAACATCATCCAGGCACAATTGCTTTTCCTGCAGTCGACTGATTCGAAAAAGGATATCCAGATGTATATCAATTCGCCGGGCGGTTCGGTATACGCGGGGTTTGGTATTTATGATACCATGCATTTGATCGCGCCGCATGTGGCAACTATTTGCACGGGCATGGCGGCATCTATGGCTGCGGTGTTATTGTGCTCAGGAGCAGCAGGCAAACGCGCAGCCCTCACCCACTCCAGGGTTATGTTACATCAGCCTTTAGGTGGTGTGCAGGGGCCTGCGTCGGATATCGAAATAACTGCACGGGAAGTATTAAAGATCAAGAAAGAACTTTACACCATCCTCGCCAAACACAGCGGACAGGAGTATCAAAAAATTCACGATGTATCCGACCGTGACTTCTGGATGATCGCATCTGAAGCAAAAGAGTTTGGGATTATTGATGAAGTGCTGGGAAATTAGTACAAGCGTTCATGTTTCACACGCCGTGAACGCGTATGAACACTTGTTTTTACTCTCCATTCTGCTCTTCACCCGTTGGCTGTGTCCCCACAGCCAACTTTGTTATTCACACGACAACATATAAATGCAGGTGCTTGTCTGTGAGGACACGGACAGGGGAAATATTGGCTATTAATATGATATGTCCTATTTTTGAGAAAAACCTAAAATATGATCTCGCCTGAACAAGCCTTAGCATTTGCAAACGAATGGGTAGAAGCATGGAACGCACACGACCTGCCCCGTGTATTGGAACATTATACCGACGACTTTGAAATGACCAGTCCGGTAATGAAGCAAATGGGATTGAGCGAGACCGGCACCTTAAAGGGGAAACAAAACGTAGCGGATTATTGGCAAAAGGCGCTGGTAAAATACCCCGATCTGCATTTCAAAATAATTGATGTATTGACCAGCGTTAATTCCATTGTCATCTATTATCATACCATCAACAATAAGCTATCGGCTGAACTTTTTATGTTTAATGATGAGGGTAAGGTTTACAAATCTGCCGGGCATTATAATTAATGTGTCGAAACCGCAGCAGAAGGATCAGCATGCACAGCCTCTTTAATATTCCGCCGGCCAATCAATAAAATCATCAGGGCAATAACCGACGAGCCTGCCATGATAGCCGCCAATGGTGTTGCGGATCTGCTGCTAAAAAAGCCTACGCAGGCCGATGCGGCTGCCCCTAAACCCAACTGCATTGTTCCCAACAGTGCCGAAGCTACCCCTGCATTTTTGGGAAAGGGCGCCATAGAAAGGGCGGCTGTATTGGGATTGGTCAGGCCGACGCAACTCAGAATTAAAAAGATCATCGTTATAGTACCTGCCAGGTTGAACCACCCGTTTGATGCGCCTATAACAAAAACAGCACTCATAACTACCTGAACTATCAGCGCCGCATTGATCACCTGTTCGCTTTTAAAACGTTTTATAAGTAGCGTATTTAACTGGTTCGAACCGATAAATCCTACCGATATACCTGCAAATACCCAGCCGTATTCCTTTTTGCTCAGATCAAACACATCCATAAAAACCAACGGTGAACCAGCTACATAGGCAAACAGCCCGGAGAACCCAATAGAGCCTGCAATTGCATAGGTATAAAACTGCGGGTTACGTATCACAAAAAGAAAGCTGCTAACTATCGGTCCGGGTTTTAGGGAATATGACGGATCAGGTTTATAGCTTTCGGGCAGGGTAAAAATTACGGCTACAAGGATAAGTACAGCTATACTCAACAATACAATAAATACCGATTGCCACCCTAATGAATCGGCAAGATAACTACCGGCAGTGGGCGCAAGCAACGGTGAAGCGCCGAGAACCAGGAACAGCAATGCAAATACTTTGGCATTATCCTCTACGGGAAACAGATCGCGCACCATAGCTACAGCAGCCACACTCGCTGCACAACTGCCTATCGCCTGGAAAAGCCGCATAACAATCAACATTTGCACAGATGCCGATAAGAAACAACCTATTGATGCGATGATGTAAAGGCTCAGCCCAACATACAATGGCCGCTTGCGTCCGAACCGGTCCATCAGCGGGCCGTAGATCATCTGTCCTACCGCCAATCCGATGAAATAACTGGACAGCGACAGATCGACCGTGGATGTGGTGGTATTTAACGCTTTCGCAATATCCTGGAAAGCGGGCAGATACATATCGATAGAAAACGGGCCTAATGCCGTCAGCGTACCTAAAATAAGTACAAGGAAAAAGTAGCGCTGTTTCGTCATAGATACTGTTTGGTTGGAGCTGCGAAGATAAAAAGGCTTTTTTAGATGGAATGTAAATTTTGTTGATTTGATAGAACATTCTCATCCCCACATATCGTCCGTCCCAGCAGGGTCTCCCAAAGGGGACCCTGCGTTAAAGGACCGGGAACCACTTGTATATAACAAAACTAGTGCATACACACGCAGGGTCCCTTTCAGGAGACCCTGCTGAGACGGCTAAGAAGGGAAGTATCATTTTGCGATTCATCAAAAATATTTTCAAAAAAACTTGCGCAACCGAACGATTGCATTTATATTTGCAATCAATCAGTTGCAAATTATATGAGACGCGATATTTTCCAAGCCGTTGCCGACCCAACCCGCAGAGCGATTTTAACGTTACTGGTAACCGGCGCCATGACACCCAACGCTATTGCCGGGCATTTCGATAGCAGTCGCCAGGCGGTATCAAAGCATTTACAAATATTAACCGAATGCGAGGTAGTAACTGCCAAACAAACCGGCAGAGAGATACATTATCACTATAATCCTGAAAAAATGAAAGAGATAGACATTTGGCTGGAACAACTCCGCAAGATGTGGATGGACCGCTTTGATCAATTAGACAACCTGCTAAACGAATTATAAAACCAAACAATCATGACAAACAATTTTTCATTTGAAGCGGATAGCTCCGAGAAAAAAATTCATATCGTACGTGAGTTTAATGCACCTGTCGAAAAAATATGGAAAGCCTGGACTGATCCGGAGATACTCGACAAATGGTGGGGACCGAAACCTAACAGGATCGAAACCAGGATCCTGGATTTTAAAATTGGCGGCACCTGGCAATTTGCTATGGTTACCCCTGAAGGGCAAAAACACTGGTTATATGCCGAATTTACCGGAATAGAAACCCATAAATCGATTTTAACAAAAGCCTTATTTTTTGATGGTGAAGGCAATCCGGTTAACAGCGGGCCAAATTGGTACCGGGATACCAGGTTCTCATCCATAGAAGGTAACCGGACGAGGGTAAATATCGCGATCACCTATGAGGACGATGCAACCTTTGAAAGGTTCACTGCCGACGGTTACTTTAAACAAGGCACCGCAATCGGTTATAACCAACTGGACGAATTACTGGCTGCGGAACAGATCACTGCATAAAACTCAATAATTATGACAAACTATTTTGTGTTCGAACCGGACCTGGCCGCTAAAAAGATCCACGTATCGCGGGAATTTAATGCGCCGATTGAAAAAGTATGGAGAGCCTGGACAGAGGCTGACATTCTTGATAAGTGGGTGGCACCGAAGCCATGGACAGCTGTGACCAAAACTATGGATTTCACAGTCGGCGGAATATGGTTGTATGCCATGGTTGGGACCGAAGGGCAGAAACATTGGGTATACGCTGAATTTACTGCGATAGAAAGTGGCAGCGCTTTTTCATCAATAGGCAGGTTTTGTGATGGCGACGGCAATCCGGTTATGGAGGCTCCGAAATCATACCGTGATACTAAATTCTCATCCATCGACGGCAATAAAACCAGGGTTGATATGGTGATCACCTTTGAGGATGAATCCACCATCAAAATGTTCGTTGACGGTGGCTTTAAAGAAGGTACTATCATGACCCTTGCGCAGCTGGATGAGTTGCTGGCGTCGGAATAAATAATATTAGATCACCTATAAAACTAAATAATCATGACAACCAATTTTGTATTCGAAAAAGATCTTGCAGCTAAGAAAATTCACGTAGTACGCCAGTTTAATGCACCAATTGAAAAAGTATGGAAAGCCTGGACAGACCCGGACATCCTGGAAAAATGGTGGGGACCGAAACCATGGGTAGCCAAAACCAAAACTATGGATTTTACGGTAGGCGGCGCCTGGTTGTATGCCATGGAAGGTCCAGAAGGTCAGAAACACTGGAGCTATGTAACATTTACCGCCATTGAGCCGGGAACCCGCTTTGCAGCTGATTCTTTATTTTCTGATGAAAATGGTAATGCAATGCAAGGGGCACCTGTCGGGCATTGGGACAACAAGTTCATAGCTGTGGGTGATAAAACCAATGTGGTGGTCGATCTGAACTTTGACGATGAAGCCCACTTTAAAATGTTAGTGGAAATGGGCTTTGAAGGTGGCTTTACTATGGGGCTGAACCAATTAGATGAGTTATTAGGATAATAAACGCGGAAATCGCTTTTAAAAAGGAGGCACCTACGGAGCCAAAAAAAGCAATATTATGTATCGTCCTAAAAAAAGTTTACAGTTTTTACATAGTCCTGTTATGTACTTACAGGTGAATTACAATCCTGTAATGGGTTTACAATTTTAGTGTTTTTATAATAATAGTTCTTCCATAGTTTTT
>Ga0310811_10008774_pt1 | contig 13015 bp, 11 predicted proteins | sample YCmetagenome_FD_207642 | JGI IMG/M metagenome (GOLD analysis project Ga0310811, IMG submission 207642) | Soil microbial communities from experimental microcosm in Duke University, North Carolina, United States - YC | ecosystem: Engineered > Artificial ecosystem > Soil microcosm > Unclassified ...
TCGCCTCGGCCACCCCCGCTACCGTCCACCCGGACACCGTCCAGCTGGTTCGATTCGTTTTCGTCGACCGCAGTGCCGCCAGCGTGGAGCTGGTCGGCGACTTCAACGAGTGGGCGCGCGGAACGACCGCTTTGCAGCGCTCAGGCGCACCCGGGGTGTGGGCGGTCTCAGTTCCCCTCTCGCCAGGTCGCCACGAGTATGCTTTTATTATCAACGGCTCGCGCTGGGTCGCTGATCCGCTCGCGGTGAAGAGCACCGATGACTTCGGAACCGAGAGCTCCGTCATTCGTGTCGCCAGTACGGGGAACAGCACCACCTAGCGAGACAGCCTTGTTCCGCCACAACTGTCACTCGCTGCGATTTGAGAGCAGGACCACTCACTGCCCTGTATTCGAGAGGAGCGCTTGCGGCGGTCCTCTTCGTGGCGCAAGCGATCCGGGCGCAAACAATCGAAACCAGCGTTGACGTCGGCGCGATGGCGCTGCGGTACGCTGACACCGTCAGCACCGGCGCGGGAGTGATCACTCCGCACATCGGCATCGACTGGCGCGAGGCGTTCGCGGATGCTTCGGCGACCTTCTCGCAGTTCACCATCGGCGGCTGGAGTCTCCAGGGCATGGCGTCGGGATCCAGACTCATCCCCATCAACCGGCAGCTTCTCGGCGAAGTAGGACTTCTCGGCGGGGGCAGCACCCACAATGATGGCACGCGCACGGGAGAGATCGTCGGCAATGCGCGGCTTCACATCCCGGTGCATAGCGTGGAGCTTTTCGTCGGCACCGGTGCCGGCCGCACCTGGGATGGAAGCGCGTGGCGAACGATGGTGCTTGGAGAGGCAGGCGCATCGGTTGGATCGTCCGACCGGGGCGCGGTGATCACCTTGACCCCGACAACCGTCGATTCGATCCACTATGCGGACCTGCAAGGGACTCTCTCCTGGTCGACGAGCATCGCCGACATCGGAGCGGTGATTGGGACCCGGATCGGCGATCAGCTCACCAGCCTGAGCGGGACGGCAAGATCGTGGGCGAGCGTAAGCGCGATCCGGCAGCTCAATCGCAGGTTCGCACTCTCGTTGAGCGGCGGCACTTATCCGATCGATCCGACCCAGGGATTTCCGGGCGGGCGGTTTGCTTCGCTCGCGGTGCGCATCGCGACGGGGCGCGCACCCATCCAGCCTGCGCCCGCGGTAGACCCGACAGCGTTAGGTGCGCCTTCGACACCCGTGACTTCCTTCGAGACAGCACGGGACGGTCAGGGGCGGCTGAAGTTTTCAGTCAGCGCGCCAGGTGCACAGTCCGTGGAGATCAACGGAGACTTCACGCAGTGGGTGCCGCTGCGGCTGACGCAGGATGCGCGCGATGCGAGCCGATGGACCGCGGTGCTGCCGATCGAGCCCGGGAAATACGAAATGAACATTCGAGTAGATGGCGGCCATTGGATGGTGCCCCCCGGCCTGCTTTCGCTGCGTGACGAATTCGGTGGGGCCGTTGGGTTGCTGGTGGTAGAGTGAATAGTCTAAAAGTGACCCCAGCCGTGCTCGCCAGAGTCTATTCTGTGATGGCTGCCAAAACCTCACTTATGAAGATCATCCGAAAATTTGCCGCGCTGGGCTTCGCTTCACTGCTCGCTGCGGTTGCCGTCGAGGCACAAGCCCCTTCGCGTGATGCGTTGGCGCGCCTCAGGGAAGTCCTGCCGCCCGACGTTGCGCAGCGCGTATTGGCGCGGATTGCGGAAGCAAACGCTCGCAATCTGCCCGCCGATGCGCTCGCGAACCGCGCGCTCAAGTTTGCAGCGAAGGGCGTCAATCCGTCCGACATTGAACGCTCGGTCAACGAGCAGGCGGTGCGAATGGACGTTGCCCGCAACGCGCTGGTTAGTGGTCGCGGCACTCAGCCCGCCGGCGACGAGATCGAAGCCGGGGCCGAAGCGATGCGCAAAGGAGTCGACGCTGCCGCGGTCTCGACGCTCGCGAAGAGCGCGCCGTCGGGACGTTCGCTCGCGGTTCCACTCTTCGTGATCGGCAGCCTGACTGATCGTGGACTGAGCTCCGATGAGGCGCTCAAGAGCGTCCTCGCCCGGCTGCAGACGCGAGCCTCCGACGCCGATCTCGAGGCGATGCCGGGTGATCTCGACGGCCAGGTTGGCCAGAGCAACGGCAAGCCCGCCGGGATGTCGGGACGGGATTTCGGGCAGAGTCGTCGTCCAGCTTCGGCAGGTCGCCCCGCCAACGCAGGGCCGCCGGCGGGAGTTCCGGGCAATGGAGGGTCGAAGTCGAATCCCGGGAAGGGGCACAAGCCTCCGCCGAAGGGGAATTAACTCTCGGCGTACGGCCCGCGTCGCTTCGGCTGGCCACCGTTCGTTACATAAGCGGGCAGCCGCAAGCTTTACAGCAGCTACGCTAAGAGCTTTTCGCGGATTTTCGTACTTCGCGGCTTCCTCCGCATCTAACAGTACTGAAGCGCGGAGCCTTTAGCTGCCGAGCAGCTATGCTCGGAGCGAGCTGGTGTCGCGTCATCGCGCCGACCCAAACGGCAAGACCCAAGACGACGAAGCGCATGAGGACGAAGCGCATAACGACGAGACGCGATGCGTCCCGAGAGCTCTCAGCATAGCTGCTGTCTCGCTATCGGCTCCCCGCTTTCTTTCATGTAGTGGCCAGCCGAAGCACTCAGGTCCGAGAAGCCGAAAGTATGGATGAGCTGTGACCCCGGGCTGTTGACACGAAGTCTAGCAAATGGAGCCGCGATTCTGCGCTCGCTGCCAAAACCGACAACAAAGTGGGAATGCGGAGATAAAAATGAGGCAAACCTTTCGATTTTTCGCGGCAATTGCGCTCGGCGCGCTCGGCGTCGCCGGCTGCAGTGATTCGTCCGGCACGAGCACCGGCCAGCTCACCGTCCGGCTCACCGATGCGCCGTTTCCCTTCTCCGACATCGCGCGAGTCGACGTCTACGTCGTACGCGTCGACGCCAGAAAGGCGGAGCCAACCGACAACGAGGCCGCCGACGAAGGCGACATGGACGGATGGACGACCATCGCCAGTCCCGGCACTCTCGTGAACCTGCTCGACCTTGCCGGCGGAAAGACGATGAACCTCGGCGCCGCGACCCTCGCTACCGGGACCTACAATGGATTCAGGTTGATCATCGACCCGAGTCAGTCGGTGCTTACCCTCGCCGACGGAACTCACCCGGACGTGAAGTTCCCGAGCGCCGCGCAATCGGGCATCAAGGTCAAGCTCGATGAGCCGATCGAGCTGACCGAAGACGGCTCGGTGATGACACTCGACTTCGACGTCGGGAGCAGCTTCGTAATGCGCGGCAACAACGCCAGAAACGGCTTCATCTTCAAGCCCGTCGTGCGCGCGGTGGCGCAGGACATCACCGGCAGCGTAACGGGCTCAGTTCGCGCCAACAGTGCAACAGGCGCGGGTGTATCGGGCGCAACCGTGGAAGTTCTGACCGCGGGCTCCCTCATCGACGATACTGATCCGACCCATGTCGTGCGCACCACGAGCACGGATGCGAACGGAGATTATCGAATCGGTTTCCTTCTTCCAGGCACCTACGTCGTGCGCGCAACTCCTCCAACGACGAGCGGCTTCAAGCCGGCGCTCCTTACCGGTGGACTTACCATCACCACCGGCACCGAGACCCAGAATCAGATCATCGTCGTCGCGCCGTAGGTCCCACCCGTCGCCATACAAAAGAACCCGGAGAAACTCCGGGTTTTTTTGTATCCGCAGTCACGGTTTTTTCCGGAGTCCGCAGTATTCGACGCGATCTATAGGTTGTCGCGCACTCTTCAAACCCCGCTCGGAGCCTCCAGCCGGCCCGCCCACGGCCGCCCGCCGGTAGTCTTCAGTTCCGTCCTCACTCCTACGTCAAACCGGTCCTTGTACTACGTATCCCCGCCGATATGAGCGCACACCGTCCGACAACATCGTTCGCGTGTCACGAACGGAGCAACGTCGATGGGCTTCGCCAGGTACGATGGACAGAGCTCGCCAGCAATCGGGGGAATCGCTTACGCCTTCCCTGCCGCTTCGCGCACCGTCGGTGAGCTCGCGGCCGACAATCAGCTGGCGAGCTCCGTCGAAACCCTCGAGGGTTTCGGGTTCGGCCAGGTCCACGTCGCGGTCGAGGAGACGCCTTACGATCTCGCGCTGAACGCGGCGAGGTGTCTGCTCGTCGAAAACGAGATCGATCCCCTGTCGATCGGACTGCTGATCTACGGCGGAACTCCCGCGTCTCTGGCTTTCTCCGACCACGCACACGCTCCGGACGCCGCCGCATCCCTGTGCACGATGTCGCGGTTCAAGTATCCGTCGAGTCGTCTCCAGAACGAGCTCGAGCTGAACAACGCGTGGAGCTTTGCGATCGATCAGCTCGCATGCACGACATTGCTCGGCGCAGCCCGCATCGCGCGGGCACTCTGCCTCGCCGAAGGGATCGACCGGGCATTGTGCGTGTCGTCGGAATTCTTCCCGGCCAGGGCGGGTCGCGAAGCAATCTTCAATTGCACTTCCGACGCGGCCTGTGCGGTGCTGATCGAGCGCAATGGCGAGCGCAATCGCCTGGTCTCGGCGACGAACGTCACCAAAGGCTACTACTGGGATGTCGAGAATCGGCGCGACGAGATCGTGGCGTCGTACTTCCCGACAGCGCGACACGTCCTGCTCCGCACCATAGCCGACGCCGGCTGGGAGCCGGGCGACGTCGACTGGATCATTCCCCACAACGTCAGTATGCGCAGCTGGGAGATCCTTTCGGGCCTGGTGCGACTGCCACGCGCGCGGCTGTTCTCCCACAACATCGCCCGCCACGGCCACACCCTCGCGGGCGACAACTTCATCAATTACCGCGATGCGCTCGAGGGCGGGTGCATCAAACCGGGCCAGAAGATCGTGATGTTCTCCTACGGCTTCGGCGCGCACTGGACCGGCATCGCGGTGGAGGCCTGACATGAGCGTTTCCGGAAAGGTGCTCGTCACGGGGGCGAGCGGGCTGGTCGGCGAAGGAGTGCTGCGCGAGATGCTCGCAGCACGCCCGGACCTTGAAGTCTTCGCCGTCGTGCGCAACGAGCTGCGATGGCGGATCACCGCGCGGCGACTGGGCGCGCTGGCAGCCCGCGTCATCCCTGTCAGCGGCGATGTGACCGTGCCAGGCGTCGGACTCGAGCCTCTGGTCCGCCAGCGCATCGAGCGCGAAACCAGCGTCGTCATTCACGCCGCGGCGGACATCAGCTTCTCGCGTCCGCTCGACCAGTCGCGCTTCGTGAATACCCTCGGCTCATACCACGTCGCCGAGCTGGCGTCGTCGTGCGCTGCGCTCGATCGGTTCGTGTTGGTCAGCTCGGCGTTCGCTGCCGGGAGGGCGACGGGAACGATTCTCGAGCGCGATAACGGCGGCGAAGCGGGCTGGGTCAACTCCTACGAGCAATCGAAGTACGAGGCCGAGTGCTGCATTAGAAAGACTGCACTGCCCTGGACGATCGTTCGGCCCAGTACCATGGTATGCCGCGGCGCAGACGGCGACATCCAGCAGATCAACGCCGTGCACCGCGCGCTGCGGATCTATCATCGCGGTCTGGCGGCAATGATTCCCGGCGACCGCGCCTATCCATTCGACGTGATCACGTCGAGCTACGTTGTCGATGCAATAGCGCGGCTGGCGTTCGATCCCGCTGCGCTCGGCGAGACGATCCATCTCTGCTCTGGCCGTGGCGCGCTCACCCTCGGCGAGCTCGTCGATACCGCCTACGAAGTATGGAGCGAACAGGCCGACTGGCGCCGGCGCGGCGTCGAGCGCGCAATCATCACCGACCCGGAGACCTACGCCCTGTTCGAGCGCGCGGTCAACGACACCGGCGATGTGCGACTGCGCGCTATACTCGCGTCTCTGGCGCACTTCATCCCACAGCTCGCGCTCCCCAAGACCTTCGACACCACCGTTGCCGATCGGCTTCTCGACGAGCCAGCGCCGTCACCATCCATCTATTGGAAGCCGATGCTGCGGAGACTGCTGCAACACAACTGGGGACAAACCGAGGAGGTGGCAGCGTGAGCGAGCGCGCCGATTTCGTCGAGCAGATGTTGCGGTGGCTGAACGCCGAGGTCGCGCCCGAGGGTGTCGATGTCGTCGCTGACACCCCGCTGTTCTCAACGCGTCTGCTCGACTCGCTGCGAGTCCTCGAGCTGATCGCATTCACCGAGCAGTTCCTGGGGCGGGCGATCCCCGACTCGCACATTCGGATGGACAATTTCCAGACGGTTGGCCGGATCGCCGCCGTTTTTCTTCCGCTCGACGACCATGTTGTCGCCTGAAGAAGTCGTCGCGCGGCTGCGCGAGAACGGCTCGCTGTGGGAAGTCGCGCCGGGCGTGACTGGATTGCGCGGGGCAGTGGTGTCGCTGCTGCGCGAGATCGAGAGCGCGCTGCTGGAGATCGCCCGCGGCGAGACGTCGGACGAATGGATCGCCCCCGCCGGCGTCGCTTTCGAGACACTGGAGCGCGCGAACTACTTCGCGTCGTTCCCCCAATGGCTGACGGCTGCGTCGCATCTGAGCGGTGACGAGAGTGTGCTCGCCGCGATCGCGGGCAGCGCTGCGCCCGCGGAGCGAGCGCGCGAGGCTCTGGCACCGGCCGATGTCGTCCTGCCACCGGCCGTCTGCTACAACACTTACGCGGCGCTCGCGGATTCGACCATCGGCGCGCCAGTCATCATGACCGCGCAAGGCACTTGTTGGCGCCATGAAGGCTCGCGCCACGTTCCCCTGCAACGCGGCTGGGCGTTCACGATGCGGGAGATCGTCTGCGTCGGCGCCGAGCGTGACGTGAAGGGTTTCCTCGATCGATCGGTGGAAATGGTCGGCGCGCTGGAACGCGCACTCGGACTGGATTGCGGGCTGGTCGCGGCCAGCGATCCCTTCTTCGCGCCGACGGCGCGCGGCCGAGCCGCACTGCAGCGCATCAAGGCGCTCAAGCACGAGCTGCAATTCCGTTTCGCGGACGGCAGCCCGTTGGCGATCGCGTCCTTCAACGACCACGAGCTGTTCTTCGGTGAGGCCTTCGGGATCCGTCTCGCCGACGGAGCACCGGCGTGGAGCGGCTGCGTCGCATTCGGCATCGAGCGCTGGCTGCTGGCAATCCTCTCGACTTACGGAGTCGATCCGGCACACTGGCCGTTGATGGTGCCCGCGGCCGGAAGACTCGAGCTTCTGGGAGCATCAGGCAAATGATCACCAATCGACAGACGAGCGTTTACGTCCGCTGCGCAATGGCCGCCGATCGCGGTGCGTGGTCGGTGGAGCGCGACATCAAATGGGGGGAGATCGATCGCTCGCGGGCGCTGGCTCGTCCCGACCTTCTCGCTTCGCTTCGCGATGCGGCGCTGATCGAGTCGTATCACCCGCTGAACCTGGCCAGGCTGCTGCGCGCGACGCTCGACGACATTGACGCGGGCGTGGTGTTCTCGCTCGAGCTCTACGAGGGATTCAAGCACTTTCACTCGCTACGTCGATATCTCGAGGAGGTCGGGTACGATCCGGCGATCACCGACGAGGAGCTCGTCGCAATTCGGGCGGCCCAGAGGGAGCTCGACGTCAAGCCCGAGGATCTCATCGCCAGGCTCGTGGAGTTCATGCTCTCCGAGCACCTCGCGCACTACTTCTTTCGCCGCCTAGGCGAGCACGCCGAGGACCCCGTACTTGCGGACTTGTTGTCGCGCATCGCCGACGACGAGGTCAGGCACGCGCAAAGCGCGTCCGACCTGATTGCAAAGCGGATCGCCGCCGATCCGACGGTGATCCGGCAGGTACTCGATGCCGCTCTGGATTTTCATCACTTCGGCGAAGAAGCGATCGGGAAGGTCCCCGTGGCGCAGCCGGGCGATGCGATCGCGATTCAGACCTTCGCGAAGCGTATCGAGCGACTGTGCGGCGTTCGTCTGGTCGATCACATCAAGAACACGAACCTGAACCGGAGAGCGTCATGACGCCGTCAAAGAACGAAATCGACCTGCTCAATTTCTACCGCGCCTCCGAGCTCCACGGCGGACTGATCCTCGGCCAGATGGTGAGGCGGACGCGGGATCCGGAGCTGATTCTCAATCTCACGCGCCACAGCGCCGAGGAAGTGATGCACGCGCAGCTGTGGACGGAGACAATCGTCGCGGTTGGCGGCAAGCCGGCGCCAGTGCGCGACACTTACCAGACCCGGTATGCGGAGGAGGTCGGCACGCCGATCTCGATGCTGGAGATTCTGGCGCTCACCCAGGTCTTCGAGCGCCGGGTCTACCGTCACTTCACGCTCCATCTGCGGCGACCTGACGTCCATCCGACGGTGGCAGCGACGCTGCGGAGAATGCTGGAAGAAGAGCGCGGTCACCTGACATGGGTCAAGCACTGGCTCGACAGGCAGGCCCTAACGAGGCCGGCCGAAGTGCGCGAAGTCATGCGCCGCTATTCCGAGGTCGACGAACGCGTGTACGCTGCGATCTCGAGCGAGTACGGGTGGAGGCTGGCGGCGTGAGCGCCGAGACGCTGATCGAGCGCGAGGCGGCCGAAATTCTCCGCGCCACGCTGGCTCGGCTTCCAGAGCCGGCGCCGAGGCCGGAGCCGACGCCACGCATTCTCGACCGTACGGTTCTTCCGGGCGCGCGCGACGACCGGTTGTTCTTTGCGCAGGTCCGCGAGGATCCGTTGCTCGAGATCGACGCGCTTTCTCCACTCGAGAACGCGAACGTGGTCGTCGTCAGCTCCGGCGGGTGCACCGCCTTTTCCCTGCTGGCGGCGGGCGCAGCGCGGGTGACGGCGGTCGATCTCAACTCGACGCAGAACCATCTCGTCGAGCTCAAGGCTGCAGCGCTGCGGCGTCTGACGATGCCCGAGGTGATGAGCTTCTTCGGCGTCGCACGCGGCACTCCCAGGCGGCGGACGCGGACTTACCACACCATTCGGCCGTTCCTGACCGACGGCGCTGTCCGATTCTGGGATGCGCACCAGGGCATGCTCGGACGCGGCGCGCTGGTCTGTGGAGTGACGGAGCAATTCGTGGGCGTGGTTGCCAGAGTGGTGCGAATGTTTATCCACGGACCACGCCGCATCGACCGGCTGCTCTCCGCCCATTCATTGGAAGAACAGCGCGCGTTTTTTCAGGGCGAGTGGAACAGCCGCCGCTGGCAGGCGTTGTTCTCGGTGCTTCTCAATCGCTGGACCTTCAACCGCGCCTTCGACCCCGAATTTTTCCGCGAAGTCGAGAACCCAAGCTTCGCCGCGCATTTCCGCGGCCTGCTCGAGCATGCGCTCTGCGATGTGCCGGTGCGCAACAACTATTTCCTGCACCAGATGCTGCGCGGGACCTATCCCCTCCGCGAGCCCGGTGGAGTTCCGCCCTACCTCGAGCGCACCGCGCGCGAGATCCTGCGCACCCGACTCGACGATCTCAACCTCGTCGATGGCGGTTATCGCGACTATCTCGAGACTTGCCCGGAGTCGAGCGTCGATGCGCTCGCCATCTCCAACATTTGTGAATGGCTCGACGCAGATGACATCGACCAGCTGTTCGCCCAGATCGTGAGGGTCGCGAAGCCTGGGGCGCGCTTCTGCTTTCGAAACTTCGTCGGGTACACCGCCATCCCCGCGCGCTTCCGCGGCGTCGTGGTTGAAGATGAAGCCGCGGGCCGCGCGGCGATACTCCGCGATCGGAGCTGCCTGCAGGCGCGCATCGCCATTTGCCGGATCGTGAAGTGACCGCCGTAGATGCGATTTCTGCGGGTCTTACGCCGGTTGATGCGGGTCTTACACCCGGCGTTGAGTTTGTGGTGCGCGATGCGACGCTGGCGGACAATCGCGAGCTGATCGCCCTCGCGGCGGCGTGCGCGATGAAGGGCGACATGTCGATGAGAATAGATCGCCGCCCCGATTTCTTTGCGCTCAACCGGCTGGAGGGCGACAAGTGGCGGGTCGGCGTCGCTGAAGTCAGCGGCCAGGTCGTTGGCTGCATTGCAGCAAGCGAGCGGTTGGCCTTCGTCAACGGCGACCGCATGCGCATCGGCTACGTCGGCGATTTCAAGGTGCACCCCCAGCACCGCAACACCGTCATAGCGGACGCGCTTTCACACTACGCCGCGCGGGCGTTCCCCGATCTATCACCGACGGCTCCGCTGATGATCACCGTGTTGGCCGGCAATCGGGCGATGGAGCGCCGGCTTTCCGGCCCGCGGGGAGTCGCCGCCTTCACGCGAATTGGAACCATCCGGACGCATTCGATCCCTATCCTCGGCAGAAGGCGACCGGCTAACGCGGGCACTATACGGATCGACAACGCGCGCTGGAGCGATCTCGAATCAATGACGACGCTCTGGGATAAGGTCGCGCCCGCGCGGCAATTGGCGCCGCCGCTCACGCCGGACGCTGTTGTCGATTTTATTCGTCGCGCGCCGGGACTCGACATCTCCAGCTACATGATCGCGCGCTCGGCAGCGGGTGAGATGCTGGGTTTCCTCGCCGCCTGGGACCAGCGGTCGTTCAAGCAGCTGACAGTAATCGGCTACTCGCCCCGGATGCGGCTCGCGCGCCTCGCGTTCAACGCGCTGGCCACGGTGGCAGGTGCCGAGCGACTGCCGCGGACGGGAGCGTCGCTCAATTGCTCGACGATCACGCACCTTTGCGTACCGTTCCATCGACCCGAGGTGCTCAGGGAGCTGGTGACCGCAGCGTACGGCGCTGTCCGGCTCCGCGGCTGTTCGGTTCTGAACGTTGGGCTGGATCTCCGCGACCCGCTGAGCGAGGCGCTAGGCGGGATGTACGCTCAGCCAACCGACGTCAACGCGTACGTGACGCCGAGTCGCAGCGGCGTGAAGTCAGAGCAGCTCGACAGTCGGCCGCTCCACTACGAGATCGCCCTCGTCTGATGCGTCCGAAGAGTCGAAGATCCTTCGGCACGATGGTAGTCCGCTATCGCTGGTGGATCGTCGCGGCGTGGGTAGTCGGCGCGGCACTCGTGGCGCCAGGTGCGGCGCACGTCGAAGAGCGCCTGGAGGTTGCGGCGTCGGTGCAGGGCAGCGAATCGGAGCGCGTTCAGGCGCTGATCGCCAAGCGATTCCCGGGCGCTTTTCCATCGTATGCCGTCGTCGTAATCACGGGCTCTCCTTCACCCAGGACAGTGGAGGGCCGCGAGCTGCTGACGGAGCTGCGCGCAGCAGTGTCAGCCCTGCCTGTGGTCAGCAGGACACTCTCGTACCTCGATGCGCCAGACAGCGCGTTCGTCGGATCGCACGGGGAGACGTACATGGTCGTCGGGCTCGCTACGCATGGCCATCGCATCGACGAGGTCGTGCCGATCTTGCGCGGCGCGAGCTCGCGGCTCGTATCGCGTCATCGCGCGAATTATCCGCGTCTCGAATTCGGATGGACCGGCGAGGTGCCACTCAACTACGACCTGCGCAAAACGAGCGCTGCCGATGCCCGCGATGCGGAGCGACGCGTCCTGCCCATAACTACGGTCCTGCTGGTGGTCGCATTCGGCGCGATCGCTGCAGCGCTGTTGCCGGTGCTGGCAGGAGTCCTGGCGATCTCGCTCGCGCTCGGCGCGGCTGTCGTGCTCACCAACTTCTGGCCGCTGTCGCTGTTACTGCAGAACGTAGTGGTGATGCTCGGCCTCGGCCTGGGCATCGACTACGCGCTGCTCGTTGTCGGAAGATTTCGCGAGGCGATGCTCGACGGGATGACCAAACAGGAAGCAGCGCGAGTCGCCGCTACGCGAGCGGGACACACCATTGCGCTCTCGGGGGCGGCGGTGGCGATCGCCTTCGCCGCGCTCCTCATCGTTCCCGTGAATGAGATCCGCTCGATCGCGGTCGGCGGTCTCGTAGTAATTGTCGTCGCCGCGCTCCTCGCCACCACGCTTCTCCCCGCCCTGCTGTCGATGCTCGGCAGGCATATCGACACCGCTCGGGTGCGCGGCCTGTCCCGTGGGACTGGGTCCGATGGTTGGCGACGCTGGGGACGGCTCGTCTGCGCGCATCCGCTGGCCGTGCTGATTGTTGCCGGCGCTCCACTCGGCGCGCTGGCCTGGCAGACGACCCGACTCTCCACTGAGCTCCCACGGGGCGACTGGCTGCCGCGCGAGATGGAGTCCTCGCGCGCGCTGCGGACGCTGTCCGCGATGGGCACGAGTGGAATCGTGAACGCGCTGCGGGTGGTGATCGAGCTGCCGAAGGGCGCGACGTGGGACACGCCGGCGGGATGGACGGCCGTGCGTCGGGCTGGAGAGATCATTGGTCAGGATCGTCGCGTGGCGAGGGTGCGATCGCTGCCCTCGGTAACGGGCATGGTTGCGCCCAATTTCGATGTCCTGTCGCGCTTTCCAGCGAGTGTACGCGAGCAGATGGCGACCTCCGACGGAAGGCTGGCGCTGATCGAAGTGCTGCCTACCGAGGCAGCTGGAGTGCGTGGCGCCGGCGAGCTGGTGCGAGACCTCCGCGCCATGAGCGGATCGTTGACCGAGCTGCCCGGCAGCAAGGCAGAGATAGGCGGACTGCCGGCGCTCAACGTGGATTACGAGGCGTCCACCATTGGCCACCTGCGGATGGTCATGCTCCTCGTGGTATTGGTCACCCTCGCCTCGCTGTTCGCGGGGTTCAGGTCGGCGCTCGTCGCGATCAAGGCAGTGGCGCTCAACCTGTTCTCGGTCGCGGTGGCTTTCGGAGCAGTGGTGATCGTTTTTCAGGACGGTCACGGGATCGGAGCGCTCGGTCTCCACGCCGCGCTGGGCGGAACGTTCCCGGCGATCCCCCTGATCGTGTTCGCGGTGGTTTTCGGGTTGAGCATGGACTACGAGGTCTTCCTGGTCGCGAGGATCGCCGAATCCAAGGAAATGGGATTGTCGGATGACGACGCCATCGTCGAGGGATTGGCGCGCACTGGAGGCCTGATCAGCAGCGCGGCGGCGATCATGATCGTCGTTTTCGCCGCCTTCACGCTCGGCGATTTCGTGCTGATGAAGATCCTGG
>Ga0310811_10008776_pt1 | contig 13014 bp, 7 predicted proteins | sample YCmetagenome_FD_207642 | JGI IMG/M metagenome (GOLD analysis project Ga0310811, IMG submission 207642) | Soil microbial communities from experimental microcosm in Duke University, North Carolina, United States - YC | ecosystem: Engineered > Artificial ecosystem > Soil microcosm > Unclassified ...
GTCGCCGGTGTTGCACCAGTCGTATTTCAGATAATCGACGCCCCAGCGCGCATAGGTGAGCGCGTCCTGATATTCGTGGCCCTCGCTCGCTGGCCGGCCACCGCATGTCAGCCGGCCGGCGTCGGAATAAATGCCGAAGCTTAGCCCGCGCGAATGAACGTAATCGGCGAGCGCCTTGATGCCGGACGGAAATTTCTGGGAATCGGCGGTTATGAAGCCGTTCCCGTCGCGAGGGCCCTGCCAGCAATCATCGATGACGACATATTTGTAGCCGGCGTCGCGCATGCCCGAGGCGGCCATTGCATCTGCGGTGTCGCGAACCGTCTGCTCGTTGACGTTGCAGCCGAACTTGTTCCAGCTGTTCCAGCCCAAAGGCGGAGTCAGTGCGAGCCCGTTCGGCGCCTTGTTCACCACCTCCTGAGTCGTCTCGGCAAAAGCTGCGGTCGCAAACAGGTTCGCGGCGAGGGCAAACGACAAAATGAATTTGATGACGCGATCCATGACCGTCCCCTCGCCTGATCTGCCCTTGCGTTAGCGCTACCAACGGGCGATGCAAACCGCGAGAGGGGAGAATCGTGCAACGCTTGCGCACGCTGCTAATTGGAGCTTGGTTGGCGGTTGCGCCGGCGCCGCTCTTGGCCACCGAGCTTCCGCATCTCGTGCATTCAGCGGGAAAGCACGCTCTTATCGTGGATGGTTCGCCGTTCCTGATCCTCGGCGCGCAGGTCAACAATAGCAGCAATTATCCGGCGGTTTTGCCGAAGGTCTGGCCGGTAATCCGCGAGCTTCACGCCAACACGCTTGAGATCCCCATTGCCTGGGAGCAGATCGAGCCGATCGAGGGAAAGTTCGATTTCTCCTGGGTCGACACGCTGCTCGCCCAGGCTCGTGCGAACAACGTGCGACTGGTCCCGCTGTGGTTCGGCACGTGGAAGAACACCAATCCGCAATACACGCCCGAGTGGGTGAAGTCGGACCCCAAGCGCTTCCCGCGCCAGATCACTCCCGATGGAAAGACTCACTGGGTGATGTCGGCGCTCGGGTCACAGACGCTCCGCGCGGATGCGCACGCGTTCGCCGCGCTGATGCGCCACATCCGCGAGGTTGACCCCCAGCACACCATCATTATGGTCCAGGTCGAGAATGAAACGGGAAGCTACGGCATTCCCCGCGACTTCTCGGCGGCGGCGCAGCAGCTCTTCGCGCAACCGATCCCGGCGGAGCTCGCGCGTCGCATCGGCAAAAGCGGCACCTGGAGCCAGGCGTTCGGAAAAACCGCCGACCAGGCATTCAACGCCTGGTATGTCGCGCGCTACGTCGACCAGGTTGCCGCCGCCGGCAAGGCCGAGCTCCCCATCCCGATGTACGTCAATGCGTCGCTGACTGATCCGTTTACGCTTGAGGGAGTCGAGCACGGTGCGAGCGGCGGGCCGAACTGGAACGTGATCGACATCTGGAAAGTCGCGGCGCCGCATGTCGATATCGAGGCGCCCGACATCTACACCTCCGACTATTCGAAATATGCCAAGTATATCGAAGACTACCGACGGCCGGACAATCCGCTGCTGATCCCCGAGACGGGAAACGATGTCCCGTTCGCGCGCTTTTTCTGGCTGGCGCTCGGCAATGACGCCATCGGCTGGTCGCCGTTCGGCATGGACGCGACCGGCTATTTCAATTTCCCGCTCGGGGCCAAGCAACTCGATCCGGACACGCTCGCGGCGTTCGCATCGAAGTTCGCGCTTCTCGCGCCGATCGCGCGGGATTGGGCCAAGCTCGCCTACGAGAATCCGACGGCCGGCTTCGCCAAGCCAGCCGATGCTTCGGACCAAACAGCGATACTCGGCCGTTGGAAGATCCGCGCCCGATACGGCCTGTGGTCATTCGGACAGCCCGAATGGCACCCGGACGCTCCGCCGAACCCGAGCAAGTCGCTGCCTGTCGGCGGCGCTGCGATCATTCAGCTCCGGCCTGACGAATTCCTCGTCGCCGCGTCCGACGTCCGGCTCGAATTCGGGCTCGACAAGTCCGGCGGCGAGAACTCGCAATTCCTCGACGTCGAAGAAGGCACGTTCGAGAACGGGAAATGGGTGATGGCCCGCCGCTGGAACGGCGATCAGGTCGACTACGGCCTAAACTTTACCGCGCCGGCCCTGCTGCGGATTCGTCTGGGGACGTATCGATGAGACTGGGACTGATCGCCTGCGCGCTCGCCGGCATCAGCACGCCGGCCTTTGCGCAGATCGTCGAACAGACGCCAACGGGCATCCTGGTCCAGCCGAAGCAAGGTCCAGCGATCCGGCTGCAAGTCTATCCGGACGGAATCATCCGCGTGACCGAAGCGCCCAGCGCCGCCTCGGATCTCTACCCGAGTCGGATGGTGAGAGCGAAGCCGATCGCGAATGCATACACCCTCGACGACGAGCGACTGTCGCCGATCACCACGCTTAGGACGGCCAAGTCGGCAGTGGAAATCGATGGTGTCACGGGCGCTGTCAGCTTCCGAAATGATCCGGGCGGCAAGGTCGTACTCGCGACGAGCGGTCCAGCCTCATTCGCGCCGGCAAGCGCCGAAGGCGTGCCGTGGCTCTCGATCTCGCAGCAATTCAACCGCGGCACCGACGAGGGCTTCTACGGTCTCGGCCAACACCAGAACGGTCAGATGAATTACAACGGCGAGGACGTCACCCTCGCGCAGCACAACATGGACGTCGCCATCCCGTTCGTGCTCTCGACCAACGGCTACGGGCTGCTGTGGGACAATAATTCAGTCACGCGGTTCGGTGATCCAAAGCCCTATACGTACGCAGGCGGACCGAACGGCGGGCTACAGGTCAACGGCGGCCGCGGCTGGACTGCGACCTATTCCGCAAACGGCAAGACGATCGCGCAGCGAAGCGAGCCGACAATCCAGCTTCAATATCTCGAAGACGTGAACCGCTGGCCGGCAGGCACGCGAACGCCGGACATGCAGCAAACCGTGCCGGGGCTGCACGTGACGTGGGAGGGAACGATCGTTCCGCGGACAGGCGGGCTGCACCGTTTTCGTCTTTACGGATCGAGCTATTTTAAGATCTTCGTCGACGGGCGCGAAGTGCTGAACCGCTGGCGGCAGAACTGGAACCCTTGGTACCACAATTTCGACCTGCAGCTCGCAGCCGGAACGCCGCACAAGGTGCGGATCGAGTGGGATCCGGACTCGGGTTACATCGCGCTTCTTCATGACGATCCGCGGCCGGAGTCCGACCGCCATTCACTGACGCTTTCGTCCGACTACGCGCACGCTATCGATTATTATTTCATCCCGGGCCGCACGATGGACGAGGTGATCGCCGGCTATCGCGAGCTCACGGGCAAGGCGCCGATTCTGCCGAAATGGGCTTACGGCTTCTGGCAAAGCCGGCAGCGATACGAGACCCAGGACCAGTTGCTCGGCGTTCTCCACGAATATCGCAAGCGCGGGCTACCGCTCGACAATATCGTGCAGGACTGGCTCTACTGGCCGCAGGACCAATGGGGTTGCCAGTGCTTCGATTCCGCACGTTTCCCTGACCCGAAGGCCATGGTCGACGATGTTCACGCCAACGGCGCGCACATCATGATTTCGGTCTGGGCGAAGTTCTACAAGGGCATCCCGAACTACAATGCGCTCGACGCGATGCACGGCATGCTCGACCGCATGTCCAACCCGCGTCCGAATGAGCCGAAGGATCCGAATTATATCAAGTGGATGTATCTCGACTGGGTTGGCCCAGGTTACTTCAACGCCTTCTACGATCCCTACAATCCCGCGGCGCGCGACCTTTACTGGAGCCAGATTCGTACCGGCATCGAGAGCAAAGGTTTCGATGCCTGGTGGCTCGATTCCGACGAGCCCGACTTCCATTCCAACATCTCGCCAGCCGAGACTGCGCGGCGAATGGGTCCCACCGGACTGCCCTATTTCAATTCGTATCCGATTGCCCACGTCGATGGAGTCCACGATCACCAGGTCGGCGACCGGCCGGATATTCGACCATTCATCCTGACGCGCTCCGCGTTCGGCGGGATCCAGCGCGACAGCGCGGCGGTGTGGTCGGGTGATGTGGCGTCGCGCTGGGATAATTTGCGCGAACAGATCAGCGCGGGCATCAATTTCTCGATGTCGGGCGATCCCAACTGGAGCCACGACATCGGCGGCTATACGATGGAGGAACGGTTCCAGAAGCCGACGCCTGCCGACCTCGATGAATGGCGCGAACTAAACACGCGCTGGTTCCAGTTCGGCGCCTTCTCGCCGATCTTCAGGAGCCACGGCGAGAACATCAAGCGCGAGATTTTCGAGATGTCGCCGGAAGCATCGCCGACCTACAAGTCGATGGTCTGGTACGACCGCCTTCGATACCGGCTGATGCCCTACATCTACACGCTCGGCGCCGACACCTACTTCAGGGACGCGACGATCATGCGCGGGCTGGTGATGAACTTCGCCTCCGACAAGCGCGCGTGGAATATCGCGGACGAATATATGTTCGGGCCCGCGTTCCTGGTTGCCCCCGTAACCGAGTACAAGGCGCGCAGCCGCAAGGTATATTTGCCCGCGGGCGCGACATGGTTCGACTTCTATTCGGGCCGCAGCACGCGTGGCGGACAGACGATCGACGCCGCAGCGCCATACGAACGCATGCCGCTCTACGTCCGTGCGGGCTCGATCGTGCCAATCGGCCCCGCGATCCAGCACACAGGCAACAACTCACATTCGCCCGTGATGCTAGCCGCCTACACCGGCGCGGACGCCAGCTTCTCGCTGTACGAGGACGATGGCACCAGCCGCCAATATCTCCACGGCCACTACTCTCGCATTCCGCTCAAATGGAATGAGCGGACTAAGACGCTGACCATCGGCGCTCGCGAGGGCAATGGCTATTCCGGAATGGCCGGGCAGCGCGTCATCAACATCCGCTGGATGAAGACGGGCAGCCCACGTGCTCTCGATCCGGACGGCAAACCGGATGCAACGCTCAGGTACGACGGCAAGGCTCTCACCGTCAGGATGCGCTAGACGAGACCCCTGCCCCTGATCTTGAGAGCGGGAACGAAGGCGCCTCCTGCGGTCGGTGGCAGCGATACACGTAGCGCGTCGCCGTCCCGTTTGAAGTGAAGCTCAGGACCGCCGAGCAGGTCGATACGCTCGATCACCGCCGCCGGCATGCGATTGCTGCCCAACGACCCGATCGTGCTCTCGCCTGACGGCCAATCGAGGAAGATCGCGTAAAGCGTGTCGCCCTTGCGCGTGAAGCGAATGTCCTCCGCCGCGAACGGCTTTGCGTCCTGCTCATTGAGCATGCCCTCCGGCGGCTTCGTCGGGCCTTCGCCGAAAATACGCCACGGCCGGGTGCCGAAAATCGCTTCGCCGTTGCGCTGCGTCCACGCGCCAATCTCGTCGACGATTGCCTCTTCCTTGTCGTCGATCGTGCCGTTGCCGCGCACGGGGACATTGAGCAGCAGATTGCCGTTCTTCGAGACGACGTCGGCAAGCCGCTGCACCACCTGCTTGGCGCTCTTGTAACCGTTGTTCTCGTAAAGCCGTCGGTCGTAGTGCCAGTTGCCAATGCAGGTGTCGGTCTGCCACGGCTCCGGCCGAATTTCGTCGAGAAAGCCGCGCTCGACATCCTCAACGATTGCGCGCCGCTGCACGCCCTCGAGCTTCTTGCCGAATACAACGACATCCACGTTGCCGCGCGACTTGAGAGCGGCGTTATAATAATGCGCTGCTGCGTCGAGCCCGGTCTGACCAAGCGGCAATCCGGTGTCGTCGAAGTACATGAGGTCGGGTCGATAATCGTCGACCAGCTGATTCTGCCGCAGCAGCCATTGTTCGACGAAGCGCGCGTTCGCCGGCGGAGCGGCCTCGAGCCACTGCCCGTCGCGCTTGTCGTGCCAGGCGTTCATTGCCGCAACGGAGGTGATCCCGTCCGGCGGCACGTAATAGGGGCCCGTGTACAGCTCCTGCGGGTCGAGGCCGTCCCAATATTTGCCGCGTCCGTGCTTCTTGCGCAGCCAGTACGCATCGTAACGGCGACCGCGCATCGGCCCTTCGGCGTCATAGCCATAGGCGACCTGGTGCCAATGCCAAGCGTGGCTCGAATGGTTCGAGACTCCGAACTTCAGCCCCGCTTGCCGCACCAGCGGCTCCCAGCCGCCGACGATGTCGCGCTTCGGGCCGACCCGCGTCGCGTTCCATCCGTGATGCTTGCTCGCGAACAGGTCGAAATTGTCGTGGTGGCACCCCATCGCCATGAAGTAGCGCGCGCCTGCCTTCACGTAGCGCTTAAGCAGCTCTTCCGGCTCCCAATGCTCCGCCTTCCACTGGCCGATGATGTCGATGAACCCTGTGCGGCTCGGATGGCCGTAGCGCCTGAGGTGATTTTCGTACGGCGTTTCGCCGCGCTGCCATGCGAAGCGTCCCTGCATGTAGAGCAACCGCGCATACCAGTCGCCAAACTCCGGCTGGCACTGCGGTCCCCAATGTGCCCAGATTCCGAACTTCGCGTCGCGGAACCAGTCGGGCACCTTGTAGTGCGCTGCGAGCGATTCCCAGCTCGGCTGAACTGGTGCCGCCGACATTTGCCCGCTAGCCGGCTTCGGCACACCCGCTACGATCGCAGCCGATCCGACCTTTAGAAGATCCCTGCGGTTCAGTTGCAACGAGACGTCAATGTTTCGGCGGCGTTGTTTGTTGCTGCGGCTGTTGCGCTTCTTGCGGCGTTGCTGGCTGCTGTGCCTTGGCTGCCTCGGCGCGCGCATGGGCCTTCGCAATGGCTCCGTTGAACTGATCGGCAGTTATGTTGAGCATCACTCCTTGACTGTCCTTGATCAGGAATGTCATCGGAATCGCGACCTTTGTTTGCCCCGTGTCGAGCACGACATTGGCGCCCTGCATTTCGACGATCTTGGCGACCTGGACACCCTTGCTGTCGCGGACCTCAGCGCCGACCTTGATATCCGCTGCAGTCGCAGGAGTTGCCGCCGAAGCGGTAGCAGCCTGAGCAAAGGCCACGCTCGAATATCCCGCCAGGCTGCCGATCATCAGGACGACCGCACTCGCGTGCTTCAGGAACGCTGTCATGGCACTGGCCTCCAGTAAGTTTGGTAGCGCTAACTTGATGCAGCGATTCTGGTGCGCCCGCAAGCGTTGCAAGCGCGTATCTGACGCGCAATGGTTGGTGCATGAATGGTGATCCGATCCGCGTCGGCGTCGTCGGCTACGGTCTCGCCGGAGCGGTGTTTCACGCGCCCCTCATCCGCTCGTGCGAGCGGATGAAGCTTGCCGCAGTGTTCACATCGCGCGATGCTCCGAACCGTGTCGATACACTCGACCAGCTGATCGATCGCTCCGATCTCGTCGTCGTCGCCTCCCCAAACTCGAGCCATCACGCCGTCGCGAAACGCGCGCTCGAAACTGGGCTCCATGTCGTGATCGATAAGCCGTTCACGGTCACAACCGATGAAGCAGACGAACTCATCCGCATCGCAAATGAGCGGAAGCTTCTGCTCAGCATATTCCACAACCGGCGCTGGGACTCGGATTTCCTGACCGTCCGCGACCTGCTCCCGCGCCTCGATGAGATTCTGTTGTTCGAAGCGCATTGGGACCGCTTCCGGCCCCAGATCAAGCAAGGCTGGCGCGAACTGCCGGAGGCCGGCTCCGGGCTGTGGAATGACCTCGGTCCACACATGGTCGACCAGGCGCTGCAACTTTTCGGAATGGCTGATGCGGTCGAGGCGGACATTCTTGCGCAGCGTGCCGAAGCGCTCGTGGACGATTATTTCGACGTGACGCTGCACTACGGCCGACGGCGCGTGCGCCTGCGTTCCTCGAGCCTCGTGGCGGCGCCGCGCCCGCGGTTTGCGGTTCATGGCAGCGGTGCCTCATTCGTGAAGTACGGGCTCGACCCACAGGAATCGCAACTGAAGGCCGGTATGGACCCGGGCCAACCAGCGTTCGGAATCGACGCGTCTCACGGAATGCTGACCTTTGCCGACGGGACCCAAGAAAGCGTGGCGACGCGGCGCGGCAACTATGTCGCTTTCTATGCCGGGGTCGCTTCAGCGATCCTCGACGGCGGCCCTGTGCCGGTCCGCGCCGAAGATGCGCGCGCCGGCCTTGAGCTGATCAGCCTCGCTCGCCGCGCCTCGGAGCTTGGACGTCGGATGCCTGTCCCGGCCGCCAGTTCGACGGAAGCGTCATCCCCGGCAGCGTGACCGTAACGGTCTGACGAATATCCTGCGACGATGCGCCGACCATGATCCGATATGTGCCCGGAGCGATCCGCCACTGATGCGACGCTTCGTCGAACGTGGCGACGACGCGCGGATCGATCTTGTTGCTCACCGTCGCGGTCTGGCCGGGCGCGAGCGACACCTTGACCCACGTTCCCAGGCGCTTGGGCGCTTCCCAGCCACCGTTTGCCGGTGAGACGTAGACTTGAGCGACGTCCATTCCTGCGACGGCCCCCGCGTTGGTGACAGGAACCGAAACCAGGATGGTATCGTCGCCAGATGCCGTGGCACTCGGCTTTCCGTAGCTGAATTTCGTGTAGGAAAGTCCGTGGCCAAAGGGAAAGAGCGGCTGAAGACTGTTCTTGTCGACCCACTTGTACCCGACCGCCGCGCCTTCGGTGTACGGAAGCGTGAATGCGTCCATCTCAGAGTTCATCCCCGGCCTGACCGGACGGGGTAGCTGGGCTTCCGACGCATAAAAGGTCACCGGCAAATGGCCGGAGGGATTGACCCGGCCGGTCAGCACATTCGCAATGGCCTTGCCCCCCGCGCGTCCGGGATACCAGGCTTCGACGATGGCGGGCACGTGCGCCGCCCACGGCATCGTCACTCCGGCATTCGTCTCCAGAACAACGGCCGTGTGCGGGTTCGCGGCAGCGACCGCCTCGATCAGCGCATCTTGGTTGCCGTCAAGCTTCATCGGAACGTCGATCGATTCGCTCGACCATTGGGTTCCGAACACGATCGCGACATCGGCGTCGCGGGCGGCTGCCACAGCGGCGGCAGGATCGGCGCCGTCGATGAAGCTGATTGCCGCATTGGGCGCGAGCGCGCGCAGTGCATCAACTGGCGATGATGCATAATACATCACCGGTCCCGGCCAGCCGGTCGGCTGGAGGCCTGGCACCGCATTGCCGCCGCGCGGATAGACGAGCGACGAGCCGCTTCCGGCAAGAACGCCCTTGTCGGCATGACCGCCGACGACCACGATACGCCGGACGTTCGGCCCGAGCGGCAGCAGGTTCCCGTCGTTCTTCAGAAGGACGATCGCCTGCTCGGCGTCTGCCTGGCTGACGCCTTCGTCCGCGGCATAATCAATTGAGCCATTCTCAATGACAGGATTGTCCTGCGCGCCAGTCGAGTAGAGCGCCCACAATACCCTGCGCGCCATGTCGTCGATCCGCGCCTGCGGCACCTTTCCGGCAAGGACTGCGGCCTTGAGCGGGGCACCAAAATAGGGCTGTTCGTCGAACGGCCAGCCGGATTGCTGATCAAGGCCATTGACTGCTGCTTTGACCGTGCTGTGGACGGCGCCCCAGTCGCTCATCACGTAGCCGCGGAAGCCGAAATCACCTTTCAGGACTCGGTTGAGCAGCCAATCGTTTTCGCAAGCGAAGTCGCCGTTGACCTTGTTGTACGAGCACATGACTGAGCCGGGATTTCCCCGCTCAATCGCGAACTGGAATGCGAGCAGGTCGGACATCCGCGCCGCGGCTGGATCGATGCGGGCGTCATGCCCTTTGCGGCCGGTCTCGAGGTCATTCAGCGCATAATGCTTCGTTGTCGAAATGATGTGGTTCGACTGTATTCCTGCGATCTCCGAACCGACGATGGTTCCGGCGAGCAGCGGGTCCTCGCCGCCATATTCGAAGTTGCGGCCATTTCGCGGATCACGGTCGAGATCGACACCGCCAGCTAGCATCACGTTGAAACCGGACGCGCGTGCTTCCGAGCCGATCATTCGCCCGCCATTGAAGGCGATCTCCGGATTCCAGGTTGCCGCGGTCGCAATGCCCGACGGAAGTGCGGTCCGTTCGCGCTTGACGGTTGCCGCGCCCTGAGTCGCGACTCCGACGCCCGCGTCCGTCTCCCACTGCGGGGTGATTCCTAGCCGCGGTATTCCCGGGACATAGCCGGCCGAACCGTAACGCCCTTCCGTGGGCGGCTTCTTGCCTTGCCAGTCGCTCGCGAAATAGCCGAAAACGAGTTTCAATTTCTCGTCGAGGGTCATCTTGCTCACCGCATCGGCGGCACGCTGCTCGGCAGTCTGAGCGCCTGTGCCTTGAGCGTTCGTTGCAGTCACCGGAACGAGGACTGCTGCAGCGCAGGCCAACAGGAACGTGCCACGCAATCCGTACTTCCGAACCATGTTCCTCTCTCCCCTCAGGCAATCATCTGCTGGCCCACATAGAAGCTTGACTCTATCCATGGCCAGCGCCGATTGGTAGCGCTACCACAGCTTAGTATCGAGGTCTCTTTCGTCCCCATGCTACCAACGGCCGCGATGCTTCCCGCCGACAGCGCTGACGCGACGCTGGTTGGACGGCTGATGCTCGATGCAGGTCCCACGCCGGTCATCGTCCGACGCGGCATCGTCGAGGATGTTTCCCGAAGGGCTCCGACGGTGTCCGACCTCATGGAACTGTCCGAGCCGGCCGACATAGCAGGGCAGCCATTGTTCCCCGTCGACGAGCTGCCGTTGGATCGACTTCTTGCACCGGTCGACCTCCAGGCGGTCAAGGCTGCCGGCGTGACCTTCGCGATTTCCGCAATCGAACGCGTGATCGAAGAGCGTGCGAGAGGTGACTTCCGCGCGGCGGCTTCGATCCGTGACAAGCTCGAGGACCGGATCGGCGGCGGAATCCGCTCGGTGGTTCCCGGCAGCGAGGCGGCCGCGCGCCTGAAGGACGCACTGATCGAGGAAAATCTCTGGTCGCAATATCTCGAAGTCGCAATTGGACCGGACGCTGAGATCTTCACGAAGACCGCGCCGCTGGCGAGCGTCGGCTGCGGCGCGGAAATCGGCGTCCGCTCCGACTCGACGTGGAACAATCCCGAACCCGAGGTCGTGCTCGTCGTCAGCAGCCGTGGGGAGATCCGCGGGGCGACGCTTGGCAACGACGTGAACCTGCGCGATTTTGAAGGCCGAAGCGCGCTGCTGCTAAGCAAGGCAAAGGACAATAACGCGTCTTGCGCGATCGGCCCGTTCGTGCGTCTGTTCGATGACAGATTCACGATGGATAACGTCCGCTCCTTAGTGGTCGAGCTGGAGATCAGCGGCCGGGACGGTTTCACGCTTCGTGGCCAAAGCCGAATGAGCGAGATCAGCCGTGACCCCGAGGAACTGGTTCGCCAGGCAATGAGCGAGCACCATTATCCGGACGGATTCGTGCTTTTTCTCGGAACGCTCTTCGCACCGACCGACGATCGCGATGAGCCGGGCCGCGGATTCACGCACAAGATCGGCGACGAGGTGCGCATTTCGACTCCGAAACTGGGCACGCTCGCAAATGTCGTCTCGACGTCGCGCGACGCGGCGGCATGGAATTTTGGAACGCGCGCGCTCATGCGCAATTTGACGGAGCGGGGGCTCCTCACGGCAACCGAAAGATGACTCTCATGCCCGAGACCCTCACTCATTTGATCAACGGTGTAACCGTTTCCAGCGACGCCTCCGGCGAGAGCATCAACCCGTCGAATTTGGATGATGTCGTCGCGCGCTACCCAAAAGCGGGAGCCGCAGATGTCGACGAGGCCGTGAAGGCTGCCCGGGCGGCATTCCCGGGGTGGGCCGGAGCATCGCCAGAGGTGCGTTCCGATGTTCTCGACCGAGCCGGATCGATCATCATGAGCCGCTCCAAGGAGCTCGGCACCTTGCTGTCGCGTGAGGAAGGCAAGACCCTTCCCGAAGGCACGGGCGAGGTCATGCGCGCGGCACGCATCCTCAAATATTTTGCCGGCGAAGCGCTCCGTCGACATGGCCAGACGCTCGATTCAACGCGGCCCTCGATCGACGTTGAAACGCATCGCGAAGCGGTTGGCGTATTCGGGCTGATCACGCCGTGGAACTTCCCGATTGCGATTCCGGCATGGAAATCGGCACCGGCCCTGGCGTTCGGCAACACGGTAGTGCTGAAACCGGCAACTCCGACACCGGCGATTGCTCACGCCTTCGGCCAAATCCTGATCGAAGCCGGTGCTCCTGCCGGTGTGTTCAACCTGGTGATCGGCGAAGGCGATGTCGGCCGTGCGATCGTCAATCACGCGGACATTGACGGCATTTCATTCACGGGCTCACAGGTCGTCGGTGCGAGCGTCGCAGAAGGTGCCGCGAAGCGCCAAGCGCGCGTGCAGCTCGAGATGGGCGGCAAGAATCCGCTGGTCGTGCTGGACGATGCGGATCTCGAGCGTGCGGTCATGTGCGCGATCGACGGCGCTTTCTATGCGACAGGCCAGCGTTGCACCGCCTCATCGCGGATCATCGTCACCGAGGGAATCCACGATCGCTTCGTTGAGGCGCTTGCCGAAAAGGCGAAGTCGCTGCGCGTCGGGGACGCACTGGATCCGAACACGCAAATTGGTCCCGCCGTTACCGAGCAGCAGCTCGAGCAGAATTTGCGCTACGTCGAAATCGCGCGCGAAGAAGGAGGCAAGGTGCTCACCGGCGGCGAGCCGCTAAAGCTCGAAAAGCGCGGATTCTACATGGCGCCGACAGTCATCGCCGACACCGCGCCGGACCAGCGGATCAACTGCGAGGAAGTATTCGGGCCAGTCGCGAGCACTGTGAAGGTCCGCGACTATGAGGAAGCACTGGAGATCGCAAACCTGGGGCAGTTCGGTCTCTCCGCCGGGATCGTCACCAACTCATTGAAACACGCGCGGCATTTCCGGCGCAACATCCGCGCTGGCATGGTGATGATCAACCTGCCGACCGCGGGCGTCGACTATCACGTTCCGTTCGGGGGGACGCGC
>Ga0310811_10008777_pt1 | contig 13014 bp, 20 predicted proteins | sample YCmetagenome_FD_207642 | JGI IMG/M metagenome (GOLD analysis project Ga0310811, IMG submission 207642) | Soil microbial communities from experimental microcosm in Duke University, North Carolina, United States - YC | ecosystem: Engineered > Artificial ecosystem > Soil microcosm > Unclassified ...
ATCCGCCGCAAGCTCTGATCGCCTGAAGCGGCTCTGTCCTGCCATGCATCCCGGCCCGAAATCTTCGTGGCCGGGGTGCATTGACCGGGGGGGAGGGCGTCGCTAGAAGAGGCCTGCAAACGTCGTGCAAATGGCATTGCTTCTCCCGGCGGAGGGGTGGCCGAGTGGCTGAAGGCGGCGGTTTGCTAAACCGTTGTACAGGGTCAACCTGTACCGTGAGTTCGAATCTCATCCCCTCCGCCAATTCTCTCCATAAGTTATTGAGATTATTGGTGAAACTGTGACGATCGGTCACGGGTCCCACTTTAAGTCCCATCGGAACCATGCGTGGTTCGAGCTTCTCCGATGCATTCGTCAAAAAGCCAAAAAGCATTCCGTGATCCAATGGGATGTGAGACGAGTATTCCACGCGCTTGACGATAAAGTGTCTTCATCTCCTTCGACAACCCAAGCGTCCGCCTGTCTTTCGTCGAGCGCATACGACTAATTCCGGTAGCTGCTTATCGCTTCAGCAGCGCACGACCCATGCAAAATGAGAAATCCAATCGAAGAACCATGGTAGATGCCGTTCCTCAAGCCCAGTGTCGGATCGTGGAATCCACAACCTGCATGTTGCTTTCGGCAAAAAACTTTGCATGAAACGTTTCTACGCAATTGTCAGGCTCGAAATCCCAGCGTAACACCAATGGATTAGGGGATCGAAGATGGCCAGCTTTGTTGCCACACATATCAGTCAAATCGTATCGGCTATGATCGGCGCGTTGGCAGGCGCGGCCATCTCGGTCCCTATAAGCATAAAGATCACGCGGACTTCAATCGGCGATTCAGTCCTCATCAATCAAGCAAAAGCGAAAGCTGGCGGTGATATCACGGGCGGCGACAAGATTATTCGCTAAGCAGCCGTGATAAGCAAGACGGCATTGTCGACAGTAAAAGTCGACCAACGGGGCGCCAACGCCGGCGGCGACCTAGTTGCCGGCAGTAAAAATGTGCAGGTGCTCCCCCGCCAAACTCAATTGGAAGGTTGGATAAGACGCCTGGAGAGCGAACAGCCAGATTTAGGCCGAATTCGTGATTTCGTGGACAACCTCCAAATCTATTTTAACCCACGCCCGTATGACGAAGTTGTAGGACTCGAGGCTAAGCTTCAGCATGCTGGGCGCGAGTCTCAATGTCTGCGTGCATTACAGATGAAGGAAGCCTTTTCTAAGCTCTTGGAGCGATGGCAAGCCTACAGTGCAGCTCAGGAGATTTTTGCTTACTTCCTGGCAAAAATTGATGCGTGCTTTGAGACGGATATCGTCCCAATACTTGCAACTGAAAGCAGCGCAGCGATCGATCAAATGATCAAATCCAAGTTGGTTGACCCAATCCTGGAAGAAATGAGTCTTGCTCCGTTTATGCTAAATGCAAATCATGTGTTTGGGATGGTGTACTGGCTCGCGGAACAGTGCTACGTTCGGTGGCACATATGATCCAGTTAGCATTCGATCCTGCCTTTGATCCGTTCCACTGCGCATTTCGAATCTTGCGTCAGGTGGAGTTCCGACACCAGGTGCCAGTTCGTCTAGGGAAACTCAAAATTCTAGATGTTTATTTGGCAGAGCCCGTTCGGTGTCGGGAAATTCGTCTGCCTGCGACTTTGAAAAAGGAAGCACGTCTCGCTGCGTCTTTACAGCGCCCTTACTACGGACAGCGGCCTGGCACTACTGCCTTGTTTGACCGTATGTCACCTATGCAAGACGCCGCGATTCAGACACTCGTTCAGCACGGCCTCTTAGACGGGGACGCCTTCTCAAACCGCCTCGCGGTGCGCACGGATGAGCCATTAGACGGTGATCTGAAGTTACGCGTCGAGACTACTAATGAAGCAGAAGAAAAATTGATGCATTTTCTGTTCATTTCGCTAGACCAATTAGAATTTGACGGCTTCGGTGGGCTAAAAGACCGAACAGGCTTGGGAGAACACCGTTATGACGTCGTTTGAGCCGTATCTGCAGATACGCCGCATGATTGTTAAGCGGGATTCAAGGACTGTCTATGATGCGTCTTTTCGCCCAGGATTGAACATTATTTGCGGAGAAAATAGCTCCGGAAAATCAACCTTGATGGACTTTCTATTTTATGGACTGGGCGGCGAGCTTGCGGACTGGCGCGAATCGGCATTGCTTTGCTCAGAGGTGGTGCTGGAGGTTACCCTAAATGGGCATACAGCTGTTCTAAGCCGTGAGGTTTCCAAAGAATCTGGGCGACCGATGAGAATTGGGACTGGCACGCTCGCCCAGCTGTCATCTGGGGAAGCCGAATGGGGCTTGTATTCCTATAGACGCGCACAAAATAAAGAAAGTTTCTCACAGGTGATATTTAGGTTGCTTGGCATGCCCGAAGCTACGGGCGATGCCAATAGCAACATTACCATGCATCAGATATTGCGGCTGCTCTATGCGGACCAGCTCAGTCCCGTAGATCGTATTTTCCGGTTTGAGAGGTTCGACACAGAGCTGACACGGCAGACCGCTGGCGATTTGCTGTGTGGCGGGTATGACAACCTAATGTATCGCCGGCAACTCAGGCAGCGAGAAGCTAACAAAGAGTTAGAGGCCGCAACAGCCGAATATCGAAATGCGATTGCGATATTTAGTGGACAGAAGCACGCTATTAACATGGATTGGCTCAAAGCGGAACGTGGGCGCATCTCTGATGAGATTGCGAAGACGCATGCAGAAGCTAGCGCGCTGGAAAAAAAGATCTTCAATGCGGAGGTGTCTGACGGGCTTTCAATCGAGGCACAAAACAGGGCTTACGCAGCGGTAGTCGAGGCGCAAAGCGAGCTCCTCGATCTTCAGGGAGAGCGGGACAGCCTAAAATTGGAAATTGCGGACTCGGCAGAATTTATTCTTGCGTTGGAAACGAAGCTTGATCAACTAAGGGATTCAGCAATCACAGCTAAAAGCTTAAAGAGTATCTCCTTCATCTATTGTCCGTCATGCTTCGCTCCTGTTGAAGAGGCATCCACAGATCATGCCTGCTCGCTCTGCAAAACCCCTTTCGATAAGGAGCGCGCTCAGTCCCGGATATTAGCGGTCATCAATGAGACCGGCATCCAGTTGAAACAGTCAAGATCGCTGCAACAGTTTCGGAACGAGCAGGTTATGGACTTGGATGCGAAGGTCTCCAGAGCAAAGGCGCGCTGGAACGCAGTATCAGAGCGCTACCGCCTTATAAATCGAACCCCCTCGACCGAGCTGCGATCGCGCGCCCGCGAACTTTATAGCCGAGCAGGGTATCTTGAGCGCCAGCTAGAAGACTTGAGCCAGAAGCAGATTGTCTTAGAGCGAATTGAGGCGCTATCAAAACGGCGGGCGATGCTGACAAGCGAAATTTCCGATTTGAGCGAACTGATAGATGCAGGCGAACGTGCTCAGAAGGAGCAGCTACTTAAAGCATACTCTTTGATATCTAAGAATGCCGCGAAACTCCTTCGACAAGATTTGTTACGACAAGACATTTTTGCCAAAGCGGATCGTGTTGATTTTAATTTTGGTGCGGATAGGCTTGCAGTTAATGGGGAGAGTTTCTTCTCAGCTAGTTCTATGGTCTACCTGAGAAACAGTTTCTTTGCTGGGTTCTTGGATGCTTCAATTCAGGATCCCTCTTTTCGGCATCCACGCTTTTTGATGCTTGATACAATCGAGGACAAGGGAATTGAGCCAGAGAGAAGCCATCATTTCCAAAACCTGTTGGCAAAGATGTCTGACAGCAATCCGGTCGAGCACCAGCTAATTTATGCAACATCAATGATTTCTCCGCAGCTAGCGAAATCTGACTATGTAGTAGACCGATTTTACACTCATGATAGCAGAACGCTTGCCTTGACCTAATGCGACGTAAGAAGAGGGCGCAATACCGAATATTGGTTCATGAACCCGCTTTCACTAAATCGATCGCCTGCTTCTCCATTGTGTCAGGATGGTGCCAGTTGCAGCGCCAGGCTCGCACTCGTCGGCCATTGTCGGCGGTGTGAAGTGCGTGTAGCGCTCCACCAACTTGACGCTAGACCAATCTCCCTTGGACCGCAGCAATAGCAGGTCGTGATGCATGGCACAGTGCCAGCTGGCCCATGTGTGTCGGAGCGAATGAGGTGAGATCGGTTTCGCTGTCCTGGCTGTGGCCGGGGCCTTCTTGATCTTGCCGCAACAGCGGGAGCAGGCCTTGTCTATGTGGGCTTGGTCGACATCGTCAGCCGCTATGGATCCGCCGAGGTGCGCAAGCAGACGCCCGACCCGGTCGCGAGTTGGGGCAGTGTGCTGCCCGCCGTGCTCAAGATACGATAGTGCGACGGCGACGAAGGTCTGCTTTACCGGGGCCGGGCTGTGGGTCTGCCCCGGTAGATCTCATTTTCGCGAGCCGCGCGGCGGATTTTCGGCGAGGTCGCGGCGATCAGTGCCAGAGCTTTCTCGTATGCGGACGCCCCCGATCGACCCGGTGACCCCCCAGAAGGAACTGCCTTCACGCTTCGTGAGACGGAGGGGCATCGCATCGCCTCGACCAGTTCTGACATCGCCCGATCGTCGAACAGCACCCGGCGCCCGGCCCGGATGACCGGCGTTTCGTGCCTTACCACGAGACTCCGCAGCGTGTTAACGCTGATCCGTAGCTCTTCGGCGGCCTCCTCATAGGTCCGATACGTCATCTTACAGGCTGAGGGCACACAGCGAGTAGGCGCGGGAAGAAGCCCTTGCTCATCATCGCGTAGATAACCGACTCGATTATCGTCGTGGCGCGACCCACGTCCTTCATGTCGATAAGGCGGTCCATTCGCGTCCCGAGTATCGCCCTGGTAAGGCCTGCCCCGCTACCCTATCCGAACATCGACAGAAGTCAATCGGGATATCTTCCAGTAACAAGGTAAAACAAGAAAGTAGCGTGTTGCGCTACTTCTTGCGTGATGCATTGCTGACTTCCACGTGGAGATAATCATAACAGTAGACGAAGGTAAGTCCGATTTGTCATCTTAAGTGCAGACGCGTCGGGATTGGGGCGCGGCGAGTGAGCAAGGAGGGTGATGTGGAAGTCAAATATGCTAGCGTCAAAAACTGGATGGCTATGACCGGTCTCTCGGAGACCACAACTTATAGGCTGTTAAGCCGTGGCAAGATTCGCTCGATCAAAATAGGCAGGGCGACCCGCATCGACGTCCCGCATAGCCTCGAATATTTGGCGTCGCTCGCATCCGATCAAGGCGTGCGCAACGCTGCCTGATCCTCCAAAAGCAAACAGCCCGCCGAACCAAAGTTCAACGGGCCGCTCACAGCAAATTTGGACGGGCAAAGCCAAATTAGCGGTGTCGGCAGTGGAGATCAAGGAAATTCGGCGGTCTTCATTCAGGAGACTGCAACATGCTTGCCAGCGATCGACTATTCAACTTCATCAAGCACGACCCTGATGCAATTGCCCAGGCAGCCGAGACCTTCGGACCGCGGAACGATGGTTCCAGGCGGGTGTTCCTTCGATCGAGGACGATGGATGGCTCGGGGTTTCTTGTAAGGGTCTGGGACAGAGAAGACGGCAGCCTGATCGTCGAGAAATCCGGTGTGATTGTGCTTCTGGGAATCGCTGGATCAGCGCGCGTCGACATGGAGTGCCGTCCGTGACCCCTGAACAGCTGCTCGAGGAAGCCCTTCGCCAAGCGGATATGGGCATCCCTACGTTTCCTATCAGCGACGAGAAAAAACCCCTCTGCAAGCGCGGGTTCTATGCCGCGAGCATCGACCCGGATCGGCTGGCCGACTTCTTCAGCCGGCGGCGTGTGTCGTTCATCGGCTACCCGACCGGCGAACCGACCGGCCAGGACGTGCTCGACATCGACGTCAAACACCCCGAAGCCGTCGCGTGGCTCAAGGCCGCGAATCTGCCTCCGACTCGCGTGTGCCGGACAAAATCAGGCGGTTGGCACTATATTTTTCGTCACGCGCCCGGCCTGCGGAACAGCCAAGGCAAGATCTGCAAGGGCGTCGATGTCCGCGGCACAGGCGGCTATGCGATTCTGTATCCCGAGGTTGCCGGCTCCCCGGAGCCTGCAGAGTGGCCTCCTGAGCTGTTGGCTCAGGCCATGGCACGCCCCAAGGCGCTGCCGCTGTTAGACCGCAAGCGCCGGCCCGGTGAAACCGTCTCGACGGCCTCGGCCAAGGATCAATTGCTGCGCGCATGCAAGATCATCGAAGGCACGCCGGACGGCGAGAAACACGCGACGGTCGTGCGGGTATGCTACCAGATGGCGGCATTCGTGAACGGCGGCTTGCTGGACGAGCCCCTTGCGATCGACTCCATTATCCATGCCGCGGAACTGGCCGGCGCCGAGGACATCACCAAGGTAGAACGGGCCTGGGAATCGGCGCTCGAGAAAGCCGAGCCGGTTACGGACGGTTCGGAGCTTGGGCCGCTGCCTGACGAAGAAGATGCCGACCCTGGCGCCTGGCGGGCGATGCTGAAAACAACGGAAAAAGGCACCTTCAAAGGCAACCTGCTGAACGCCAGCATCGCGTTCCAGCATGCACCGCAGTGGCGAGGTCGTTTCCGCTATAACGAGTTCAGCCACAAGGTGGAGTTGGATGGTGCGCCGGTCAGGGATGGAGACATACTAAGAGCTGCGAGGTGGGCGCAGGACTCAGGCATTCCCCTTTCGGGGAAACAGATGGCTTTTGACGGCATGGTGCTTGCCGCCCAAGTCGACGCATATCATCCCGTGCAGGAATACCTACGCAGCCTTGCCTGGGATGGCACGTCGAGGATCGACACATGGTTGATTGACTATGCAGGTGTTGAAGATACGCCGCTGCACCGGGCATATTGCACTAAATGGTTGATCGCTCTTGTCGCCCGCGTCATGCGTCCCGGCGCCAAAGCCGACAACGTCCTGGTTTTGGAAGGCAAGCAGGACCTTAAAAAATCGTATGTGTTCGATGTCCTCTGCGGCAACCCGGAATGGTTTCTGGACGACCTTGGTGATATTTCATCGAAGTCAGCGCAAGAGAATATCCAGGGCAAGTGGGTGGTTGAGCTGGCCGAGCTGGACGCGATTTCGAAAAAGGAAACCTCGACAACGAAAGCGTTCATCACGAGGCGCATTGATACGTTCCGGGTTTCGTATGGCGTAGTCGCTCAGGATTTCCCGCGCCAGTGCTTATTCGCGGGAACAGTCAACCCCGGCGCGGTCGGATACCTGAAGGATGAGACAGGTAATCGCCGGTATTGGCCGGTGCTGTGCGGAGTCGGCTGGAAGCCTGACCGACAGATTGATACTGAGGGCTTGGCCGCGGTCCGCGATCAAATCCTTGCCGAAGCCTTTTCAAGATACCAGGCCGGCGAGGCATGGTGGCTTGACGATTATGGATTGAAAGTTGAGCAGATGAGCGAGACCGCGGAGAGAGAAGAGGAAGACGTTTGGTTTGACGCGATCCGCCAGCACCTCAAATCCAACAGTCTGCACGTAGTAAGAGCTCCTGACCTTCTAAAGACTCCACTCGGGATTGAGCTGAAGGGCTGCCATGCCGGATTCACGCGGCGGATAGGCGCTATTCTACGCAAGCTCGGATGGCAGGATGCGCGCGCCTATTTAAACGGAAAGCAGACGCGAGCCTGGTTTTCGCCTGAGTATGGCACACATAATGTGGTGCAGCTTCACCCCGTAGCCGATGACGATCCGGATTGGGCGCGGATGATGGCCTGATCTTGGCTCTCCCATAGCGCGATGGCGCCTAGCGCGACCTCCGTCCTGCGAGGCAGGTAGGTGTCGATGATCCTCTGGGAGTAGTCTATGGCGTGGCCGCTCACCGCCGCGATCTGCGGCGTGGTGGCGCCAGCCTCGGCCAGGCGCACAATCCCCGTGCGTCGAAGATCCCGGCGCTGCAGGCCAGTGACGTCGGCTTTGGCAAGGGCGTTATCCCAGGCCCGGCCGAAGTTCCGGTAAGCCCACGGTCGACCGGTCGGGCTCGGCACCAGAAGATCGGTGTCAACGGCCTGATAGCGTGGGACGAGTCCCTGGGCAGCGCGGGCCGCGTTCTCCTTTGCGGTAGACGGCAGCCAGGACGGTGACAGGCGATCCTCGAGAAACGGGCGCAGGCGGCTATGGACAGGGACGTCTATGAGCATACCTGTCTTGCTCTGTCGCAGGGTCAGATACGTCCTGCCTGCGATCGTGCGAACGCCGCCCGTTCTCATGGCGAGCACGTCGCCGGGCCTCTGCACAGTATATAAGAGGAGCATGAAAGCCAGGCGCAGGGATGGCGGCGCGACGGCTAAGAAGGCCTCCTCGTCGGCATGCGACCATACCTCGTCTCGCGGCGGCGTGGGGATCATCTCGGGCCTGGACGCCGGATTGCTGGCGATCGTGCCGGCCTTCACCGCGCGGCCGAATAGAATCCGCAGCAGCCCGACAATCTGATTGGCCTTGCGCGGTTTGGCCTCATACGTGGCCTTGATGAATTCGACAGAGGCAGGGCGGAACGATGCCACCTCTTCATCGCCGAAGTCTTGCTGAATTATGTCGAGGTATCCGGTGTAGAGCTGACGGGTGCGAGGCAACAATTTAAGCCGAAAATGGCTTGATGCTTGGTAATCTCGGATCAGCTCAGCGATCGTGCCGGCGGTCGGCGCCTTGGTCCTCTCGGCCTCGGCGGCTAGAAGACGAGTCGCTTCCTCTCGGCTGTTCGAGAGGAAGACGCCGCTGCGCCGGTCATCGAAGTATTCCCGGGTCTCACCGCTTGCGAGGCGCTTGCGCACCACCTTGAGCCCGGACTGCTTCGACCTTAGCACGCAACCTCGCTTCCAGCGCTTCGGCAGCGCTCTGCCGAATAGGGTTCGCGGCCGAGGGATTCACCGCGAAGCCCGACCGGAGATCTTCGGCGGCGTCCAACGCCTTCCGGTCCCAGGTCAGCTTACCGCCTTTCGCGCCGCGAGGTCGACCCGCCGGCCAAAGACCAGCCCTAACTTCGTCATCGAAAACGTCGACGCAGACGCCGACATAGGCGGCTGCCTCGGCGCGACTCAGGCAGCGCGGGGCGAGTGACGAGATGTTCGGTTTGTTCACAAAAACTCTTTCGAGGAACTCAATCGTGGGGGATTTGGGAGACGTATCGCAGTAGTCAATAGGAGAGATGAGCAGCATAATTCACTAAGAAAACAGGATGAGCTGTCATGAAGAATCACCAATTCTACGCTTGGATGTGCAGCCAGCGCGGACATCTCGACGGCCCTTGGGCGGATTTCGTTGAGGATAGCATTCGGGTTTCCGATTTTCCAAAGAAGGTCAACTCATGGAAGTCCCTCCAGAGTTACTTGCTGGGAAAGGGAGCATGGGAACCGGTGATTAATGTAGCGCGCGAGGTCTGGGACGAATACGTTAAATATCGGCAGCGATCGACACCGCCGACCTAGCAAACGACCCGGGACGATCGTCTCTGGGAGATCGCGGAAAACCTGCATCGGGTAGATCTCACGGTGCAGGAGCGCGCAGACCACGTCGCGGAATGGATTCGATTGACGGAAGAGCGAAAGGAAGAGAAATTGGTGCAAGATGCACCGAAATCAAAAACAGAGACTAACCCGAAAGGAAGTGGCCGTCCTGAATCAGGAATCAACGCCGCAACCCGCGAACTCGGAATCGAACGCACAGAAGCGCAACGCGCCATGAAGATTGCTTCCATTCCTCAAGAGGCACGTGACGCAGCGGACGAGGCGGGATTGAACACGCAGAAGGCTCGCTTGGAGATCGCCAAGGCGCCCGATCCGGTTGCCAAGGTGCGTGAGCTAGCGGAGCGCAAGCCGGACCGAGACGCAAGACGAATGGATGGGGTGCTTGATGGCGGTATGGAGACGAGGATCAGCACCCTGGCATGAGCACGCGTTGCTCAAGCTGATGGGTTGATAATAGGCACAAAGATTGGCCTCGGGGGCAGGCGTCAGCTTAGCAGCTGGCGTCTTTTTCATGGGTTCACGCTCGGCGTCCGACCATGCCACAAGACGGATGGATTCGTTTCGGTCTACCCATCTGTCTTGCAAAAACAGTAGATTTCAGCTGCAATAAGACAGATAAGACAGATAAGACAGATAGAATCTGTAAACGGGAAGGGGGGAGTGTTGATTGTCTATAAGCCGGTATAGGGGTGATATTAGGTAGTGAGAAAAGGCGTCTTGAGCTGTCTTGCTGTCTTGGCGCATCTAAGTAATTACAACATAACGAGGAATCGCAAGACAAAGGGTAAGACAGCTGCTTTTTGCATCTGTCCTAACTGTCTCAAAGCAGGTTGCGGTAGACTTCGGCACCCCCGGACGCCATCCTTGCGGCATGGCAAACTCTCACTTCTACTCGGCCCCGGAATGGAAAGCGTTGCGGAAGCGATTTCTCGCTGGGCCACCACGGTGCTCGACGCCGATATGCGGCCATCGGGTTCTACATGTCGACCACATCAAGTCGAGGCGGACGCATCCGCACCTGGCATTCGAGACCAGCAACTTGCGCGGTTACTGCAGAGCATGCCACTCGCGCAAGACGTGTCGTGTCGACGGCGGCTTCGGCAACGCGAAGCGCGATGACAATCCGCGAGGGTGTGACGAGAACAGGTATCCGCTCGTATGGAAGGCGGCGCTTGGCCCAGGCCCCGTCGAGAGGCAGATCGATGATTTTGGACGCATGACACCGGGGAGGGTCAGAAGTCACACGCATAGGGGTGCGAGTCCGCGCCAAGTGCTGAGCACGTAACCATCCGTAATTTTAGGGTTTTTCTGCCGTGGCCCGACCGACCAAACCGTCCCATCTGAAGATCGTAGCGGGGACCGCCAAAAAGTGCCGGATCAACGCGCGTGAGCCGCGGCTGCCCGTAGGCGCGCCGCCGATGCCGCCGGGGTTGGCCCCTGCGGTCCGGGTGATGTGGAGGGCATTTGCTCGGGACCTTGCCGCGATGCAGGTGCTTGCCGCGACGGATGGTTCCGCGTTGCTGTCGCTGGCCCGGACGGCGGCAGAGGTTGAGGAACTGCGTGCACTTGTCGCGTCAGAAGATGGCCCACTCTACGAGAGCGGACGTGCGCACGATGCCGAGGGCCGTCCGATCCAAGGCACAGGCCTCCTGCGTGCCCGGCCGTCTCGAGCGCTTCTGTCAGAAGCGGAACGGCGATTGGCTGCCTTGCGGGCATCATTTGGCTTGACGCCGAGCAGCCGGGCGGCGGTATCGAAAGTTCCGGCTGCCGGTAAAGACGATGATCCGGCGTCGAAGTATATTTGACCGCCGTTTATCCCCCATCCATCGGCCGTGACCCCGGATTAACATTCTCGGATTTAGCTTTCATCTGTCGTCTCTCCCCGCTGGTCTGACGATTACCTATCCCCACGACCCGCGAGCAGAAAATCGCCCCTAAGGCATGATTGTTCGTCTGCAATCGTTGATACATCAATGTTCCGATGTGCATTGCGGTAGCCAGGGGGTCCGCAGATTCATAAGATGGGTTCATGAACACAGAACCCACGATTTCCAGCCGGGACGCGGCGCGAATCGCCAATATTACCGCGGATCAGACGCGAGTATTCTCCCTGTCGGTTGGCCTCCCCTCAAGCAAGCCCGGACGTATCGAACCAATTGCTTGGCACCACTATACCCTGGACGATTGCATTGTTCTGGCGATGGCGGGTGCGCTCACTCGTGTCGGCCTCAACCGCGCGGGTGTCGGCATGCTGTTGTCGCGAATCGCTCGGGAGCTAGATCAAATCAAAATTGACGAAACAGGGTTGTTGATCAAACTCGGCCCGCTGCATGTTGAAATTCCCCTTATTCCAGCTGACGTGTGCAGGGGAGTGGAAAGGCGCTTCGCGGCGCTGCTTGCTCGGCGGAGTGCTCGAAATGCCAAATTGGAAGCACCTGCCCCAGAAGCGAAGTTGAAGCTGGTCTTCGACAGTTCGGAAACTGGGGTGAGCAAGCCATGACCGAGCTTTCCAACTTCCTCGACGTGAGCTTTGACAACGCGTTCACCGCAGGCGTTCAAGCGGCCGATGCGGCGACCGCGAAAATTGGCACGACGTTCGATTCGGTTTCGCGGAAAACGACGACCTATGCAAACAGGCCTAGACGGGCTGACTAAGAAATACGATCAGGTCGGCCAGGCACAGAGTGCTGTGACTGCGGCAGGCCGCGCGCTCTCGAGCCTGCAGAGCCAGATCGCGCAACAGGTCGCGGCGGGAACCGCAGTCACCCAAGAGCAGGCGGACGCAGAAGCTCGTCTCCTCGAGATCCTTGGACAGAAGAAGGCCGCGCGTGCTGGTCTCATGGCGCCTCTGACCGAGCTTGCCTCGTCGAACTCCGACACCGTTGTCGGGATCACTCGGCTCTCGGCGGCTCAGAAGGAAGGCACCGTGACGACGGGGCAGCAGGCCTTCGCGCTTCAGCAGCTCAAGATCCAGGCGACGCAGGCTTTCTCAGGAATCCTGACCGGCCAGCCGATTATGGCGACCCTGATATAGCAGGGCCATCAGCTTGCCGACGTCGCGGAGTCGTCCGGCGTCAGCCTCACATCTTCCCTTGGCGCGGCTGCAAAGCAGTTGGGCACGTTCTTGTTTTCCCCGGCCGGGTTGATCGCGGCAGCAGCCGCGATCGCTGCAGGCTTCGCTTATCTTGGCGTTGAATCGCTCGAGGCCGGTGCCCAGGTTGACACGCTGGCGACCAAGCTGCGCGCGACCACGACGAACTATACGGCAGCGGCTCAGGCTGCGACGATCGCAGGCAAAGGCGTTCGCCGCTGCGAGCGGCGTATCGCCGACCGATGCGACCTCGGCCGGCGGCATTTTTGCTGTCTTATGTAGCAGCCGCCGCCACGTCGAAATGGCATCCGGACGCTGCGATCACTACATCCTCACGGGAGCATGAGTGTTGATTCCCGCTGAGAACGGACCCGGGTGTTCCATCGAGAATTGACCCGGGTGATTTATGTTTTCGACGTCAGGATGCCGTCAAGGGAGAGGTCTTCTCC
>Ga0310811_10008778_pt1 | contig 13013 bp, 18 predicted proteins | sample YCmetagenome_FD_207642 | JGI IMG/M metagenome (GOLD analysis project Ga0310811, IMG submission 207642) | Soil microbial communities from experimental microcosm in Duke University, North Carolina, United States - YC | ecosystem: Engineered > Artificial ecosystem > Soil microcosm > Unclassified ...
TTCGCGGCGATGACGGGTGCGGACAGAAGTTGGGATCTAGCCGCGGGCCTATCGGGAGAATATCGTTCTCTCCATATTCCAGCTCGCGCGACTCATCGGCCCGCCCACCTCTCGCCACGAAGCCGCTGGAAGGTGCCGGTCATCGCAATCGGAGAGGCGAACATGACCAAGCTCGGACGGATCGCATTGGCGGGCGCGCTCGCCGCCCTGGCGGGCGCAGCCCAGGCGGCGGAGGGCCGCTTCATCCACCCCGCCGACAAGAACCACGACGACCGGATCGACAAGGCCGAATGGACCGCCTACGGCCTGCCCGCGGCCGACTTCGCCGGCGCCGACAAGAACCACGACGGCAAGATCGACGGGCCGGAGTTCGTCGCCTACGACCAGGCGCACCGCAAGGCCGGCAGTTAGGGCGGACCGACTTTCAGGAATTTCCGACTGTCATGGCCGGGCCTTGTCCCGGCCGCGACGAGCTTTGGGGGACGTGTTTCACCCCCCGCACCGCGAGGCTGGTCAATAATTGCCGCCGGCCAAGCCGGCTCCGTCGTTGCCAAGGGCGCCGTGAACCCGTCACTCTCTCCGCACGCTAATCCCGCGAGAGGGCGGAGGACGGCCCCATGGACGCCAAGACCGAGACCCTGACGCCGGCGGTCGAGCTGGCGCGCGACAATCCGGTGCGGATGCCGAACGAGAGCGCGGCATACCGCGCGGCGCGCACCGCCCTGCTGGCCGAGGAGATCGAGCTGCGCCGCCATATCGAGCGGGTGGCCGCCCAGCGCCGCGCCCTGCCGCCCGGCGGGCCGGTGACCGGCGACTACCGCTTCGAAGGCGAGGACGGCCCCACCGACTTCGCCGGCCTGTTCGGCGATAAGCCGACGCTCGTCGCCTACAGCTACATGTTCGGGCCGCAGCGGGCGCGCCCGTGCCCCATGTGCACCAACCTCCTGGGCGCCTGGGAAGGCAACGCCGCCGACCTCGACCAGCGGATCTCGCTGGTGGTGATCGCCCGCTCGCCCATCGCGCGGCTGGTCGCCTGGAAGCGCGAGCGCGGCTGGAAGGATCTGCGCCTCTACAGCGACCTGACCGGCGCCTATTCGCGGGACTATTTCGCCCTGGCGCCGGACGGCGAGGAGATCCCCGCCTTCAACGTCTTCACCCGCCGCGACGGGACCATCCGTCACTTCTGGTCCGGCGAGATGGGCGGCTCGACCGCCGACCCCGGCCAGGATCCCCGCGGCGCGCCCGACCCGGCCCCGCTGTGGCTGGTGCTCGACAGCACGCCCGAGGGGCGCGGGAGCGACTGGTACCCCAAGCTCGACTACGTCTGAGGACCGCATGGCCGTCGCCTTCACCCGGGAAGAGGATTACGAGTCCCAGGCCGCCGACCTGCCGGACCGGCCGATCTCGCCGCATCCGAACCTGGTCACCGCGACGGGCCTCGCCGCCATCGAGGCGGAGCTCGCCGCCGCCCGGGCGGCCTACGCCCAGGCCCAGGCGCAGGGCGGGGTCAGCGCCGACCGCACCGCCATGGCGCGGGCCACCCGCGACCTGCGCTACTGGTCGGCTCGCCGCGCCAGCGCCCAGCTCACCGAGCCCGACGCCGATCCGGACGCCGTCCTGTTCGGCCGCACCGTGGAGGTGGAGCGCGAGGACGGCCGCCGCCAGACGTTCCGCATCGTCGGCGAGGACGAGGCCGACCCGGCCCGCCACAGCATCTCCTACCTCGCGCCGCTGGCCCGCGCCCTGCTGGGCAAGACGGTGGGCGACGTGGTCCTGGTGAACGGCGCCGAGGTCGAGGTGGTGGCGGTCCGCTGACCGCCGCGCCTCACCGCTCGCCCACCAGCACGGTGGACCAGCGCATCCGCCGGCAGCGGGGGCAGGGCCAGGGCACATGCCCGGCCACCGCCGAGATCGGCGTCATGGGTCCGCCCTTCTTCAGCGCCGCCAGCCGCCGCGCGATGCGCTCCGGCTCGTAGGTCTTCGACCACCCGCAGGCGGCGCACGCCAGCTTCAGCCGCGACCCCGGATGCGCCTGCCAGCTGGCCAGCGGCGCATGGGCGTTGATCCCCAGAGTCTGCATCGGCGGCGTCTGCATCGGTTCAGTGCGGCTTCAGCGAATAGAAGTCCGGCTCGCGCGTGAAGTGGTAGGCGGCGGTGACCAGCGCCGCCTGGACCGCATCGAGGATCAGGTAGTCGGGCCCGAACGGCCGGCACTGGGCCTTCAGCCGGATGAGCTCCTTGTGCAGCGGCCGAAGGGCCTCGAAGGCCCCGCGGGGATTGGAGACGCCGAGATAGCGTTGGGCGACCATGGAAAAGCTCCTGTTTTCTTTGACGAGAACAAAAGCAGAACGTTGGGGCCGGTGGGACTCCGTGGTAGGCGAAAACGCCGAGGGGCCTGCAATTTCAGCGTGCGAAAATGAACGTCTCGCGGAGCGTTTTTCGGCGGCCCGCTATGGTCAAGCTTCGCCCCTAAACCGCCCTTTGCTGTGCCCACATTCGCCCTTTTCGGCGTTGAGGAGTGAACGGCCGGAAGCTTGAGAGCTGTCCGGTCAACTTGGGATGGAGAACGAACATGATCCAGCGAGCATCGAGCATGTTGATCGCGGGGGCGGCGATGTTGGGCGTCGTCAGCCTGGGCGGTTGCGCCACCAAGAAATACGTCAACGAGCAGGTCGGCGTGGTGTCCACCCAGGTCGCCGCGCACGACACCAAGCTGGCGGAGCTCGACCAGACGTCGCGCGACGCCCTGCAACGGGCTGAGGCCGCCGGCAAGCTCGCCGAGGGCAAGTTCGTCTATTCCATGGTGCTGTCCGACGACAGCATGAAGTTCCCGATCGCGAAGGCCGCCCTGTCGCCCGAGGCGCAGGCCCGGCTCGACGCCTTCGTCGAAAAGCTGAAGACCGACAACCGCAACGTCTACGTGGAGGTCCAGGGCCACACCGACGCCACCGGCCCGAAGGACTTCAACTACCGGCTGGGCGAGCAGCGGGCCGAGGCGGTGCGCCGCTACCTCAACGAACACGGCGTGGCGCTGAACCGCATCGCGACCATCTCCTACGGCCCCGACGCGCCGGTGGCGCCGAACAACACCCGCGATGGCCGCCAAGCCAACCGCCGGGTGGTTCTGATCGTCCTGGCTTAAGGGCGGCGACGCGCGCGGCCTGACCGCCGGGGGCGGGGGCATGCCGGACGCTTCACGACCCTCGCCCCGCCGTCGGCGGGCGAGGGGCCGCGCGGTCTCCACCGCGGCGCTCAGCGTCGCGGGCCACGCCCTCGTGCTGCTGGCCGTGCTCTCCGCCCGCCCGACGCCGCCGCGGCCGCTGGAGCTTCCGCCCATGGCCGTGGAGCTCGTCGCGGCCCCGCCGCCGGTCGTCCCGCCGACCCCGCCGGCCCCCGCTCCGACGCCGCCGACGCCAACCCCGCCCGAGCCGCCGAAGCCTGAGCCGCCCAAGCCGGCGCCGCCCAAGCCGACGCCGCCGCGGATCAAGGCCCGGGTCACGCCGGCGCACCCCGACATGGCCCCCGTGCCGGCGGCCGAGGAAGACTCCGCCGGCGAGGCGGAGGTCGAACTCAGCGACGCCCAGCTCGCCTCGGCCGCCACCGCCGGCTCCGGCGCCAGCGGCGGCGGGGCCTGCGACATGACCCGCTGGCTGCAGGCGGCGCTGCGCAAGGACCGCCAGGTGCAGGCCGCCGTCGCCGACGCCCACCGCCTGGGCGGCTCGGCGGGCAAGCCCCTGTTCGTCTGGAACGGCGACTGGATCCGCAGCCACGGCCAGGACGGCGCGGGCCTCGCCGCCGTCCGCGAGGCGATCATGTGGGAGGTCGCCTTCGCGCCGGCGGCCTGCCGCGCCCAGCCCGTCCGCGGCCTGGTCCTGCTCTCCCTCGACGACCGCCCCGGCGCGCCCCGCCTGGTGGTCGGCTCCGACCGCTGGCGCTGGTCGGACCTCCTGCATGCCCGCGGGGCGCAGCTGCGCTAGGAGGAACGCCCTCGACCCGTAGCGGACCGTCGCTGCACGCCCTATGCCGGGCGAATGAGAATCCATCTGCAGCGACTGGAAGCGAGCGACGCCGCGCCGACGGCGGCGTTGATCACGCCAGCCATCAGCCGATGGACGGCGACCTGGCCCGCAAGCATGGCAGCGAAGGAGGTCGACGAACGGATCGCCCGGGCGCGCGAGGGTGAGGCGCGGGGTTCGGACATGGTTCGCGCAATCAGGCGCCGCAGCGATGACGCGCTGCTTGGCTGGATTTCGCTGTCACGTCCTGATGGCTCAGCCCGAAAGGCAAGCCTTGGATATTGGCTCGGCGAGCCCTTCCATGGCCACGGCTACATGGCCGAAGCCGCTTCCGAGTTCATCTCGCTCGCCTGGCGATCGCTCGACATCGAGGTCATCGAGGCGGCGGCGCAACCGCAGAATGCAGCTTCCATCTCGATCCTGACGAAGCTCGGGATGCGGCATGTCGGTGATCGTTCGGGATTCACGCCCAACCGGGGCCGCTATGAGACCTGCGCCTACTTCGAGTTGCCTCGCCCAACCTAGTTTGGCTGAATCTTGCCGATGGCGCTCGTGGGCGTCGCCGAGCGCCGGCGGTTGAACGCGGCGGCGGCCCGGGCCATTGCTGCCCTATGGAACGCAGCGCCGTCCGACTGATCATCCGAGGCCGCGTCCAGGGCGTGGGCTACCGCTTCTGGGCCTGCGCCGAAGCGCGCCGGCTGCAGCTCGCAGGCTGGGTGCGGAATCGCACCGACGGCTCGGTGGAGCTGCTGGCGGCCGGCCCGGCGGCCGCCGTGGAGCAGCTCGTGGCGGCCTGTCGCCGCGGCCCCGTCTCGGCCGAGGTCGCCTCGGTGGAGCGCGCCGAGGCGGTGGACGACGATTGCCGCGGCTTCGAGGAGCGGCCGACGGCCTAGACCTGCGCCGCGCTCCGCCAACCAGCGTTTGACCTGCGGCGTGGCAGGCGGCTTAGCTCTGTGAGCGGAGCTTCGAGGCGCTGCAATCGGGCGACCGGGGGGTACATGCCAGATCCACATCCTACGCAGCGCGCCGTCGCGCGCCCTCGGCCCTCGTTGGTCCTGCGGCAGGTCCTGGCGACCGCGCGGACCATTCTGCGGATCGCCGCCGCCCTTCCGCGCCAGGAGCGCCTGACGGCCGCCGTCGCCGGGTTGACCGGCGCGGCGCGGGACCGCACGACCTTCGCCTACCTGGCCCGTTGGCCGGACGATATTCGCGGCTCCGCGCTCGACCGCCCGGCGCAGCACTACCGGATGCGGATCGTCTCCAACCTCGGGGACATGCTGCCGCTGCGCAACGGCGACGCCGCCTCGGCCTATGCGAGCAGCCTGGCGACCCTGCGCAACCGGGCCGCCCCGGCGCGCGACCGCGCCGTGGCCTTGGCGTGGCTGTTCCACATCGTCGGCGACATGCATCAGCCGCTTCACGCCGGAACCTGGCTGTCGTGGCAGTATCCGAAGACCGACCGCATCGGCAGCATCGCCTACGTGCGGACCTCGCGCGGCAGTGCGGCGGTGAGCCTTCACGAGTTCTGGGACGACGCGGCCGATCGCCCAGGCTCGGACCTGACTGGCGCCGACGCCCTCGCCGCCGCCCTCGCCAGGCGGTTTCCCCGGGACCGTCTTCCGGAATTGGCGCGCCGCCCCGCCGACTTCGACGTCTGGACCGACGAGAGCGCCCTGCTGGCGCGTCGGGTGGCCTATCAGAACGGCGACCTCATCACCGGCGTGACCCCGCGCGCGGCGCCGATCCTTGCGCCGCGCTACGTCGAGACCGCCCGCAGCGTCTCGGAACGGCGCCTGGCCGTGGCCGGCCAGCGGCTCGCCGACATCCTCGAAGCGACGCTCCGCGAATAAAAAGATCCGCCCCTCAGGGGGAGGGGGACCGGCAAGCGGGAGAGGGGGCTCCAGCCGCGGAACCTGCCGAGCGCCTACACCCGCGGCACGACCTTGTAGACCTTCGGCCGTAGCCGCCCCATGCGCCCCCGCAACGCCGCCACCTTGCGCTTGATCTCCGGCAAGCGGTGCGGCGCCTCCAGCACCTGGTCGGCCAGCATCTCGCACTGCTCGTCGAACCAGATCTCCCGCACGCGGCAGGCCGCCACATAGGCCGCCAGGAACTCCGGCTCGCGCTTCAGCCAGGTGTAGACCACCTTGAACGACGGCATGTCCGCCCGCGCCACCACGTCGCTCAGGCTCCAGCCCGCCTCGATCAGCCGACACAGCGCCCGCCCCTTCTTGGCCGTGTAGCTGCTGCCCCGCCCGCCGCGCCGCACCTTGCGCCCTGCGGCCTCGGCCTTCATCGCCGCGATCCGCGCCTGCCCGCGCAGCGTCCAGGCCCGCAGCTGCAGCCGGCCGTGCGCCCGCGAGCGTCGCGCCGCCGCATAGGCCTCGGCGAAGTCCGGGTGCACCTGCAGCCACCGGTACAGGGTCGCATAGCCGGGCATCCGCGGATCGTTGGTGATCGCCCGCACCGTCTCCCCGTCCAGCACCCGCTGGCAGATCACCTGGCCGAACCGCGGCTCATAGGCGCTGTCCTTCGCCCCCGCCTCATGGTCCATCTCCGGAACCCACCAGTCACAGGCGGGCCCCTGGTCATCCCAGTCGATCGGCATGGCCCCAGCCTAACCGGCGCCCCCACGCCCGCCAAAAATTCAGCGAACAAATCGAACAGGAGATCCTCGAAGATTAACCCAGCGCCTGCGCCTCGCCCCGGGGGACGCGCTTCCCATTGCCGCATCGAGCGGAGCGGTCGGACGAGGGGTCAGGCGTCCAGCACCTTGCGTAGCGCCGCCTCGATCTGGCCGCCGCAATAGGCGTCGCCGTAATCTTCCCGCGCCTTGGCCGCCAGCTTGGCCAGCGGCGGCAGATCGGCGACCCGCCGCGCCAGGGCGGCTGTCACGGGCGCGGCTTCCTCAAGGATCGCCGCGATCTTGCGGAAGCGGTCGGCCATCGTCGACCACAGGGTCGCTGTCACGATGTCGGCGATGCCCGGCGCCTCGCCGCCCAGAAGCCATCCGGAGTCGGCTTTCAGGCCGTGGCGGCGTCCGGTCTCCTCCCAGAGCGACATCCACTTCTTCAGACGGGGGACGAAGTCCTGCCAGCGCTTTTCCGTCCACATCTCGCGGCCGCCATCCAGGGTGATCTCGTCGATCACGTCGTTGGCGTCGTTGACGATCTTCATGGTCAGGGCGCGTAGGGCAGGCGTTGCGGGCATGAGGTCGAGCGTCTCGCCCAGATAGAGGACTACGGCCGGCATTTCGGCGATGGCGAAGTCCGCCTCTTTGTCGATCAGCATGGGCGGGCCCATGAACGGGACGGGCATGTCCTTCACCGACCCGGCCATCAGCTTCGAGATCGCCGCGTCGCCCCCCTCGGTCCAGGTCTTGCCGGCGTAGGCCAGCACGGCGCGCACGAACTGACCGCGGAACGGCACGGACCAGTAGTAGAGGTCATAGTCGGACATTCAGCGGTTCTCGGTCATTCCTATGTCCGCCAACAACGCCGCCAGGCTCTCTCCGTTCGGGAGATCGGCGCGTGTTCGCGAAGTCCGCAATGCGCGCCGGGCCGCCGGCGCTGAGCGCCCGTCCAATGTCGGCTTTCGAACGGGCGGCGAGTTCAGGCCTGGGAGCGCTTCCGATGTGGACAGCCCGGCCAGCAGCACGGCCGTCGCTTGCCATCCTTTAGTTCTGTACGCGTCCGCTCGACGTGATTGCGGCGCGTCTCGGGCTTCTTCACGGACTCGACCCAGCAAATCCATTCGTTGCGCGCGAGCGGCGTTATGTCCTCCCACTTGGCGAGCGCCTCCCTGTCGGAAACCAGCACCTCACGAAGGTCTGTCGGGACCTCGTGCACCACGCCAGCACTGACGCGCACATTCGTCATGCGAGAACGGCCTCTCACCCACTGCCGCAGATGCGGAGTCTAGCGGCTCAGGTCCGGCTTCCGCAATGTTTCGAGGGGTCGCCCGCTTGCCTCGGCGGTCGCAAGATCGCTCGTCACGTGCGGCCGACCGAAAGGGCCCCGAAGTCGATCTTCGGGGCCCGCACGGCTCCTGCCGGCGCTCGTTACTTCGCCACGCCCTGCGCGGCCTTTTCGATCAGGTCCGCGACGGCCTTCGGGTTCGACACGTAGATCGCATGGCTTCCGGCGGTCTCGACGGCCGCGGCGCCGGCGCGGGCCGCCATCTGCCGCTGCGCGGGCGCCGGGATCATCCGGTCGTCGGCCGTGACGAGATACCAGCTCGGCCGGGCCTTCCACGCCGGCGTGGTCACCCGGCCATTGAGGGCGGCGACGCCCCACGGAACCTGCGAACTCGCCATGAACGCGGCCTGAGCCGGCTTGACGTCGGCCGCGAACGCGGCGGCGAACTTCTCCCGGTCGAGGAACAGATAACCGTCCTGCGGCGCCAGGATCGGCGGCGTCGGCGCGCCGGGCGGCGGGTTGGCGATCAGGCTGCCCACCGACTCGCCCTTATCCGGCGCGAAGGCGGCGATGTAGACGAGGCCCTTCACCTTCGGGTCATTGCCCGACTCGGTGATCACCACGCCGCCGTAGGAGTGGCCCACGAGGATGACGGGGCCGTCCTGGGCCGCGATGGCGCGGCGGGTGACGGCGACGTCGTCGGCCAGCGAGGTCGTCGGGTTCTGGACGACGGTGACCTTGTAGCCGTCCTGGCTGAGGAGGTTGTAGACGCCCTCCCAGCCCGAGCCATCGACGAACCCGCCGTGGACCAGGACGACGTTCTTGATGGCCGGGGCCGCGTGGGCGCCGCCGGCTCCAGCGGTGAGCCCCAGCGCAGCGGCGGAGGCGAGAGCAGCGATCTTCGACATGTTTGTTCTCCCTATCTAGGCTGCGATAAACGTTATCGCGATAATCAAAAGCTAGACCGCCAGAATTGGCCTGTCCAGAAGTTTTTTATCGCGATATGTATTATCGTCGTCGCAAGCGCAGGAATGAACGATCATGGACCGCCCGTTTCCCCTCCCGTTGGATGGCCAGCTCGGCTTTGCGCTCTATGGCGCGTTCATGGCGGTCAGCCGCACCTATAAGCCCTGGCTGGACCAGCTTGGCCTGACCTATCCGCAGTACCTGGTCCTCGGCGTCCTCTGGGAGGACGACGACCAGACCATCGGCGGCATCGCCGCGCGCCTCGACCTCGAGCCCAGCACCATCACCCCGTTGGTGAAGCGCCTGGAACTGGCGGGGCATGTGGTTCGACAGCGAAACCCCTCGGACGAGCGGCAGGTGAGGGTTCAGCTGACCGATCAGGGCCGCGCCGTTCGGGCGCAGACCAGGACCCTGGCCGACGCCCTGTACGACAAATCCGGCATGACCGTCGACGAAGTCGCCGACCTCAACACGAGGGTCAAGGCGCTGCGGGACTCCTTCCGGACCCCCTAGCGGGGCAGGCGGGTTCGACCTGCAGATCGCCCGCCTACACCCGCGGCACGACCTTGTAGACCTTCGGCCGTAGCCGCCCCATGCGCCCCCGCAAGGCCGCCACCTTGCGCTTGATCTCCGGCAACCGGTGCGGCGCCTCCAGCACCTGGTCGGCCAGCATCTCGCACTGCTCGTCGAACCAGATCTCCCGCACGCGGCAGGCCTCTACGTAGGCCGCCAGGAACTCCGGCTCGCGCTTCAGCCAGGTGTAGACCACCTTGAACGACGGCATGTCGGCCCGCGCCACGACCGCGCTCAGGCTCCAGCCCGCCTCGATCAGCGCACACAGCGCCTGCCCCTTCGCGGCCGTGTAGCTGCTGCGTCGCCCGCGCCGCCAATGCCGCTTGCCGGCGGCCTCGGCCTTCATCGCCGCGATCCGCGCCTGCCCGCGCAGCGTCCAGGCCCGCAGCTGCAGCCGGCCGTGCGCCCGCGAGCGCCGCGCCGCCGCATAGGCCTCGGCGAAGTCCGGGTGCACCTGCAGCCACCGGAACAGCGTCGCATAGGACGGCATCCGCGGATCGTTGGTGATCGCCCGCACCGTCTCCCCGTCGAGCACCGAACCGCGGCTCATAGGCGCTGTCCTTCGCCCCCGCCTCATGGTCCATCTCCGGGACCCGCCAGTCGCAGGCGGGCCCTTGGTCATCCCAGTCGATCGGCATGGCCCCAGCCTAACCGGCGCCCCCCGCCCCGCCAAAAATTCAGGCGAAAAAAGTCGAAGGGACGAGAAGATCCTCCTCCTCAGGGGCCGGCGTACGCGACCTAGCCGGATGCCGGTGTTCCGGGGCGAGCGGCGGCGGCGTCGGCGAGGAAGTCGATGAGCGCCCGGACCGGCGGGGCCACCCCGCGACGGGACGCGTAGGCCACCTGGAGCACGCCCGAGCCGGCGCTCCAGTCCGGCAGCAATCGGACGAGGCGGCCGGCGGCCAGATCGTCGGCGCAGGCCATCAGCGGAACCAGCGCGACGCCCGCTCCGTCCAACGCTGCGCGCCGCACGGCCCCCATGTCGTTGGTGATCAGCCGGGGGCGATGGCTGAGATGATGAACCTGGCCGGCCCCATCGATCAGCCGCCAGACGTGGGGCTCGTCGCTGGCGGTCGCCAGCGTCGGTCCGTCCGCCAGGAGGTGGAGATTGTCCGGGCCGAGACCCGCCAGGCCTTCGAGCCGTTGCGGCGCGGCGACCAGTATGTCCGGGGCGTCCAGCAACTTGCGTATGACGCAGTCCGGTTCGTCGATCTGGGCGTGACGCACGCGCAGGGCGACGTCGATCCGCTCGGCGATCAGGTCCACGCGGCGGTTGGTCGTCTCCAGCACCACCTGGACCTGCGGATAGCGGGCGAGGAAGGCGGGCAGCAGCGGACCGAACCAGTATTGCGAGATGGTGACGGGGCAACTGACGCGAAGCGTTCCTTGCGGCTGCGCGCGGTGGCCCTCGACCATGGCCTTGGTCGCCTCGATCTCCGCCAGGATCGCTTCGGCCTTCGCCCGGACCTGCTCGCCGATGGCGGTCAGCGAGAAGCCGCGGGAGTTCCGCTGGATCAGACGGGCGCCGAGCCGCTCCTCCAGCCCGGAAAGCCGCCGGCTGAGGCGCGACTTGGGAATGTCGAGCGCGCGACCGGCGGCGGAGAAGCCGCCATGCTGGGCGATCCTGGCGAAAAGGATGAGATCGTCCGCCTCGCCGTCGCTCATCCCGACACTCCCCGGTTGGTCACCACGATCCGTTAGACTATGGCGCCCAGGCGGCCGGCGCGGAAATCGGCGAAGGCCTGCTGGATCTCTTCCACCGTGTTCATCACGAACGGGCCGCCGCTGACGATCGGCTCGTTGATGGGCTCGGCATGACCGAACACCAGGACCGTATCGGTGGTCGCCTCGATGTCCACGGCGTCGCCTTCGCCCAGTTCCACCAGATGGAAGGCGGCGGCCCGGCGGCCGGCCACGTCGATCTCGCCGCGGGCGACATAGAGGAAGACATCGCGGCCGCCGAGTCCTTCGAAGCGGACCTTGCCGCCGGCCTGCGCCGTGACCGTGGTCATGAACACCCCGGTCAGCGACGGGATCGGGCCCTCGGCGTCGTGGTGACGGCCGGCGATCAGGTTCACCTGCGCCTTGTCGTTGGCGCCCGGCAGGGCCGGGATGCCGGCGCGCTGCACGCCGACATAGCGGGGCGTGGTCATCTTGAGGCGCGCGGGCAGGTTCACCCAGAGCTGGAGGAGTTCCAGCGGGCCGCCCTGGCGCATGAACTCCGACGAGGAGACCTCGGAGTGGACGAGGCCGCGGCCGGCGGTCATCCACTGGACGCCGCCCTCGAGGATGATGCTCTCATGCCCCGCCGTGTCGCGATGGGTGAGCTCGCCTTCCAGGATGAAGGTCACCGTCTCGAAGCCGCGATGGGGATGGGGGCCAAAGGGCAGGCCGCCGTTGCGCGGCGGATAGGTCTGCGGCCCATGGTGATTGAGGAACAGGAAGGCGCCGAGGTTCGGCAGGGCCGCGGTCGGCAGTGGCCGGCGGGTCTGCAGGTCGGCGATGTCGTCGCGCAGCGCGGGGTGCAGGCGCTTGATGGTTCGCTGGGTGGTCATGGGGTGGTCCTTGCGGTGAGGGATCGCGGCGCCGGGCCGCGATCCCGCTAAACCTGGCTCAGCGCGAGCCTTCCTTGAGCGCGAGCAGCTGCCACTGCCAGCGCAGGCCCTGGCCGAAGCCGCCGCCGCGCGCGGCGAACAGGTTGGCCACCTCGCCGGCGGTCTCCCGCGCCCAGTCGCGCTGGAGTTCGCTCACATAGGCCCAGGTGGTCATCGGCACGGCCCCGGCCTGGACCATCCGCTGGACGGCCATGTCGTGCGCCTCTTTGGTCGCGCCGCCCGACGCGTCGGTGATGATGTAGACCTCATAGCCGTCGGCCAGCGCCGAGAGCACCGGCATGGCGAGGCAGACCTCGGTCCACTGGCCGGCCATCACCAGCTTGCGCTTGCCCTTGGCCTTCACCCAATCGGTGACCCGCGCGTCTTCCCACGAGTTCAGCGTGGTGCGGTCGATCGGAACCTGATCGGAGGTGATTTCGGCCAGCGCCCCGACGACATCCTGCTTCTCGGCGAAGGCGGTGGTCACCAGCGTGGGCACGTTGAAGATCTTCGCGCCCTCGGCGAGCGCCGCGACATTGTTGATGATGTCGCCCACTTCATGGGAACGGGTGGTGAGCATCTGCAGATACTGATGGTCGATCAGCAGAAGGGCGTGGTTGTCGGGATTGAGGAGCGGGTCGTGGGAAGCGCTGACAGTCATGGGAGGTCTCCGTTGCTTGTGACGCTCCCCATATGCAGCGGTCGAAAGCGGCGGAGTATCCGGCAGCGCCGCGACGCAGCGTTCCAATTTCAGAACGGAGGTCCCGGTGGATGGCGCGGCGAGCCCACCGCCCCCACGCTAAACCCCCGCGGCCTGCGCCGCGGCGCGCGCGCACCCCGCCTTAAACCCATGGTCAGCCCCTTGCTCCGGGGTCTGGGTGCGTCCAGGACCGGCCTCCCGCCGGCCGCCCCGCGGCGCGCCACGGGCGCGTCCTTGACCCGCCCAG
>Ga0310811_10008779_pt1 | contig 13011 bp, 13 predicted proteins | sample YCmetagenome_FD_207642 | JGI IMG/M metagenome (GOLD analysis project Ga0310811, IMG submission 207642) | Soil microbial communities from experimental microcosm in Duke University, North Carolina, United States - YC | ecosystem: Engineered > Artificial ecosystem > Soil microcosm > Unclassified ...
AATTATCGAGGATATTAGCATGGGTGAAAGGGGTCAACCGGGCCGGTAAGGAATTTGATGAGGATTGTCAGGGGTCTCGAACCCTCACCACCGCAGCAGGGCCGACCCCCACGTGAACCCGCCACCCATTGCTTCGAGCAGGATCAGGTTCCCTCGCTTGATGCGGCGGTCGGAAACCGCATCGAACAGCGCTAATGGAATCGATGCGGCGGACGTATTGCCGTGACGGTCCACGGTAATCACCACCTTTTCCGGCGCGATACCCAGCTTGTGGGCGGAGCCGTCGATAATCCGCTTATTGGCCTGGTGCGGCACGAACCAGTCGATGTCAGCCGCGCTATAACCTGTGGCCTTGAAGGCGTCCTCGATGACATCGGCGATCATGGCAACGGCATGCTTGAAGACTTCGCGCCCTTCCATGCGCAGGTGGCCCACCGACTGCGTCGATGACGGCCCCCCATCGACATAAAGCTTCGCCTTGTGGCGCCCGTCTGCACGCAAATGGGTCGTCAGGATCCCGCGGTCATCGCGAGTCCCGGGCTGCGGTTGCGCCTCGAGCACCAGGGCGCCGGCACCGTCACCGAACAGCACGCAGGTCGTGCGATCGCTCCAGTCCAGAATACGCGAAAACGTTTCGGCGCCGATGACCAGCGCGCGCTTGTAGGTGCCGTTGCGCAGCAACGCGTCGGTTACCTGCAGCGCATAGACAAAACCCGAGCAGACTGCCTGGAGATCAAAGGCTGCGCCATGCGTGATGCCCAACCCTGCCTGCACCGACACCGCAGTAGCCGGGAAGGTCTGGTCGGGCGTTGACGTCGCGAGCACGATCAAATCGATCGAGCTTGCTTCGGCATGGGCATTCGTGAGCGCGGCCCGCGCTGCATTGAGCGCGAGATCGGACGTCATCTCGCCCGGCGCCGCGATATGGCGCTCGCGAATCCCGGTGCGCTGAACGATCCACTCGTCGGTGGTCTCAACGGAACGCGCGAGTTCGTCGTTACTGACGATCCGAGCCGGCAGATAGATGCCGCAGCCGAGCACAACCGAACGCAAAACTGTCACGAGCCTGCTCCGCCCGCGAGTCGCGCCGTCGTTCCTGCCTGCAGGTCGCGCGCCATCGATTGCCCGATCTTCTCGAGCAACGCATAGCGCACCATATCGTAACCCATGTCGATCGCTGCGGCGGTGCCTTCGGCATCCGCGCCGCCGTGGCTTTTGATCACAACGCCATTGAGGCCAAGAAATACTCCACCGTTCGATTTGCGCGGATCCATCTTGTCACGGAGCGTGCGGAAGGCTTGGCGCGCAAGCAGATAACCGAGACGCGCCGCCCACGTGCGATTCATTGCGGCGCGCAAATAAGATGCGAGCTGATGCGCCGTACCCTCCGCGGTTTTCAGCGCAATGTTGCCGGCAAACCCTTCAGTGACCACGACGTCCACCGCACCCTTGCCGATGTCGTCACCCTCGACAAAGCCATGGTAGTCGAAATGCGGAAACTGGCCTTCGCGCAGAATGCGCCCGGCTTCGCGCACCTGCTCCAGTCCTTTAACCTCCTCGACGCCGATATTCAGCAGACCAACGGTCGGCCGCTCAATGTCGAACAGTACCCGCGCCATCGCACTGCCCATGGCCGCAAGATTGACGAGGTGCACTTCATCGGCGCCAATCGAAGCCCCGACATCCAGCACCACGGATTCGCCCTTCAGCGTCGGCCAGAGCGCCGCAATGGCCGGGCGCTCAATTCCTTCGATCATCTTGAGATTGAACCGCGCCATCGCCATCAAGGCGCCGGTATTGCCGGCAGAAACGGCAACATCGGCATCGCCTTTTTTGACCGCGTCGATCGCAAGCCACATCGACGATTTCCAGCGACCGTAGCGCAGGGCCTGGCTCGGCTTGTCGTCCATTCGGATTGCGACTTCCGTATGCACGACCTTCGAATGCGCTTGTAAGCGCGGCAATTTATCGAGAACCGGTTGAACCGCGGCGCTGTTACCAAATAGGAGAAATTCGATGTCGGGGTGGCGCGTGAGCGAAATGTCGGCTCCCGGCAAAATCACGGGTGCACCGTGATCGCCGCCCATGGCATCGAGCGCGATACGAACCTTATCCGGCATGGACCGCTCTCGACCCCGTAGACTGCGGCGCCGGCCACACGCTCAGGTGAAGCCGGTACGTGGATGGGACCATAGCCGCTCGGCCATCCCTCAGAAACCGATTATCTGCCACGCCCATGCCCGTTGCCCGCTTCCTCGAAGGTTATCCGCCGAGCCGCTTTTTCAGCGCTTCCAGGGCTGCGAACGGCCTCGCACTATCATCGGCGGTTTTAACCGCGGCAAATTCAGCGCCCGGCTTGCGAGGATAGGGGTCGATCCCAAGCAGCAAAAATTCCGTTGCGATCGCACCGAGATCGATCTTGCCATCGATCAGCGGCTCCGGTGGTTCTCCGTCGCCAGCCTTGTGGTCTGCCCCTTCATCCTTCGCAGCGGGATGGAGCGGCGGCGCGAAAAGAAGGTCGATCGGCTCATCGATATCATTTTCGAGAGGCTCGAGCGTCACCACACAGGTCTGCCCGATCCGGGCCTTTACCTGGCCGATCACATGCACGCCGCCCCCCTGGCGTGTGAGGTCAAAGACCGCCGAGAAGTGCGGCAGATCGCGCAGGTTCGCGAGTTTAACCAGCTGCGCGCGCACTTCGGCAGGCGCTTCCGCTTCGATGTGGAGCCCGGTGTCCGCGATATCGTCCACGGCGACCGGCAGACTCCAAGAGGTTTGGGCGTTTTCCATCAGTATCAATCTTTTGCGCCAAAAGCCTCATCTTCAACAAGAACGGTAGCAGCGGGATCCGGCATTTTAAGCTTGCCGACAAGGACTTGTGAGGCTGATTGCACCCTCAAGTCACCTACCGTTTCCCTGATATAGGCCGCAAGACGTCGCGCCGCAGCCCGGTTGGCGGCTTCCTGACCGAAGATATTCCGCTCGAGAGCCTCCACGAGCGCCTGTTCACCACCACGCGCCAGAGCCGTCCGGTATGCCTGCGCACGCCCATAAAACGCCTCCCCGATGCGCTGCATGTGTTTGGGCACGGAAAGATCTCCGACCCCCATTTCGCGCAGATTACGGTCCATATCTGTACAGAAATGATCGAAGAGCGCTTGCCCGAGTTCCCGCAATTGCGGTTCTTCGGCCAACCGGTCGAGAACCAGGACCAAATGCAGAACCAGCAGATCAAAACGTCCATCCACAGTGTCAGGCACGCCATATTGGCGATAAAAGCAGGGCAATCGCGCCTGCGCCACGATCGTGCCATACAGGGTAGAAATGGTGTCCGACCGCGCGCGGCGGCGAAACAAGGGGAATTTCATCGGATCCGTTCAGGTGCTGCCCGCTAGTCGCGTTACGTGAACGCCGCCGGCGGTGCAAGATTTGAGCGGGACTGACTGGGGTCGAGAGCGGTGCGTCTTACCATGACAGGCTTTCATTTGACGGTCGCGCTTGCCAGCGCGCTGGTGCTCTCTGCCTGCGGCAACACGGGCGAAACGCTGCAACGCGGTTACGTGCTGCCGGAAGGCGCACTCGAGCAAATCCCCGTGGGCGCAACGCAGGAGCAGGTGCTCATTGTGCTTGGCACGCCATCCACTGTGGCAACCGTGAGTGGCGATGCGTTCTATTACATTTCGCAGAAGGCTCACCGCTCCGCGGCGTTCATGCCATACGAGGTCTCCGACCAACGCGTCATCGCGGTTTATTTCGATAAAGAACGACGGGTTACAAGACTCGCCAATTACGGGGTCAAGGACGGAAAGATCTTCGACTTCTATTCCCAAACGACACCGACCGGCGGCCAGGAGCTGAGTTATCTCCGAAATATCTTCAAGAACGTCGGCTTCCATCTGTAAGCTCGACAAAAAAGGGCCCGCGCGACACGCGGGCCCTTCCCTTTTTGCGCTCACGATCAGTGGGCGAGAACCGCCAGCAGCAGCAACGCCACGATGTTCGTAATCTTGATCATCGGGTTCACGGCGGGTCCCGCGGTGTCCTTGTAGGGATCGCCGACGGTGTCGCCGGTGACCGCAGCTTTGTGGGCATCAGAACCCTTGCCGCCGTAATGGCCGTCTTCGATATATTTCTTGGCGTTATCCCAGGCGCCACCGCCCGACGTCATGGAGATTGCCACAAACAGGCCAGTGACGATCACGCCGAGAAGCATGGCTCCGAGCGCTGAAAACGCCGCCGACTTGCCTGCTGGTCCACCGCCCGCAATGAAGTAGATGGCGAAATAGCAGACGATCGGCGAAAGCACCGGCAACAGCGATGGCACGATCATCTCCTTGATCGCTGCCTTGGTGAGCATGTCGACGGCGCGACCGTAGTCCGGCTTGTCCTTGCCCTTCATGATACCGGGCTTGTGGCGGAATTGCCGCCGCACTTCTTCTACAATTGCGCCCGCGGCACGGCCGACAGCCGTCATGCCGAGCGCGCCGAACAGATAAGGCAGCAATCCGCCAAACAGTAGCCCGACAACGACGTAGGGATTGTTCAGCGAGAAATCGAGTTGGATGCCTTGGAAGTACGGATGCTGTGCCGCAGTCCTCGTGAAGAACTGCAGGTCCTGGTTATAGGCGGCAAACAGGACCAGCGCGCCGAGTCCGGCCGAGCCGATAGCATAGCCCTTGGTGATCGCCTTCGTGGTGTTGCCGACCGCATCGAGAGCGTCGGTCGACTTGCGCACGTTTTTCGGCAGACCAGCCATTTCCGCAATGCCGCCGGCGTTGTCGGTGACCGGGCCAAACGCATCGAGCGCGACCACCATGCCTGCGAGCGCGAGCATCGAGGTCACCGCGATGGCGATGCCGAACAATCCGGCCTGCGCGTACGAAACCAGAATTCCGGCGATGATCACCAGCGCGGGCAGCGCGGTCGCCTCCAGCGATACTGCGAGACCCTGAATAATGTTGGTGCCGTGGCCAGTGACCGAGGCCGAGGCGATCGACCGGACCGGCCGGAAGTTCGTGCCGGTGTAGTATTCGGTGATCCAGATGATCAGGCCGGTCACCGCGAGGCCGACGATCGCGCAAATGTACAGCGCCTGCCCGGTGAAGTTGACACCCTGAATGCGGCCAAAGCCGATCAGGGAGTCAGTAACAAACCAGATCGCAACCAGTGAGAGCAACGCCGACGCGATAAAGCCCTTGTAAAGAGCACCCATTATCGACCGCTTACGCCCAAGCCGCACGAAGAACGTGCCAATGATCGACGTGATGATGCAGGCACCGCCGATAGCGAGCGGATAGGTCATCATGCTGAGCAGCAACGGCGTGCCAGCAAAGAAGATCGAAGCCAGCACCATGGTGGCGACAGTCGTGACCGCATAGGTCTCGAACAGGTCGGCGGCCATGCCGGCGCAATCGCCAACATTGTCGCCAACATTGTCCGCTATGGTAGCCGGATTGCGCGGGTCGTCTTCGGGAATGCCTGCTTCCACCTTGCCAACCAGGTCACCACCGACGTCCGCACCCTTGGTGAAGATGCCGCCGCCGAGACGCGCGAAGATCGAAATCAGCGATGCGCCGAATCCGAGCGCGACGAGAGCGTCGATGACCGTTCGGTCATTGGGCGCCTTGTGCATCGTGCCTGTCAGGAAGCCGAAATAGAGTGTCACGCCAAGCAGCGCGAGACCCGCAACCAACATTCCCGTGATGGCGCCCGACTTGAAGGCGAGTTCAAGGCCGCCGGCCAAGGACTTCGTGGCGGCCTGCGCCACCCGTACGTTGGCGCGCACCGAGACGTTCATGCCGATGAAGCCGGTCGCACCGGAAAGCACGGCCCCAATCGCAAAGCCGACCGCGACCAGCCAGCCGAGGGTGAACCCTATGATGACGAAGATTACCACCCCGACGATCCCGATGGTGGCGTATTGACGTTTGAGGTACGCCTGCGCGCCCTCGCGCACGGCCTCTGAAATTTCCTGCATCCGCTTGCTGCCGGGATCGGCGCTCAGCACCGATTGAGTCGCCCAGATGCCATAGACGATCGCGAGCACCCCACAGCCGACGATCAACCACAAGGTAGACATGGTGGCCATATTCCTCAATTTGATTGGTGCTGGCGGGACGAACGCTCCCGCCGGCGCCAGGAGCGTCGAGGATGGCCGCTTGTAAGGGCGCTTCACCCCGACCGGTAAGCGCGCGGATATAGCCAAAAACTTGTGGATTGCGCAACGCAGAATTTGCGGGTGGCGCCCGGCCCATTACCGCGCCCGCTTCGGCTGACCGACGCCACCGCCCGGTGCGCCGCTAAACCTCCGCCGGCCGCGGCCGCAATGCCAACCAGATGAGCAGGGCACCCGTTACAAAAATCGTGGGGAAAATCACTTCGTTGATCGTTGCCCAGCCGAACTTGTCGAGTAACTGCCCCGACGAAAAGGAACTCAGCGCCATGCTGCCGAAAATCAGGAAATCATTGAAGGCCTGAACCTTGTTGCGCTCATGCGGACGGTGGCACTGCGTCACCATCGTGGTCGCGCCTATAAACGACAGGTTCCAGCCGGCGCCCAGCAATACCAACGCAGTCCAGAAGTGAGCCACCGACAGGCCGGAAATACCCACGACGGCTGTCGCGGCGATCAGCAGAAGGCCAATACCCGTGGTGCGCTCGACCCCGAAGCGCGCGATCAGCGAGCCGGTCACGAAGCTCGGCGCGTACATTGCAAGCACATGCCACTGGATTCCCAGCGCGGCATCCGTCACCGAATGGCCGCAGCCGACCATCGCCAGTGGCGCTGACGTCATAAGCATGTTCATCATCGCGTAACTTGCGATCCCGCAGGCGACCGCAACGATGAAACGTGCACTCCGGACGATCTCGCCCAGTGGCCTCACGCTCCCATGGCGGGGGGCGGCAAGCGGCGGCACTTTGACGAATTGAAGCACGCAGGCCGCCGCTACGGCACAAACCGATTGGCCTAGATAGCTTGCTGCAAACAGATGGGGCGTCAGCAGATCTTTGGTGAAGATTACGAGCTGTGGACCCAGCACGGCAGCAAAAACGCCGCCCGCAAGCACCCATGAAACGACTTTCGGTCGATAGGCATCGCTCGCGGTATCGGCAGCGGCGAACCGGTACGACTGATGCGCGGCCGCATAGAGGCCCCCGCAAAATGTGCCGAAGAGCAGCAGCCAGAAACTGCCGTTCATCACAGCCGAATAAGAGATCAGACCGGAGAGAATGCCAAAGGCCGACCCGCATTGAAGGGCAAAGCGGCGGCCGAATTTGCGCGCCAGCACACCGAGCGGCAACGTGCCGAGCCACATGCCGAAAACCATCGCCGTCACCGGCAACGTCGCCAGGCCCTTGTCGGGCGCCAGCACGGCACCAACGATACTCGCGGTGCTCACGATGACGGTGTTGTTGCCGCCGGCGAGCGCCTGTGCGGCCGACAGCACCATGGCATTCCGCCTTGCCAGATTGTCGTCTGGCACGATGTGCTCGAGCGGCTCAGCAGCAGCGGACATGTATGTCCTCGGGAAAAAAGCCGCTCTTTGTATCGACGGTGGCCGTGAATCGCCACTGCCGGTGCCGCAGATCAGGGATGATTTTTATTGAAATCCTGATTTCGGGCGCTGATGCTTGCCGCTGGCCTAGCGCTTGCGGGTCGCTTTCGGGGTCCTTTTGACCGGAAACTCAAAAACGCCGGGGTGGCGGATAGTTGCCTCCCGCGCTTCCGCAATCGACCGTGCGCCGATTTGGCCGAGCGATGCCCGCAACTCGTCGATATAGAGGTCGATCAGATAATCCGGCCCCTCGTCGCCGAGCGCGGCAACCGCCCAGAGGAACGACTTGCCAGCAAAAGCGGCGTTCGCTCCAAGCGCCAGAGCCCGCATCACGTCCTGGCCGCTGCGGATGCCGCTGTCGAGAAGAATGGTCGCCTTCTTGCCGACCGCCGCGGCGATGGCCGGGAGTACGTCGATCGATGTCGCAAGGGCCTCGATCTGCCGGCCGCCGTGGTTCGAAACCCAGATACCGTCGACGCCGAGTCCGACCGCGGTTTCCGCATCTTCGGGATGCAGCACGCCTTTGACGGTCATTGGGCCTTTCCACGCGTCGCGATATCGCTTGACCTCTTCCCATGAAAACGCGCCACCCATGCGGGCGCGGGCATAGGCAATGATTTCATTCGTTCTGGCACCCGGTCGAGCATAGTCGCTGATGGTTGCAAAACGGGGATAGCCGTTGCGCAACAAAGCCAGCAGCCACCGCGGCCGCACCAGCATCTCGTAAATCATCCGGGCATTGGGACGAAACTCATGGGCAAGACCAGCATAGGTTTCGCGCGAGCGTGTCGTCCGAACGGGAACGTCGAGCGTAAGAACGAGAACCTTGGCATCCACCGCCTGTGCACGTCGCACGAGGTCGAAACCGATTTTATGATCGTCGTGCCAGAACCTATAGAGCTGGAGCCAGAACACATCCGGCGCCGCTTCGGCAGCTTCCTCGATCGTGGCGCCGCCCGCGACACTCAAAGTGTAGGGCACTCGGACGCGCTGAGCAGCCCTCGCCATCAAAAGATCGGCGCCCGGCCACACAAGCGACGGGCCACCCATGGGGGCCATGCCGATCGGAGCGCTGTAGCTGCGTCCAAACAACTTGATGTCGACAGGAGGCAGCGTGGGCATCACGCCGTAGCGCGGAGCGATCTCGACCGCATCCAAAGCCGCCCAATTGTGGGTTATGCCCACGTCGTTCCCGGCACCAGTGTCGCCATATTCGAACGCAAAAAGCGGCACGTTGTGCGGGGCGCGACGCCGCAGCCACGCTGAGGTTGGAAACTTCCGGTGGTGCTTCTGAAAGTTCGGGTGCTTGTCGACCGGAGTGACCGCCGCTTTCTTCGCCGTCATGTCATGCATCGTGAATTTCCGTCTCTTCCCATCGCATTATAGCCTTGAGCGCGCCGTTCGTCCTGCCAATTCAGAAGTGACTAAAAGAGGCGCGCTTGAACACCAGCGGCTTGCCCGCGGCGTCGATGAAACGAGCACCCTCGCCCGTTTTGATCTCTCCGAGCTCGGTGACCGGGACACCTGCGGTCTTTGCCGCTGCGCGGAAACTTTCGGCCTTTTTTTTCGGCACGGTACAGATAACTTCGTAGTCGTCACCGCCGGTGAGAACCAACTCAAGCGCAGCCGCGTCGCCTGCAATGACAGTCTTGGCCGCATCAGATACGGGTACGTGTGCGACATTTATATCGGCCGCAACACCAGAGGCACGGCAGAGCTTGCGGAAATCGCCGACCAGCCCATCCGAAATATCCATCGCCGCTGAGGCGTGATTGCGGATGGCTTCGGCCAGCACATTGCGCGGCTGCGGCAGGAGATAACGCGACATCAAATGCTGGCGCTGCGCGTCGTTAAGCTTCCATGTTTTTGCTTTTCCGCCGCGAAGTGCCACGCCAAGCGCGGCATCCCCGATCGTACCCGTCACGAAGACACGATCCCCGGCTTTCGCGCCGGCCCGGCGCACCATGGTCCCCTCAGGCACACTGCCGAACATGGCAATCGAAACCGTTACCGGCCCCGGGGTGCGATCGGTGTCGCCTCCGAACAGCGGGCACCCGAACAGCACGGCGTCACCCCGCAAGCCATCTGCAAATCCGCTGAGCCAGTCTTCTTCAATGTCCTTCGGGACCGTCAATGAAAGCAGAAAGCCGAGCGGGCGCGCTCCCTTTGCGGCAAGATCCGAAAGATTGACGCGAAGCGCTTTGCTCGCGACCGCCTGCGCGGCATCTTCGGGAAAAAAATGAACTCCACCCACGATCGCATCGGTCTTGAGCACAAGATCACAACCCGATGGCGGCTTGATGAATGCGGCATCGTCGGATAACCCAAGCGCGCCAGGATCGGTCGCGATCGGTCCGAAGAAACGCGCGATCAGGCGATCCTCGGCTGAGATGTCATCAGGCGCAGCCATTGTCTTATCCGGTCGCGCGGCCAAATTCGGTCGCGCGCAAACGCCGCGCCAGATGATCGAGAACGGCATTGACCATTCCGGTCTCGTCACGCTCGACAAAAGCAGCGGCAACGTCAGCATATTCAGCAACCACGACACGCGCCGGCACATCTTGCCGATGCATCAGTTCGTAGGCCCCCGCCCGCAACGCCGCGCGCAGGACGGTATCGACGCGTTTGAGCGGCCAGCTTTTCGCTAAAGCCTCGTCGATCAAAGGATCAAGCTCGCGTTGCTCGCGCACGACGCCGGACACCACGTCACGGAAGAACGCAGCCTCGGCCGGCAGGTATTGCGCCCCCTCTACCTCACGCCCGATCCAATGACTCTCAAACTCAGTCAAAATTTCATTCAGCCCGCTTCCTGCGAGATCCATCTGATAGAGAGCCTGTACCGCAGCAAGACGCGCAGCGCCACGTTTGTTTGCTTTGCGCGCATTATTGTCACGTGCGGCGCCGGTGGCCATTACCGCCAAACCAATGTGTGTTTGAGGGCGACCATCGTGAGGGCGGCTCGCGCCGCCGCACCGCCCTTGTCGCCATCCTCGACACGGGCGCGCGCATTCGCCTGGGCCTCATTCTCGACAGTAAGAATTCCGTTTCCGAGGGCAAGCCGCTCGCTCACGGCAAGATCGATGAGCGCCCGCGCGGATTCATTCGCGACGATGTCAAAATGATGGGTCTCGCCGCGGATCACGCACCCGAGCGCAACGACGCCATCGTAAGGCGCCCGCCTGCGCTTCGCGTCATCAATTGCAATCGCAATGGCAGCGGGGATTTCCAAGGCGCCTGGAACGGTGACGCGGTCATAGCGCGCGCCGGCTTTGTCCAGAACGCGTGTTGCGCCGCGCAGCAGCTCGTCAGAAATCGCGTCGTAAAAGCGCGCCTCCACGATCAGCATGTGCAGGCTGTTGGCTGCCGTTGCGTTGCGCTTTTTTTTCCTTGCCATAACCAAGCCCTCATCAACCGGCGTCGTAGCAAGCGGCCCATGCCCGAACAAGGGGCAGTTGCCTGGCTTCACGTCTGCATTTCCATCAGTCGTGCGGCGTAACGGGCCATGGTATCGACCTCGAGATTGACGTCGTCGTCCTTGCGCAAGGCTCCGAATGTCGTTGCCCTCAGTGTATGTGGAATGACAAGCACTGAAAAAGTATCTGCTTCCACCACATTGACAGTCAGAGAGACGCCATCCAGCGCAACCGAGCCTTTTGGTGCGACAAATCGAGCGAGCCCGGCAGGCGCCCGCAGCACAAAGCGTGCCATATCCGTCAGGTCTTCACGGGCGACGACCCTCGCAATCCCGTCAACATGCCCAGCCACAAGATGACCGCCTAGCTCGTCGCCGAATTTCAACGGGCGTTCGAGGTTGATTTTCGATCCATGCCGCCAGCGGCCAGCCGTGGTGACGCGCAGAGTTTCGGCCGCCGCATCGACGGCAAACCATACGCGGCCATCCTCTTCACCGGCATCGACCACTGTAAGGCAGACCCCGGAGCACGCGATGGAGGCGCCTTGAATGATCTCAGAGCGCGCATAGCTGCAAAAAATCGTCAGGCGGTGCAGATCTCCAGCGCGCTGGCTTACCGAGCGCACCTCGCCGAGATCAGTGATAATGCCGGTGAACATGATCTAACCGCGGACAAAATTTTCGATCGTGTCCGTTGCAAGCTTTTCGCTTCCGCTCAATGTGAGGCGGCCGGTCATTGCTTCCAGCGGCATACCCTCCAGCGGATCGATCCCCGTATCGCCGATGATTTTTTCGCCGCGCACCAGAATTGCTTCGTCCACAAGATTCGCCGTAACGAGGCTCGATGCAACAGTCGGCCCACCCTCAACCAGGCACCGAGTGATCCCCTGTTCCGCAAGTTTTTTCAGGGTTTGGTTCAGGTCGAGCCGGCCATTGTCTTCGCCGACGCGGAAGACTTTGCAGCCTTTATGCTGAAGAATTTCCTCCGCGATTGCCGACGGCCGATGGGAGGTGAAAACCCAGGTCGGAGTCTCGCGCACAGTTGCAACAACCGACGTCGCAAGCGGCAGGCGCAAATCCTCATCGAGCACGACCCGCACCGGCGAGCGTTCGAACATCCCCGGCAGACGACAGGTCAATTGCGGATCGTCTGACAGAACCGTGCCGATGCCGACGAGAATGGCATCGTTTGCCGCTCGAATTTGAAAGACGCGCTCGCGCGCAGCTTCGCCGCTGATCACCGCCGGCCTGCGGCCGGCTAGCCCGGCCTTGCCATCGGCGGAAATCGCAAGCTTAAGCGTGACGTACGGACGCCCCTTGGTGACGCGCATGACGTGTCCGGCGTGAATGCGTCGAGCCTCTTCGGCACCCGCCCCAACCTCTACAGTGATGCCCTTTGCGCGCAGCCGTTCGTGCCCCTGCCCCGCCACTTCCGGATTCGGATCCTCCATTGCGGAAACGACGCGTGCGATCCCGGCACGGATGATCGCATCCGCGCAGGGCGGCGTCTTGCCCTGATGCGAGCACGGCTCAAGCGAGACATACATTGTCGCGCCTTCCGCCGACTTTTTTGCCCGCCGCAGCGCCTCGACTTCGGCATGCGGCCTGCCACCCTCTTGCGTCCAGCCACGCGCAATGACAACGCCGTCCTTCACGATCACCGCGCCCACCGCAGGATTGGGCCAGGTATTACCGAGATTGCGCCGGCCAAGGGCAAGCGCAAGGCGCATGAAGCGCTCGTCATCTGGTTGTGCGGTTGAGGCGAGCTGCTCGTTCATTTGCGCGCGCTGGCTGCGGGCCGTCCGTCGTCTTCGCCCGACAACTCATCAAGAGCGGCGCGGAAGTCCTTGGCCTCGCGGAAGTTGCGATAGACCGACGCAAAACGCACATAGGCGACGTCGTCGAGCTCGCGCAAATGCTCCATCACGATCTCGCCGATCGCTTCCGACGAAATCTCGCTCTCGCCCTGGCTTTCCAGCTCGCGCACAATCTTGGAGACCATCTGTTCGATGCGCTCCGGTTCAACGGGCCGCTTACGCAACG
>Ga0310811_10008780_pt1 | contig 13011 bp, 18 predicted proteins | sample YCmetagenome_FD_207642 | JGI IMG/M metagenome (GOLD analysis project Ga0310811, IMG submission 207642) | Soil microbial communities from experimental microcosm in Duke University, North Carolina, United States - YC | ecosystem: Engineered > Artificial ecosystem > Soil microcosm > Unclassified ...
GCAAAATATTTTGGTCAGGTCCAATTTGGCACATGGGTACTATTGCTACTGAATACTTAGTCAAAAGCGCTCGCAACACCGTCTGGAATGCGTCTATGTGATTTATACGTTGTGGAACTGAATTTACGGACTTGTAGTTGAGCATCTTTGGTACCCAGTCCTGACCGGTAAGCCTCCATCCAATGGTACATCCAGTGTTCCCACCTACGAATCGTTTGAACAGGCACTGAGGCCAATGCTTTTGGCATGTTCTCCTTCAGCGTGTCAAACATATAGTCACAATTATCACGAAGATATTTTTTTACCATACCCCAAAAGAACTCAATGAAATTGAGTTCACAATGGAATGTCAGCAAGAAAAGGCATAAATGACCAGCTGCTTCAATTACTTCTTGTACCAGAGACCTTTGTTCACGAAAATCTTCTTGAAGTTCCAAGATGTGTTTGTTGCAACAATTGGTTACATTGGCATTGCACTTGCTTTCACACTTACCATGAAGCTATGGCTGATATAGACCCCGTTCTGTGAGGACTGCTTTAATTCCTTTTGGCTGATTTGGGTATTTTGGATGTCCATTGGGAAAAATCATTGACTGAATGACTTTGTCCTGTCCATTCAAGTACCATCCACTGCACATATAGGCCTGTTTGCCACCTGGTTTCACATTCATCTGTGTGGCAAGCAGTGCATCTTCTGAATATGCTGAGTGGCCTTGTGAGTTATCAATGAGGAATAGTGCTTGATGACCTGCACCATGCACCCTTTCAAAGGCCGGAATTATTTTTTTGGTCAACTGTGACATTGTATATATGGTTACTAATGATAGGGTAAAGGATAGAATTAATATTATACCTGTTTCACGAAAAGCTCCCCTGTCCAGTACCCTTCATAATTTTTCCCATATTCGAGAGTCTGACTTGCTTCCTTCAGCCAGCCAGTAGTTGAGCAGATTACATTGCTCTTATGGATGCCACGACCAACACCTTTCTTTCGTAGATGATGTTCATCACCAAAAACCCAGCTCTTGCCATTTGACTCATTTGCTTGTGCTGTCATTTTGTCATGTGCAATGAGAACAAGTTGCTGCTCAACATAATTTGCAGGTTTCACCTCCAACTCTTTCTCCACATTGCCAATAGTGTAATGAATCAGTCTGGGTTTGTGTTTCTTCATAGTTGGCAGAAAGTGATCCTGGCGGTATGAAACGACATCTGGTCTGTCATGACCATCAAAATATAGGCCTTTTTTGTGGGAGATATATCGGAAACCTTCACACCACAACCAGCAACGAGCAGTGTTCAATGAAACACCACGGCCAACTTTGACATGAATGCGTGGAAACAGCTCGAGTTCCATGTATTGTTTGAGTCTGAGCAGCATCTCCTTGTGTGTTATTTGGTGCAGATACTCATTTGCAGCAGAGGGAATAAGTGTATTTTGCGAAAACTGGGCAAGTTTCTCTGGGTTCATGGCCCATTTGTTTGAGTGAATATATGCCCTAAGTTCAGCAGCAATAGTTGGGTCACTAAGCAAGCTGTAGACTTTTGAATGATGCCCTTGCATTGATTTTGGTAATTCTCTTGTCTTCATCCATTGACGGGTCCAACTGCACACCTGACGGCCACCCCAGGCTGCTGCGAAACCATGTGTCTCTGTAGCCTGTTTTGAAGCGCTTGTGAACCGCTGAGAATTCTTGATGACAAGCCTAAGATGGCTTTCCATTGTGCGCACATGGTGAGCCTGAAGCCCTTGCATTCCTCCAACAAACTTCGTCTTTTTTGCTTTCAACAACTTCTCCAAATCCCTGAATGCATTCTCCAGATCCTCCTGTTGTTTTTTCTGTTTGTGCTCTCATTGCACATGATATGGGACTTCAAGCTTCTGCCGCTTGCAAAGTGGAACTGCTGGCTGGCGGCAACTTGGACTCGCAGAGTTTTCCATATATGTCACGGTATCTTCGACTTCATTATCGTCTGTCATGGTATCTTCATCATTCGAAAGATCAGAAGGATAATGACCAGTGCAGCAAGATTCTGATTTTCAGTGGCAGGTTCCATTGTAATGGCATTCGCAGGAGGCCTGGGGCCTGTCGAAGTTTGTCTCATAACATCTGCACCCTTCAACTCGGCAGAAGTGGCCTTGAAAAAGTTGCGCATCATGGATATTTGAGGATCTTTACTGAGTGCATTGTCAGTATTGATATTTTGATATTGAAATGAACCACTCACGAGCTTTTAGCCTCCTCACGAATTGTTGCTCGATCCCGTGCCTCCTTTGCTCTCCGTTGTTTTGTCTGCTGTGAGTTGCCTGTGTAACCCAATGTACGGGTTTTCTCTGCTTTCTTCCATTCTACAGCTGATTTCTTCATCACAATTTGAGCATATTTTGGGAATGCCTCAAGGGCTTTATTATGAGCTTTCTTCCCGAGCTCATGTAAATTTGCATCAAGTTTGTCTCCTTCCAGTTTGACCACACTATCCTCATCACTTCCTGACCCATTGGACCACTCTGACTCTGTCGCCGAATCGTATTCAGTGTTGGAGAATCGATAGTTCACACCTCCAGTGTATCCGCAGTCCTGTTCACTGGGGGAGTCATAATCAATCTCGATCACTGCAGGGTTGGATGCGGTAGGCGCAGTATTAGAGTTGCAGGTTGCTCAAGCAGCGTGGGGCCATCTTGCAGCTCTTGCCCAAGCAGCAGCAGCCCTCTGTTGTTTAGTGACCATAGCGCTACCATGCCGACTCAATAAATGCACTGTTTCTATCAGTATTTTCATTAAAAATTTCTGCTTGTTGAGCTAGTACATTTTTGAAGCATGCTAACTTCATTTCCGAATTTTTTGCCTCCAATTTGGTGCTTGCACAAAGTAAGCGGTCTCTAAGTGATTTGCAACATACATCTCTCCTTCTATCCTCAGATAGTCTACCTCCATTAGTTTCTACTTCAGACTTTATCTAAATGAGTCATTGCACTACTTATTTAATATTTAGAAGACATTCAGATTAGACTATGATACTCATCTGTCCCAGGTTATTTTAGTTTAAATGTTTCCATAGATCAATGATCACAAGGATATCAATGAGTCACTGAATATCTTTGATGTGCTCCAATATTGGTAACACTGAAGGTCATATTACATAAGCTTGACAACTATCTACACTGTGCAATGTATCCTTGTCTCTCTCACATGGCACTTAATTATTTAATTATTCCAGATGAGTTGTTTTCATAGTAGTTCTATTTTTCTAACACAGCTTGGCAGCTACATCTGTTGATATTGAGTGCATTATCTCATGTGGATGGCTCATTCTCTCTTATATATATTCATGACTTTCAGCACAAAAAACACAAGCTTTTCTTTGCCTCAGTTGTTGGAGTCTCTTTGGTCTAGTGAAAGATCAGAATGTCACTGCTGTTACTAGCAAGCCTGACCTCAAAGAAGAAGAACTGGGAGAGTACTACTGTAAGGTAGTCTACACATGTTTGGTAATTGATTTTACATATATACCTAAGGGTTTATCTGACTCCACTTCATACATTAGTGAGATCATCTCTTTGTCTCTATTAAAAATTAACAGTGTTCGTGCATGATGATGTTATGCCCTAGCACAAATTCATGCCTATTAATATTACTTTGAAATTCTCTGAAAGACAACTTTAGCTCATGTGTGTAGTGGAATAACCCTGCTGTTATTAGGTATGTCTTATGAAGCAAATTCTGGAAATAGACATCCTCACTGACCAGATCATTTCTCTATGTTTAGCACCAGATGTGCTTTTTCACACTTCAAGAATGTCTAGCTGTGACATGCTTCGATTCAAGAAGGAGAGCAGGCTGAAACCAAAGTGAGTCTGAGTCAGATTGTTATTACTTGGTTCTTACATTACATAAAAATTAAGCTACCTTGTGGAAGAATGCATTTTAATAGTAAAAATGACATCTGCTGTGCATGAACCCCCATTGGTTTCATTCTATGTTAATTAGCTATTCAATACTCAATATTTGTGTCTTGTGCAACACAGAGGCATCCTCAATGAACTCTGTCATTCTAACATGCTCCTCCAGAAGTCCTTCAGATGCTCCACCAGAGTTGTCTGCCTCTGAAGTCCTCCGGGCTTCATTGGACCTATTGGACTTTGTCCAAAATTAAGGGCACCATACTTAGGTGAGGGGCACAGCACATGAGCTGAGGCTAAAGCCCTTCTAAGTCAGTCATCCTCACCCCTCTGAGAGATTGTATGCACCCATGTGCACGGTCTTTAACACCTGACCATGCCCTCTGCTATTTATATTCTGTAAAAGCCTATTTTGCAGTGAACTCCACCATCTATGATACTGAACAGAAAAAAGTTATTACAGCTTTAGCATACATAATGAAAGTGCTGGAGCCTGGGCTCAAACTTTCTATGGTAAAACCTATGGAAAGAGCAGACCTCCCAACTTCAGCACATTCAAAAACTTTGAGAAAGAATTCAAATTGCTTTCATTCCAGCAGACAGAAAGCAAGTTGCTCTCAACAAGATTAAACTACTCAAGCAGGGAACCAACCTGACCAGCTATATCACCCAATTCAAAACCCTAGCTGCACTAGCCAGTGTCAAAGAATCACAAGTGCTCATCTCATTCTTTAATGATGGTTTTTGAAGCCAGGAATACTCTCCTCCATTTATCAAATGGAAACCATCCCTAAAGATTTCACCAAATATGTCAAAGCAGCTGTTAGACTGGATAGCAACTGGACAATGAGGATGGTGATCCCCTGAAACAATTGAAGCACCACCAGCTCAACCAATAGACAATACATCCCTAGACCCTCCATCCCTCACCATTGTTGGAATAGCAAGTGCACGCCTGCAGCCGAGGCACACCATTGGCTAGTATTGTCTTAGTTTGAATTGCCCAGTGGCACATATGATATTATTGTCTGCTCTTGTCTCTTATTTTTGCTATTATACTTACTGATCCTTTTGTTTGCTTGGGCTAGTGCCCTATTAACATTCTCACAGTCTCACTACTATCTTGCTTGTACAAAGACACCCTTTACTATTTAATTCACAGTTTTTATACTCAAACCTCAGACATTTGCATTCATGAGAAATGACTGAGGTAAGACCAGTTGTTACTTTACATTTTTACCTTTACTTATATCATGTCAGAACATCTGTTTATTACAGATCTGCATGAAAGTGCACTTATTCCTTTAGGTTATGAACCCTGAGCTCTAAAGCCCTAACATCTCACCTTCCCTGTGAAACAATCCTTTTATGGTGATGTCTACTGCCATTCCTGTCACCATAGATACCCTTCTGATGAACATACCCAAACTAGATATAAAGGGTACTAACTGTGCCATATTCTCATTGCATTTTCAAGTCACTGTCAAGGCCAAAGAGTTATGGAAGTATTTTGACAGATCCTGTCCCCATCCTGCTTCGCCTGTAACCACCACAGAAATGACTACCCTAGAGAAGTGGAACAAGAACAAGAACCTTGCTAAACATCTACTCACTCAACGAATTCCTGACTCCACAGCACTTCACATTTAAAATCTAGCTGATGTTGTGACTATGTGGGCAGAAATCATTTGTGAGTATACAGAGAAGAGTGTATATGTGCAGACTAACCTCCGGACCAAGTTTTTGGAGTTGAAGTGTCCATCTGGGGGAGGAGATATATGGACTTTCCTTAACAAACTACATGCTAAACAAGATGAGTTATCAGCAGTTGGTGTTGTGATTGAGGAAAAGGATTATCAATCAACGATCATCCAGTCCCACCCAAACCACCTGGCTAGTTTTGCCTCAGGGCAGCTAGCCACTGCTTGACTCTACAGACCACCAAGACTATTGACCCCAACATCCTTATCTCACTGATTATTGAAGAATCAGAGCGCCAGAATAGAAAGGATGGTCAAACACCACAGGGCAGTACCAGTGCCAAGTCTCATGGCAGTAATGGGCTTGTCAACCTGTGGTTGAGGAGGTAAAGGAGGTAACAGAGGTTCTTACCATTAAGGTGACTTGCCCTGAACTAGACAAGTCAGCTGGAATATATGCCAATGCAGCAAAAGGATCTGCTCATGCAGCAGCAGACAATGATGATGACGAAGACAATGGAGTTTTTGTCATTGAGTACACCACAGACAGTGATTTTGTGTGTTCTATCCCTGGCCTCCTCCCTATGGAATCTTCAAATGAAGATGATGAAGAAAGATCAAACTTTGTCATTAGCAATGAAGATTGGTTTTCAGAAATAGATGAAAATGACCTACCTTCAGTCAAGAAACCATATCAGCAGCTCCTAGCAGTGGAAGCGACACAGAAGGATCCATTAAACTTGCAGCTAAAGTTGGGAATGGACATAGTAACAACATTGTCATTGAGCTCTATGATTCTGGCACTATGATTCTGGCACTATGAGACACATCTCCCCATACCACAAATGATTCAAGAATCTAAAGCAAATCCCACCCAAAACATTTGCTGCTGCAAAAAAGCAGCATTTTGATGCCACTGGAATTGGAGAATTAGTCATTGTACCAAACAGTGTAGACATGTCAAAATTAACACTCACTGAAGTACTCTACTCTCTGGCTGTCAGCTACACCCTTGTGTCAATAGGTCACCTTGACAAACTTGGATATACTGTCACTTTGCTGACAGTACCTGTGTCATCCAAGACCCTGATGAGCATGTCATTGGTCAAATTCAAAAGACTGGACAAGGGCTATATTGCGTCATTAATAAGCCAGATAATAAAAGCACTAACACTGCAGTTGAAACAATTACCATTATGGAGCTTCATCAATGGATGGGACATATCACCCCATCTGTCGCATGTCATCTAGCTGAAAATGGACTTGTCTCAGGAATCAAAGTTGACCTGACTTCTGGTGAGATTACTTTTTGTGAGTCTTGTGTATATGCCAAAGTGACACGAAAACCTATAGCTAAAGTATATAAGGGGGAACATGCCAAGGAATTTGGAGGTGAGGTACACACTGACCTATGGGGCCCCACACTAATTGCAACACTGGGTGGTGAAAGCTACTACATTAGCTTCACTGACAACAAAACGAGGCTCACATACCTCCACCTCTTACATCAGAAGAGTGAAGCCCTACCAGGACTTTGAAGCCTGGTACCACACACAGCACGACACACAGATCAAGGTCTTACATTCAGATTGTGGTGGTGAATATCTAAGCAAAGACTTTGTCAACCATCTGAAAGCTGTTGGGACACAGCAAAAACTCACTGTGCACAATACCCCACAACACAACAGGATAGCCAAGAGGTTAAACTGCACACTACTTGAGAAAGTGCGTGCAATGCTACATGACAGTGGATTACCATGCATGCTGTGGGGGAAGCAGTCCGCCATGCTGTTTGGCTATAAAATCATACCCCTACCAAAGCACTTGACAGCAGAACACCTCTTGAAGCTGCTACTGGCAAGAAGCCAGACCTTCAACAAATTCATCCTTGGGGATCTTGTGTCTGGGTACATGTTGAGAATGGTGGGAAGCTTGGTGGGTGAGTTGCCAAAGGGCAATGGGTGGGGATTGATGATGGGAGTGAGAACAGATGCAGAGTATACTAGCCAACAAGGAATATGGTCACCATTGAATGAAATGTGTACTGGGATCCATCTAATAATGAGCTGTTATCTCACAAGGGGGAGGAAAATAATGATATACCTAACACAATGATAATGTCTCCATCACAGATCCCTACTGTCACACTCAGCATGTCAATCACAGCTCCACCAACTCCCAAAGCACCCCCTTTTTTGCAGACCCCTGCTGTCCCAACTTCACCTATACTGGAGACAGTTGCTAAACATGTCAGGAAGCCAAGTCAGTGTGTACTTGACATTATCAGACAAACTGTTACAGTACCTAGAGGCATCCAGCTACCAACAGCCCAGCCCCAAGTTATCAAAGAAATGACAATTAAGGGAGAGAGCACTGCAGAACAACTCATGGCTATCCTAGAAGACCCATATGACAAACTTTGCTTGCTCGATTCTGCTATGGCCATAGGAGAAAGAATCACAGAAGCAGAAGCTCTTGAACCAAGCACTTTAGCTGAAGTAAAGTGCCACCCAGACTGGGAACAATGGGAGGAAGGGATAAGAGAAGAATTAGCAACTCTAAAGGTGGCTGGAACCTGGGAACTCACTGACTTACCTACTGGGGCAAATCTCATAGGCTCCAAATGGGGTTTTCATGCAAAGAAAGACACTGCTGGAAATGTGGTATGTCACAAAGCTCACCTGGTTGCTCAAGGATTTTCCCAAGTACCTGGTGTCAATTTCTTTGACACATACACCCAGTTGCCAACCTCACATCAATTAGAGTTGTCTTAGCCCTAGCAGCATGTCTGGACCTTAAATTTCATCAAATCAATATTAAGGAGGCATACCTTAATGGAGAACTTACCAAAAATGAAGTCATCTACATGTGATAGCCCCCTGGTTTTGAATCCAAGGAGTATCCTAACTAAGTATGTCAGCTACAGAAAACTTTGTATAGTTTAAAACAAAGTGGGTGAAGATGGTATCCAAAGCTAGTAGAGATATTGGTTGAGAAACTCAGACTTACCCAATGCAACATTGACCAAGCTGTTTTCTTCTCATGGTCGGTTCCCAGTGAAATCATTGCTGTTGTCATCCACATTGACAACTGCACTATTGGTGCTTCAACAATTGACCTCGTCCAACAACTCAATGACCAAATATGTACCCACATTGAAATCACGGACCTTGGAGAACTGCATTGGTTGTTAGGCATTGAAGTGACATGAAACTGCAAAAACCATACCCTTTCCTTATCCCAAAAATCCTATCTTAACTCTATTATTCACCATTTTGGTTTCAAAGGGTCAAAGCCCATGTCTAACCCAATGGAACCTAGTGCCAAGTTTCACTCTGGTCAGTCTCCATCAACAGGTGCTGAGTACACAGCCATGAAACATGTCCCTTACTGAGAAGCTGTCGGATCTCTAATATACGCCTCTCTCGGTACTTGCCCTGACATCTTATATGTTGTTATGACAATCACATTAGCACTGGGCTGATATCAGTGCTTGCACTCCCCTTTTCCCTTGGTAATCATAATGGAGCTAACAAACTGAACAAATTCCCATGGCTGCCATTGCTTGTCGCATGCTTATGCAGAATTCAGTCCAACATCAGTATTGCACTCCCCATGTCCTGTCTGTCTGCTTACCTCCACTGGTGCATTATTTATTTCTCATTGATATCATTGCTAAAGCTTGAGTCACAGATTTTATTACCTGTATCCTCATGTTGCACAATGCTAGTGTCCCATTAACTACAGATACAATGTGCTGCGGTTACATCACTACAATTTTCACCTACACATTCTGCATGTTCACACACTACAATAAAAGGACTCTCCATACATAGTTTTTACTTACTTCCCTTCCTGCAGGCAACTGTCATATAGTGGAGTCACCTAGTAATTCTCATAATCTTGCACAATTGTCAATCCCATTGCCATCTCTGTGATCACATGCACTACTTGAACCACTGAAAGCAGCATGCTACTACTTAGGTCCTTCTTTTGAGGTTGCGAGCCCCAAGTCACTACTTTAATCTGACCCACTTCCTTCACACACCTTCACTGTTGCACCTTTTGCCAGCACACTTCTTGCCAAAGCCATGCATCTTCACTGTCACACCTTTCACCAGCACACTTCTTACCAAAGCTGCGCATCTTCACTGTCACATCTCCTGCCAGCACACTTCTTGCCAATAGCTGTGCACTACTATTGTCGCATCTCCTGCCAGCACACCTCTTGCCAATAGCTGTGTACTATTATTGTCACATCTCCTGCCAGCACACTTCTTGCCAAAGCCACACACTCCTATTGCCACATCTCCTGCCAGCGCACTTCTTGCCAATAGCCACATGCTTTCTTGCCAATAAGCCATGCTCTGCCACACCCTTGCATTTTGTATGCTTCAAGAACCCAGCACTCTTACATAGTGCTAGTTTTACCTAGAGTGCCATCACTGTCAGGTTACTATAAGGTTGTTATAGATCATTAAGTCCTTGTGCTCAGCTTCCCTTGCATATAAGGATAAGTAGAGCTAGTTGCTTTCAGCCTAGCTATATTTATTCTTTCACACTATCACCACTGTTTCTCATTTCTCCAGCAACCCTGGGAATGTTTATTGGGATGCTGTGTGACAGATATACAGGTACCTCACTGGAACAAAGGATTTGAGGTTGACCTATGGGGGTGAAGAATGTGCGCTGACAGAGTACACAGACACAGATGGTAGTATGGCAGAAGATAGACATGCAGTCTCCAGTTATGCTTTTCTGATTGATGGAGGGGCAGTATCTTGGTCCTCAAAACACCAAGAAATCATATCACTATTGACTACTAAAAGTGAGTATGTTGCAGCTACACATGCCACCAAGGAAGCCCTGTGGCTTAGGTTGTTTATTGGACATATTTTCAAACCTTTTACTGAACCTATTACACTTTTCTCTGACAATCAATCAGCAATCACTCTGGCAAAGGACCAATACCATGCATGAATGAAGTATATCAATATTCGTTTCCACTTCATTCATTGGGTGATTGAAAAAGAAAAACTCAGACTCATTTTCTGTCATATGTGAGACATGATTGCTGATACTCTTACCAAGGTGTCACTGTCACCAAAGGTCAAACATTTTGTGTCTCAACTCTGACTATGTGCAGCTTGAGGGGGAGTGTTGGAATAGCAAGTGCATGCCTGCAGCCGAGGCATGCCATTGGCTAGTATCATTTGGTTTGAATTGCCCAGTGGCATGTATGATATTATTGTCTGCTCTTGTCTCTTATTTTCACTATTATACTTACTGATCCTTTTGTTTGCTTGGGCCAGTGCCCTATTAATATTCTCACAGTCTCACAACTGTCTCACTCATACAAGGACATCCTTTACTATTTAATTCACACAGTTTTTGTACTTGAACCTCAGACATTTGCATTCACATGAAATGACTGAGATAAGACCAGTTGTTACTTTACATTTTTACCTTTACTTATATCATGTCAGAATATCTGTTTATTACAAATCCATATGAAAGTGCACTTATTCCTTTAACCATGATCCCAATGCTATGGAGGTAGACTGCCTCACTGATGATGAACACCAGAACCACCTTAGAAAGGGGTTGTGCTTCAAATGTCATGAACTAGGTCACTGGGCTAACAACCTGAAGTGTATGGAGAATAAGAAGAAGAAGGTCCCCATATGACAGAAGAAGATTGAAGAAGAAGAAAGCAAGGATGAAGTCAAAACTCACCACTTAGCTGAGGATTTTTGATGTGGAAGACTGGTATGACAATTGACCATCACATCAAAATGAAACCTAGTTTTTTTTTTCCAAAACATCAAAAATTTACACTGTGCCCCTTCTTCAAGTACTTGCCCTCAATTTCAGCAGTGGATAGAAACTGGATCCAGGACTTCTGGATGTACAATCAATTATCATACTTATATCTGGACAGATAAAATATTGGATGTCCAGACTAGTATCAAAAATACCTTAGAGATGTAGATATAAGGCTAGTCAGACAATGTCCTAACTAGAAACTAACAGAAAAGGACTATCCAAGGATAGAGGCAGAGATATAGACTATAGGATTGAATCCTAAGTCTCAGAGGTTGACAAGAGTTAAGGGAACTTGAGTCTGGAGGGCAGAATGAGCAAAATCTAAGATGATATTCAAACTGAGGTTCTATGGAGATTTACAAGACATTGTATACTGTAGGTGGCTAACAGAATGTTCAGTAAACAGTGTCTGAGGCTATGTACAAAGTGTAAGCAAAGGTTACTATAAGTCTGTACAGCAACAGAATGAGATCAGAAATGAAACATGTATAATGGATCAGCAATCACAACAGATATGTATACAACTGAGTACTGGTAACAGGGGAACATCTAAATGGAGTTGAGTGCTGGTTCTCAGAAACAGAAGCACTAGGCAAATCTTTGATCTAAAGAAGTGTTGTGGATCTGATTTAAGATCTGGAAGCAGATCTTGTGGGATATGACATTGCTATATGCTGTGAACTTTGTGCAAACTGTGGAGTTCTGTGGTTGGCTGTAGCTAGAATGCAAATTTAATAGTTCAGCAGAGAAAGCTGTAGTTTACTGATGAAGGTCAATGCCAGTGGTGACACTTAGTTATGAAGGGGCAAGATTAATTATAATAGTACTGGAATACAAAAATACACTATCACATGCAGTTTGTCCCATAAGCATAATGCCCCCCAAAAAACACCAAAATGATTATGATGTCATTCTACCATATTTAGAGGAGGGGTGATGGAGGGAAGAGTTTAGGGGACATATTAGCTGCTTCTTGATAGGAAAATTTACCCCCACCCCCCAACTGCGAGGGTGATAAAGAGTCAAATATCGGACACAACTGATCCCATTCCTCTGCAAAGCAGTTCAGCCATGAAAATACTGACCCTTCAAGTATGACCTACGTGGTACAGGGTTCACATGTGCAGCAGTGTCTGAGGGACTTTCCGCCATTATCATGGCAAAACCGCTGGATACGAAGAATCAGTCATTTCTTTCACAAGGACATTGACAGACATACGCGTCAAGGTGCCAGTCGATGTGGCTTTTGGCCTAGAGTTAGTACTGTTCTTGGTGGCTGGAGAAAAATAGTGGCATACCAATGCAAGAACCACGGGCCAGAATTGTCGGTCGTCCATCATACCACCATTTGTTGCCCAGCATTACCAGCGCTTACTACATCGCGACGAACTGGGTTCACATAATTGAAGGTGCTGTTTCCTGCGCTCTGTACGACATCGAAAGCGTGCTAATGATCATCATCAGTACCAATCAAAATGTCACTGAAGTCACGGCGAACTTACCCCATGAAGGTGTATTGGATGCTGGGACAATATGAATCAGATATATAAGCATCAAAGGAAAGGAAAAGACGCACGGGTCCAC
>Ga0310811_10008782_pt1 | contig 13010 bp, 11 predicted proteins | sample YCmetagenome_FD_207642 | JGI IMG/M metagenome (GOLD analysis project Ga0310811, IMG submission 207642) | Soil microbial communities from experimental microcosm in Duke University, North Carolina, United States - YC | ecosystem: Engineered > Artificial ecosystem > Soil microcosm > Unclassified ...
CTGGCCGTTTCGCGGGGCTGCGTCGGCGGCCGGCGGCCCGGTCGCTTGAGACGCGGGCCAGGTCGAAGAGGTGCCCCCGCTCGGCCTCGTCCAGGCGGAGCGCGCCCGCAACCGCGCTGAGGACACTGTCCGAGACGCCGGCCAGGTTGCCGCGCTCCATCCGGTTGTAGTAGTCGACACTGACCCCGGCCAGGGTCGCGACCTCCTCGCGCCGCAGTCCCGGGACCTGTCGTGTCCCATAGGAGGTGAGGCCGGCCTCCGCGGGAGTGATCTTCGCCCGCCGTGAGGTGAGGAAGTCCCGTACCTCGGTCTTCGTGTCCATGTCTTCGAGGTTAGGCTCCTGCTCAGGCCACGGGGGTGCCCTGTGATTACCTGGCCAGGCTCGTCCTCCCTCCCCGCACCGGAACCGTGCTTCCTTAGAGGCCTAACCACCAGCAACGGAGGATGAAATGAAGGTCACCAAGAGCAGGCTCGACACGATGACGGCTGGCCCCAGCGGCTGGTTCGCTGGGAACGTCTACATCGACGTCGTCAGCATGCCGTCGCCGGACACGAAGGTCATGGGCGGGATCGTGCACTTCGCGCCGGGTGCCCGCACCGCGTGGCACACCCACCCGAAGGGCCAGACGATCTTCGTCACCGAGGGGATCGGCCTGGTCCAGCGCGAGGGAGGGCCGGTCGAGGAGGTACGGCCGGGCGACCGCGTCTACATCGAGCCGGGCGAGAACCACTGGCACGGCGCCACCCCCACCCGCTTCCACGCCCAGCTCGCCTACCAGGAGGCCGACGACTCCGGCGAGCACACCACCTGGGGCCGTCACCTCACCGACGAGGAGTACCCGGGCTAAGTCCCGCCCGGGTCTAGTAGCTGCATGGTCCAGCCGAATAGCCGTCGCGGGCGCGCCCTCTGCAATAGCGCGCCCGCGACGGTGCCCGACCGGGAGCGCTCAGCCAGTGATGCGCTCACCGATCGGCCCCAGGATGAGCATCGGGAAGTAGATCAGTCCGCCGACGATCACGATCACGCCGGCCAGGAAGCCGGCGAAGGTCAGGCCAGCGGTGTCGAGGGTGGCCCTGGTGCGGGCGTGGACCCGGGCGCCCGCCAGGGACCCGGCGATCGCCAGCGCCAGGATGATCGGGCCGAACCGGCCGATCAGCATGGTGAGGCCGAGCGTGATGTCGTACCACGGGGTGTTGGCCGCCAGGCCCGCGAAGGCCGAGCCGTTGTTCTGCGCGGCCGACGCGTAGGCGTAGGTGACCTCGGTCAGGCCGTGCAGGCCGGGGTTGAGGATCGAACTTGTCCCGGGGCTGATCACCAGGGATATCCCGCCGAAGACCAGCACCACGACGGGAATCGTGAGGACGTACGTCACCACGAGCTTCATCTGCGTGGCGCGGATCTTCTTGCCGAGGAACTCCGGTGTGCGGCCGACCATGAGGCCGGCGATGAACACCGACAGCAGCGCGAGCACCAGGATGCCGTACAGGCCGCCGCCGTCGCCGCCGGGGCTGATCTCGCCGAGCAGGATCCCGGCGAACGCGGCTGTGCCGCCGACCGGGGTGTAGCTGTCGAGCTGCGAGTCGGTCGCGCCCGCCGTGGTGCCCATCGTGCCCACGGTCATGAGCGCTGACCCGGACGGCCCGAACCGGGTCTCCTTGCCCTCCATGTTGCCGCCCGGGTTCGTCCCAGAGGCGACCTGCGCGACCGAGGACGGTAGCAGGTGGTTGCCGTGCAGTTCGGCCTGCATGGCGATCATCGTGTGCCCCAGGAAGATGACCGCCATCACCGCGACGATGGCCAGGGCCTGCTTCCTGCGGCCGATCAGGCGGCCAAACATGAAGATGATCGCGAACGGGAGCACGATGACCAACAGCAGATCGAAGATGTTCGTGAACCCGCTGGGGTTCTCGAACGGGTGCGCGCCGCCCGCGCCGTACATGCTGCCGCCGTTGGTGCCGAGCAGCTTGATGACTTCCATCGACGCGACCGGCCCACCGGGGATCTGCTGGGTGCCGCCGGCCAGGGTACTCGCCGTCCGGAAGCCGCTGAAGTTCTGCACCACGCCCTGGCTGACCAGCACGAGCGCGGCGAGGACGGACAACGGGACGAATACCCGGACCAGCGACCGGGTGAAGTCCACCCAGAAGTTGCCGATCCGGCGGGAGGACCCGGCGATACCCCGGACCACCGCGAGGGCCACGGCCAGGCCAACCGCGGCGGCGGTGAACTGGGCCACCACGAGGCCGGCCATATCGGCGAGGTAGCTGGCCTGGGTTTCTCCCTCGTACGCCTGCCAGTTGGTGCCGGTGACGAAGCTGACCGCGGTGTTGAACGCCAGCCGCGGGGACATGTCCGGGGCGCGGGCCGGGTTCAGCGGGAGCACGCCCTGCAGCCGCAGGATCGCGTACAGCAGGCCGCATGACAGCAGGCCGAAGATCAGGACCGCGATCGCGTAGACCTGCCAGGTCATGGACGACTCCGGATCGACGCGCAGCACCCGGAAGACCAGCCGCTCGGCCGGGAGGAAGACCCGGTCCCCAGGTGCCCTCCGGCGGGCGTCAGGCTTGCCGGCCGTGCCGTCCCCGGTGACGGCGGGCATGGTGTCGCGGAACACGGCCGCGAGGTACCAGCCGAGCAGCGGGGCGAGGACCGCGGTCACCGCGCAGACGAAGAGGAGCTGTTCCCACCCGGTGACGTTCATCGCAGGCCATCCAGTGCCATGTTGATCTGAAGAACGTTGACTACCGGCTCACTCATGAACCCGAGCTGAGGTCCGGTCGTGTACGTGTGCACGAGCGCCACCACGCGGGCGGCGGGCAGGTGCCGGGCAGCAGCGACCCGCGGAGCCTGATCCAGCGCGTTCTGCACCGAGATATCGGGATCCAGCCCTGAGGCCGAGGCGGTCACCGCGTCGACCGGTACCGACGCGTCGGGAGGAAGGTGGTTGAAGGCGCGGTAGCCACGCACCCGTTCTGACACCTGATTAATGAGCTCCTGGTTTGAAGGACCCAGGTTCGAGGCACCGGAGCCGGCGCCGTTGTAGCTGACGGCCGACGGGCGGGGCTGGAAGTACCAGGGGAGCAGGTTGCCCTTGCCGTCGGTGAAGTTCTGGCCGAGCAGCGCGGAGCCGGTCAACTTGCCGCCGGAGTAGACCAGGGAGCCGTTGGCCTGGTGGCGGAAGAGGACCTGCGAGATGCCCGTGACCACGAGCGGGTAGCCGAAGCCGAGTGCCAGGGTGACCACGATAAGGGCGGCGATGCCGGCCGTCGCCTGCCGCAGGTAGCCGTATCTGAGCATCAGTGCAGTCCCATCCCGGCGAGGATCAGGTCGATCAGCTTGATGAAGGCGAACGGGGCGATGATCCCGCCGACACCGTAGATGAGGGTGTTGCGGCGCAGGATCGCGGCGCCGTCGCGCGGCCTGAACTTCACGCCGCGCAGGGCGAGCGGGATCAGCGCGGGGATGATCGCCGCGTTGTAGATGACCGCGGCCAGGATCGCGGTGTGCGGGTTGTCCAGATGCATGACGTTGAGCACGCGGAGCTTCGGGTAGGCGACGACGAACATCGCCGGGATGATCGCGAAGTACTTGGCGACGTCGTTGGCGATGGAGAACGTGGTCAGCGAGCCGCGGGTGATCAGCAGCTGCTTGGCGACCTCGACGACCTCGATCAGCTTGGTCGGGTTGGAGTCGAGGTCGACCATGTTGCCGGCCTCCTTGGCGGCCTGCGTGCCGGTGTTCATGGCCAGGCCCACGTCGGCCTGGGCGAGGGCGGGCGCGTCGTTGGTGCCGTCACCGGTCATTGCGACCATGTGCCCGCCCCGCTGCTCCCTCCTGATCAGCGCCAGCTTTTCCTCGGGGGTGGCCTCGGCGAGGAAGTCATCAACCCCGGCCTCCACGGCGATGGCCTTGGCGGTGAGCGGGTTGTCGCCGGTGATCATCACGGTGCGGATGCCCATGTCGCGCAGCTGGGCGAACCGCTCGGTCATGCCCTGCTTGACGGTGTCCTTGAGATGGATGACGCCGAGGACCCGCGGACCGTCGGCCACTACTAGGGGCGTGCCGCCGCTGCCCGCGATCTGTTCCACGATCGCGGCAAGGTCGCCGGGGATCGTTCCCCCGTTGCCGAGCACCCAGGCCCGGACTGAGTCGGCGGCGCCCTTGCGGATGCTGCGGGTCGGCTGCCCGTCGCCAGACGGCAGGTCGATGCCGCTCATCCTGGTCTGCGCGGTGAACGGGACGAGCTCCGCGGCGGCCAGGTCCGGGGTGATCACCGGAAGCCGCTCCTGGGCGAAGTCGACGATGGAGCGCCCCTCGGGGGTCTCGTCTGCCGTCGAGGACAGCAGGGCCGACTCGGCGAGTTCTCGCTGCGTCACCCCCCACACTGGGATGAACCCCGCCGCCATCCGGTTGCCGTAGGTGATCGTCCCTGTCTTGTCCAGCAGCAGGGTCGAGCAGTCCCCGGCGGCCTCCACCGCGCGGCCCGACATGGCAAGCACGTTCCGCTGCACCATGCGGTCCATCCCGGCGATGCCGATCGCGGACAGCAGCCCGCCGATCGTCGTCGGCGCGAGGCACACGAACAGCGCTACTAGGACGGCCGTGGACTGGACGGCCTTGTCGTAGATCGCCATCAGTTGCAGCGTCACCACGGCAACGAGCAGGATCAGCGTCATCCCGGCGATCAGGATGTCCAGGGCGATCTCGTTGGGCGTCTTCTGCCGGCTCGCGCCCTCCACCAGGGCGATCATCCGGTCCAGGAACGTCTCACCGGGACTAGAGGTAATTTGCACGGTGATCTGGTCCGACAGCACGAGCGTGCCGCCGGTCACCGCGCACCGGTCGCCGCCGGACTCGCGGATCACCGGGGCGGATTCTCCCGTGATCGCGGACTCGTCCACCATCGCGGCGCCCTCGGTCACGTCGCCGTCACCGGGGATGACCTCGCCCGCCTCCACCACGCACCGGTCGCCGGCCTTCAGTTGGGTCGAAGGGACCACTTCGGTGGTGCCGTCGCCCCGCAGGCGGTAGGCGACCGTGTCCTTGCGGGCCCGGCGCAGCGTGTCCGCCTGGGCCTTGCCTCTGCCCTCGGCCACCGCCTCGGCGAAGTTGGCGAACAGCACGGTCGCCCACAGCCAGGCCGTGACCAGGCCGACGAACAGGTCCGGGCGGGCGAGGAACTCGACCGTGGTGATCACGCTGCCGATCTCCACCACGAACATGACCGGAATCTTGACCATGAGGCGCGGGTCGAGCTTCACGAAGGCCCGCAGCACCGCGCGGCGCAAGATCTCCGGCTCCAACAGCGCCGCGGCGGGCCGGGTCCGGACCTTCACCGGCCGCGGCCCTGGAGGCCCAGCCTCGCCGGGCGGAACCCCGATCGCGGAGGCGGTCACTCTGACCTGCCCGGGCCGGTGACGTCCGGGTCAGCGGCGGTCGCCCTGGTACTGCCGGTATCAGGCGGCTCGTCGGGCCAGCCGTCCCGGCCGCCGGAGTCGATCAGCCGGCCTAGCACCTGGACCAGGCCGATCGCGAGCGCGAAGGCGGCTATCAGTATGGCGATAAGGACTGCGTCGCTCATGTCAGAACCATTCCGGCTTGAACATGGCGATGCCGAGATAGACGAACACGGCGACCGAGACGGTCAGCAGGATTACCTGCACTGCATTCATGCGCCCCAGCTCCTTGAGCAGGAGAAACGTTCCGCTGCGGAACGCTACGCCGCCCAGGCGGGGCCGCCGGGATTCCTAACGGACCCTATGCCGTCCGGCCCTGACTCCAAGCGGTTCCCCCGCGCGCGCCGGCGGCTGGAACGGTAACGAGCGCCCGTGCCGAATAGGGTGGGCACCACGTTGTCACTGCGGCGGGTGTTCCGGGAGGACGGATGAGGGACGGCGGCGGTCGGCTGGCGCTGTCGGTCGGGGCCCTTGGGGTGGTGTTCGGCGACATCGGGACGAGCCCGCTCTACACGGTGCAGACGGTGTTCAGCCCGTCCGACCCCCACCCGGTCCGGGTCTCGCAGGAAAGCGTCTACGGCGTGACGTCGCTGATCGTGTGGTCGGTGATGATCATCGTGACGGTGACCTACGTGCTGCTGGTGATGCGCGCCGACAACGACGGCGAGGGCGGCATCATGGCGCTGATCACGCTGATCGTCCGTCGGGGCGCGCCCGGCGGGCGGCGGGCGAGGCTCGCGCTCGCGGCGCTGGGGGTGTTCGGCGCATCGCTGTTCTTCGGCGACAGCATGATTACCCCGGCGATCTCGGTGCTGTCGGCGATCGAAGGGGTGAAGGTCGCGGCCCCGTCGGTCTCCGACCTGGTGGTGCCCATCACAGCGGCGATCATCGTGGCCCTGTTCCTGGTGCAGCGGCTCGGCACCGGGGCGGTGGGCCGGGTGTTCGGCCCGGTCATGGGCCTGTGGTTCACGGCGATCGGCGCGTTCGGCATCCGCGGCATCGTCAGCCACCCGGCGATACTCAAGGCCCTGTCCCCGACGTACGCGGCTACGTTCCTGTTCGGGCACTTCACGGTGGCGTTCTTCGCGCTGGCGGCCGTGGTCCTGGCGGTCACCGGGGCCGAGGCGCTGTACGCGGACATGGGCCACTTCGGGCGCAGGCCGATTACCCGGGTCTGGCTGGTGCTGGTGCTCCCGGCCTGCGTCCTGAGCTACCTGGGGCAGGGCGCCCTGGTGCTGGCCAACCCGGCGAACGCGGTCGCCAGCCCGTTCTTCCTGCTGCTGCCGGGCTGGGCGCGGCTGCCGATGGTGTTCTTGGCCGCCGCGGCCACGGTCATCGCCTCGCAAGCGGTCATCTCGGGCGCGTTCTCGGTCACCCAGCAGGCCGCGCAGCTCGGCTACCTGCCGCGGCTGCGCATCGCGCACACCTCCGAGGAGCAGATCGGCCAAGTCTACGTGCCGTGGATCAACTGGGCCCTGCTCACCGCAGTGCTCGCCCTCGTCTTCGCCTTCCGGTCATCGGAGGCGCTGGCGTACGCCTTCGGCATGGCGGTCACCGGCACGATCACCATCACCACATTGCTGTTCTTCTACGTCGTCCGGCGCCAGTGGGGCTGGCCGCTGTGGCTGGTGGCGGCCGGGGCCGCCCCCCTGCTCGCGGTCGACCTGCTGTTCCTTGCCGCCAACCTCACCAAGCTGCCGCACGGGGCCTGGCTGCCGCTCGCCATCGGCATCGTGGTGTTCACCGTACTGGTCACCTGGCAGCGGGGCCGGGAGCTGGTCACCCGGGTCCGCGAGCACGACGAGGGGCCGCTCCAGGCGTTCGTCGACCAGCTGCACGCGCGCAAACCGCCGCTGACGCGGGTACCGGGCACCGCGGTCTTCCTGCACCGGGGCAGCGGCACCGCGCCGCTGGCCATGCGGGCCAACGTGGAGCACAACCAGGTCCTGCACGAGCACGTCCTCGTCCTGGCGATCGAGACACTGCCCGTGCCGCACATCCCTCCGGGCGAGCGGCTGCGGGTCGACGACCTCGGCTACTCCGACGACGGCATCGTCCACGTGACCGCGCGGTTCGGCTACATGGACTCCCCCGACGTTCCCGGGCTGCTGCCGCTGATCCGCAAGGCCGACCTGGAAAGCCCGCTGGACGAGACCCGCATCTCCTACTTCCTGTCCACCATCGACCTGCACCCGGGCACGCACCCGGGCATGAGCCGCTGGCGCAAGCGCCTGTTCCTCGCCACCGCCCAGCTGACCGCCGACGCGGCCGAGTACTTCCGGCTGCCCCGGGACCGCACGGTCGTCATGGGCGCCCGCATCGAGCTGTGACACGGCGGCCCACTCGGGGACAGCCGGGAACTGGCGGTCGGCTGGTCGCCGGGGCCGTACAGGGCGCCCCTGGCCCGGTCCGTCTCTTGCGGGGAAGGCAAGGAAGAACACCCCCTAGTGCGCGGTTGTCCGGGTTAACGGTAAGTTGCCGGGCTACAGGCATGGACTTTACCGGCGGCAGCGGAAGGAGCAGCGGGTGAGTACCACAGCAGAGCAGCGCCCGCTCGGTCTTGAGACCAACGGGATCAACGTCATCAGCGAGGCCGAGCGGAAGGGCACACCGCGGACCTTGTTCTGGCCGTGGTTCGCCGCGAACATCTCGGTGCTCGGCCTCAGCTACGGCGCCTACGTGCTCGCGTTCGGCATCTCGTTCTGGCAGGCGTGCATTGCCGGGTTGGTCGGGATCATCGTGAGCTTCCTGCTCGTCGGCTTCGTCGCGGTGGCCGGGAAGCGCGGGTCAGCGCCGACGCTGGTGCTGTCGCGCGCGGCGTTCGGGGTGCAGGGCAACAAGCTGCCCGCGCTGATCTCCTGGGTACTGAACGTCGGCTGGGAGATCGTGCTCACCGTGCTGGCGACGCTCGCCACCGCGACGGTGTTCCACCGGCTCGGCTGGAGTTCTGGCGACGTCACCAAGGTGATCGCCTTCCTCGTCATCACCGTGCTGATCGTCGGGAGCGCCGCCCTCGGCTTCGACACGATCATGCGGGTGCAGGTCGTGATCACCTGGGTGACCGGGGTCCTGACGGTCATCTACTTCATCCTCGTCGCGGACAAGATCCACTGGTCCACGGTCTCGTCGCTGCACTCAGGTTCCGCCCAGGCGTTCCTTGGCGCGACCGTGCTGGTGATCACCGGGTTCGGGCTCGGCTGGGTGAACACGGGCGCCGACTACTCGCGCTACCTGCCGCGCCGGTCCTCCGGCGCCGGGGTGGTGGGATGGACCACGTTCGGGGCCTCGGTCGCCCCTGTCTTCCTGCTTGGGTTCGGGCTGCTGCTCGCCGGGTCGTCTTCGTCGCTGTCGAGCGCGATCAACACCGACCCGATCGGCGCGCTCGCCACCATCTTGCCGACGTGGTACCTGGTGCCGTTCGTTATCGTCGCGGTGCTCGGCCTCGTCGGCGGCTCGGTGCTCGACATCTACTCCTCGGGGCTCACGCTGCTCGCCGCCGGGTTGCGGGTGCCGCGCTGGTCGGCCGCGCTGTTCGACGGGGCGCTGATGATCGTCGGCACGATCTACGTGGTGTTCTTCTCCAGCAACTTCATCGGGCCGTTCGAAGGGTTCCTGATCACCCTCGGCGTCCCGATCGCGGCGTGGTGCGGCGTCATGCTCGCCGACATCGTGCTGCGCCGGTCCGCGTACGACGAGGCGGACCTGTTCTCCTCCAGCGGCCGGTACGGGATGGTGCGCTGGGTGCCGATCGGGCTCCTCGTGATCGGCAGCGTGCTCGGGTTCGGGCTGGTGGTGAACACCTATGCGGGCTGGCTGTCCTGGCAGGGGTACCTGCTCGGGCCGTTCGGGCTCGGCGGCAAGACCGGCACCTGGGAATACGCCAACCTCGGGGTGATCGCCTCGCTCGCGTTCGCCTTCCTCGGCTGGCTGGCGCTGGGCCGCGCCGCAGTCCGGCGGCAAGAGGCCACCCCCGAGACCACCGCCGCGCCCGCCGGCACCAGCGCCTAGCGGAGTGAGATGACCGCCCACGCGCTTCCGGTCATTGACGTGGCCCCGTTGGCCGGGGGCGACGCCACGGCGGCCGAGCGTGCCGCCGTGGCGGAGCAGATCCAGGCCGCGTGCCGCCAGCATGGCTTCTTCTACGTGACCGGGCACGGCGTTCGTGCGGAGTTGCTCGCGGCGCTGGCCGAGGCCAGCGCCGCGTTCTTCGCGCTGCCGGAGGCAGAGAAGCTGCAGATCGCTATGGCCCGCGGCGGGCGGGCCTGGCGCGGCTACTTCCCGGTGGGCGGGGAGCTGACGTCCGGGCAGCCGGATCAGAAGGAAGGCCTGTATTTCGGCACCGAGCTGCAACCGGGCGACCCGCGCGTGGCGGCGGGCCTGCCACTGCACGGACCGAACCTGTTCCCAGTCCAGGTGCCCAGGCTAAAGCCGCTGGTCCTTGAGTACCTGGACACGGCGGCTCGGGCCGGGCAAGCTGTGCTGTCCGGGATCGCGCTGAGCCTCGGGCTTGACGCCGGGTACTTCGCCGACGGCTACACGGCGGACCCCACGGTGCTCTTCCGGATCTTCCACTACCCGGCTGCGCCACCAGGGGACGACCGCTGGGGCGTGGGCGAGCACACCGACTACGGGCTGCTGACCCTGCTCGCGCAAGACGACAGCGGCGGCCTGCAAGTCGCCACGCCCGATGGCTGGACCGACGCACCGCCGCTCCCTGGCACGCTGGTGTGCAACATCGGCGACATGCTCGACAAGCTGACCGGCGGCTGGTACCGCTCGACGCCGCACCGGGTCCGCAACACCAGCGGCCACGGCCGGCTGTCCTTCCCGTTCTTCCTCGATCCCGGGCTCGACGCCGAAGTGCCGCCGCTGCCCGGCCGCGCGGCTGCAGACGCCGGCGGCCGGCTCCGGTGGGACGGCCAGGACCTGCGTGCCTTCACCGGCACCTATGGGGACTACCTGCTCGGCAAGGTATCCAAGGTGTTCCCCCAGCTCCGCCGCGAGGTGCTGTAGGCCCGCCGAGCGGCGCGTTACGGCTTGCGCGCGACCCCGGCGTGGCCGGACTTCAGCTCGGTGTCCACCGGCTGGCCGGGATCAGGGCGCCACAAGTGCCATTGCTCGATGCCGGGGTCCAGCAGCTCAAGCCCGTCGAAGAAGCGGGCCACCGCGGCGCGCGGGCGCAGCGTCTGATGCGTCGCGACGTTCTGGTTGTACCTGCGCGAGGCCTCGGACTGGGTCTCCGGCAGGAGGTCGCTAGCCGGGTGAGTGATCACCAGGTAGCTGCCGGACGGCACGGCGGCGACGAGCTTAGCCACCATGGCCCAGGGGTCTTCCTCGTCGGAGACCAGGTGCAGCACGCCCAGCAGCATGACCGCGACCGGCTGGCTGAAGTCGAGGGTCTTCGCGGCCTGCGCGAGGAGTGCGTCCGTGTCGCGCAGGTCGGCGTCCAGGTACGCGGTGACGCCTTCGGAGGTGCCGGTGAGCAGGGCGCGGGCATGGGCGAGGACGATCGGGTCGTTGTCCGTGTAGACGATCTTCGCGTCCGGCGCGGCGGCCTGGGCTACCTGATGGGTGTTGTTCGCCGACGGGATGCCGGTGCCGATGTCGAAGAACTGCCGGATGCTGTACTCGGTTGCGAGCAGCCGGACCACCCGGCCGAGAAACGCCCGGTTCGCCTGGACACTCTCCCGCAGGCCGGGCCGGGACGCGAGCACCAGGTCGCCCGCCTCGCGGTCCGCCGCGAAGTTGTCTTTCCCGCCAAGCCAGTAATCGTAGATGCGGGCCGGATGTGCGACTGAAGTGTCAATCTTCGCGCTCGGACTAACGCTGTCTGCCACCGGAACCTCCGCCTAGGTAGCCGTTGTCGAGGCAATGATGGCACTCCCGGCACGCCTGCTGCCAGAAAGTCACCAAATGGGGGTAGGTGCCGCTAGCAGCGGGTGAGCGGGAGGCACTTTCTGGTGACGTCGTCGGCGGGGGTGTAGACGATCAGCCGCGCCTCCGGCGTCGCCGGCACCTGCAGCTCACTGGCGGTGAAGGTGAGCGGGCCGGCGTCCTTGTGCAGGTATGTCCGGATGGTCGGCCGGACCTCGGCGACCTCGTGCAGCGCCCAAAGCTCGGCGAACTCGCTGCTCAGTGCAGTCAGGCGGCGGATGTCCTCCTCCCAGTCCGGCTCGCCGACGTGCCGGGCGTAGGCGGCGCGGAAGCGGGCGACCATGTACCTGACGATCTCGTCGTACTGGGGGATCATTTCCCGAGCCCTCGGCTCGGTGATCGTGCACCACAGGGAGTTGCGGTGCACGCAGGGCAGCGCGTGGAACTCACGGAAGAGGTCACGGTACGCGTCGTTTTCCTCGATGAGGTCGAAGCGTGCGTTGATCACGACGGCTGGCAGCGGGTCCAGCGAGCGCACGATCTCGGCGATGGCCTCGGGCACGGAGCACCGGCCGTTGCTGACGACCACAGGGACCGCCTCGGCGAGGACGTACATGTGCCACCGCTCGGCGCGGTCGAGGCGGAGCGTGCGGGCGAGCGCGTCGAGGACCTGCGTGCTCGCGTTGATCTCCCGGCCCTGCTCAAGCCACGTGTACCAGGTGACGCCCACTCCGGCGAGCAGCGCGAGCTCCTCGCGGCGCAGGCCAGGCGTCTTACGTCGCGACCCCGCGGGCATGCCGAAGTCCTCTGGCTGCAGGCGCGCACGGCGTGACCTCAGGAACTTGCCAAGCTCGAGGCGGCGCCGCTCGGACACCGGCGCCCCCTTCGGCTCGTAGGTGACCACGAAGCCTTCCCCTCCGTTCGGGTTCAGCTCCAACGTAACGCTCCCCTCTGACATTTCAGCCACGCGAGGGAGCGGCAGCGTTCCCTGTTACTGGCAACACCATGATCAGCGGGCTCTCTCCGCGCGGCCGGGCCCGCCTAGAGGCTGGGTTTCATGACACACACCTCTGTCCAGGAAAGCGCGGTCGCCAGCGGCGGGACACAAGACCGCGCGCGCTGGGTCATGCTCACCGTGCTGCTCGTCGGGCAGTTCATGGCGCTGCTCGACGTGACCATTGTGAACGTCGCGATGCCGACGATCGGCCGGTCGCTGCACGCCTCGGGGGCGGAACTGCAGCTTGTCGTCGCCGGGTACACCGTCAGCTATGCGATGCTGCTGATCACTGGAGCGCGGCTGGGCGACCTGATCGGGCGGCGCCGGATGTTCCTGCTGGGGGTCGGCGTGTTCACGCTCGCGTCGCTCACCTGCGGGCTCGCCCCGGATATCGGCGTGCTGATCGGCGCCCGGTTCGTCCAGGGGGCGGGCGCGGCGGCCATGATGCCGCAGATCATGACGGTGATCCAGTTGCGGTTCAGCGGCGCGGCGCGGGCGCGGGCGCTCAGCGCCTACACCGCCGTGCTGTCGTCGGGGTTCGTGGCGGGGCAGGTGATCGGCGGCGCGCTGGTGACGGCGGACCTGTTCGGGTCGGCGTGGCGGCCGGTCTTCCTGATCAACGTGCCGCTCGGCATCGCGGTCCTCGCGCTGCTGCCGCGCGTGATGCCCGCCGACGCGCCGT
>Ga0310811_10008783_pt1 | contig 13008 bp, 12 predicted proteins | sample YCmetagenome_FD_207642 | JGI IMG/M metagenome (GOLD analysis project Ga0310811, IMG submission 207642) | Soil microbial communities from experimental microcosm in Duke University, North Carolina, United States - YC | ecosystem: Engineered > Artificial ecosystem > Soil microcosm > Unclassified ...
CGACGCGGGTTCTTGAAGCGGGTGGGCGCCGCGGCTGGAGCTGCGGCTCTGGCGCCGGCCGTTTCGGCGCCGTTCGTGTCTACCGCTCATGCACAGGCCAAGACGCTAAAGATCCTCCAGTGGAGCCATTTCGTGCCGCAGTACGATAAATGGTTCGATGGTTTTGCAACGGAGTGGGGCAAGAAGAACGGCGTCACCGTGACCGTTGATCACATGGCGCATTTGGAGCTACCGGCGCGCGCGGCGGCCGAGGTTTCTGCGGGAGCCGGACATGACATTTTTGCCTTCAATGGCTCGGGCGGCCCCCATTTGTACGAAAAACATGTCGTCGATCTCAGCAGTCTCGTCGGCGAGGTGGAGAAGAAGCACGGCAAGGTCCAGCAGATCGGTCGCCAGATCGCGTACAACGAGGGTACGAAGGTCTGGAGCGCCCTTCCGGCCTACTACATCAGTTTCCCCGGCCTGTACCGGAAGGACCTGTGGGACGAGATCGGGATGAAACCCGATACCTGGGAAGATATCCGCGTCGGTGGGGCCAAGCTGAAGGCGAAGGGCACCCCGATTGGTATCGGGCTTGGGCACTCCGTCGACCCGAATCTCTCGTACCGCAGCATGCTGTGGAGCTATGGTGCGTCTGAATGCGACGAGACGGGCAAGCGGGTCACCCTCAACTCCAAAGAGACGCTCGAGGTCGTGAAGCTTGTTCGCGCCCTATATAGAGACGCCATGGAACCGGAAGTCCTGTCCTGGGATGATGCCGGCAATAACCGGTATCTGGCGTCGGGTCGAGGATCATGGATTCACAACCCGATCTCCGCATACCGGTCGATACAGAAGGCCAGCCCCGAATTGGCCGGCAAGATCTACATCTGGAAGACGCCGGCCGGCCCCGTGCGTAGGTTAGCGTGTGGAGCGCCCAACTCCTACGTAGTCTGGCGTTTCGCGCGCAACAAGGACACGGCAATCGAGTTCCTGCGCTACTGGACTGACAATTGGGCGGCAGTCTTCGAGGCGAGCACGGGCTACAATCATCCGCTGTTCGAGAACAGCGTGCCCAAGCCCATGCCGATCTTGTCGAACGACCCAACCTCGCACCCGGCCGACAAGCTGCAGGTGCTGGAGACCGTCAATGAGTGGCACGCTACTTATGGCTATCCGGGACCGGCCGGACCGGCCTCGGACGAGGTCGCGGACAATTTCATCCTCGTCGACATGATGGCCAAGGCCGCGACCGACAAAGCGACGCCAGAGGAAGCGGTCGCCTGGGCGCAGAAAGAGGTCGAGCTGATCTACAAGAAGTGGTCGCAGGTATTATGAATCGACGCCCACAGCGGGGTGGGCGGATAGAGCCGCTCGCCTCGCGAAACGTCGGCGCTTCCGTTATACTGGCCAACGTTGATACCGATCGGGCAAGGCAATTGCAGCCTGCCGGCCGCGGAAGGCAGCTATAGGCGTTCCTTGCTCAAGGCCTGGAGGAAAGTCCAGATGGCCGCGGTTGCTACCAAAGACATCAGGAAGGATTTCGGCGACGTCGCTGCCGTCGATGGTGTCAGTCTATCGGTCCGCGACGGCGAGTTTTTGGTGCTGCTCGGTCCATCGGGTTGCGGCAAGACCACCTTCCTGAGGATCATCGCCGGTCTCGAGCGGCAAACGTCCGGCGACGTGTTGATCAACGACGAAATCGTCAACGATATCACGCCGCGCGCGCGTGGTGTGGCGATGGTGTTCCAGAGCTACGGCCTCTATCCGCACCTGACTGTCGCCAATAACATTGCATTTCCGCTGAAGACGCAGGGCACGCCACGGCCCGAGATCAAGCGCAAGGTCGATTGGGCCGCCGGCCTGCTCGGCATCGACGGCCTGCTTCACCGGCGTCCCCGCCAGCTTTCGGGAGGCGAGCGCCAGCGTGTGGCGCTCGCCCGCGCGCTCGTACGCAATCCAACCGTGTTCCTGCTGGATGAACCGCTGTCCAATCTGGACGCGAAGCTACGGGCAAGCGCGCGCAGTGAGCTGAAGCAGTTCCAGCAGAAGGTGGGAACGACCACCATCTACGTCACGCACGACCAGGTCGAGGCCATGGGCATGGGCGATCGCATCGCGGTTGTCGACCATGGCAAGCTCCGACAAATCGGAACTCCAAGCGAGATTTACGATCATCCCGCCGACGATTTTGTCGCGAGTTTCCTCGGGACTCCGCCCATGAACCTGGTCGAGCATAACGATGGACTCTTGGGCTTTCGGCCGGAGCATTTCCTGCCGCGGGAGATGCTCGACGGAGCCGCTCTCTCCGAGCTGCCCTTCCGCATCGATCGCATGGAGTATCTCGGATCGGAGCGTATCCTGTACGGCGCGTTGGATGGCTTCCACGCGAAGCGCGAAGTCACGGCGAAGTTGCCGGCCCACGTTCCGCTGTCTGGCATCCGCGCCGGTGAATGGCACAAATTTGCGGTTCGGGAAGCTGAGCTGCGCTATTTCGACCGTGACGGTCGGCGTACCGTCAGCGCCAAGGAGCAAGCTCGATGAGCGTGATCGCCCAGGCAGCCGCGCCCCGTCGGCTGGCGCGATCGCGGTTTACGTTCGATCGGCTCGAGGTACTTGGGCCGTTGTTCATCCTCCCCGCGATCCTTTATGTCGTCGTGCTCGTCGGGCTGCCATTCCTGCTTGCCCTGTATTACAGCGTCAGCGCCTACAGCATCTTCAATCCGAGCTACACGTTTGTCGGGCTGAAGAACTTCCGCGAGGTCATCGACAGCGAGATCTTCCGGCGTACGCTGGCCAACACCCTCATCTTCACGATCAGTGCCCAAATCATCGGTCTGCTGCTGGGCAAGATTGGCGCCATGCTCCTCATGCAGGAATTCCCGGGCCGCCGCCTTGCCCGCGCGCTTATCGTTCTGCCCTGGGCAGTACCGGTGTCACTGGCGACGCTCGCCTGGGTGTGGATGTTCGACTCTCTCTACAGCGTCATCAACTGGACGCTGGTCGCGGCAGGATTGATCGATGCGGCACACCGGCCACAATGGCTGGGGCAAGAGGATTTGGCGATGATTGCCGTGGCGGTCGTGCATGCCTGGCGGCTGTTTCCTTTCGGAGTCGTGATCTTCCTTGCCGGATTCACGTCGGTGCCGCAGGATGTGCTGGATGCCGCCACGATCGACGGTGCGGGCTTCTGGCGCCGCAACTATCAGATCATCCTGCCAATCATCGCCCCGATCATCATGATCGCTGTGATCTTTGGCACCGTGTTCACCTTCACGGATCTCAGCGTCGTTTATTTGCTGACGAAAGGCGGACCGATCAACAGCACACAGGTGCTTGGCTCGCTGGCGTTTCAGGTGGGCATCCTTTCGGGCGATGTCGCTCACGGAGCGGCGATTTGCCTGTTCCTGTTTCCCTTCCTCTTGGTCGCGGTGATTCTGCTCTTGCGGTCGCTGCGACGGCGGGAGATTTGACGTGCCGCGGGCTGCAGGAAAAGTAGTCGGGCAGAGTTCGTTCTATGCCGCGGTGGTTACTTTGGTTGTATTCGCCGCGTTTCCCTTCTATTGGATGCTGATCACCACCTTCAAGACGGACGGCGACCTCTACAATCTCAAGTCCATCCCTTATTGGTTCAACGCGCCGCCTACGCTCGAGCATCTCAAGTATTTGTTTGAAGACACGCTGTTCGTGCAGTGGCTGTCCAATTCGGCCCTAATCGGGCTTTGTGTCGTGGTCATCACTCTTCTCGTGGCCCTGCCGGCCGGCTATGGGCTAGCGCGCATGCCGGGTCGTAGCGGCGAGAACCTGAGCATCGGCATCTTCCTGACCTATCTGGTGCCGCCGACGCTTCTGTTCCTGCCTCTCGCGCGAGTGGTTACGTTGCTCGGATTGCAGGACAGCATGTGGGCTCTTGTCGTCGTCTACCCCACTTTCACCATCCCGTTCTGCACCTGGCTCCTAATGGGCTTCTTCAAGTCGGTGCCACGGGAGATCGAGGAAGCCGCAATCGTCGACGGCTGCACTGTCGTGGGAGCATTCGTGAAAACGGTCCTTCCTCTTTCGGTGCCTGCCATTCTGACCGTAGTGATCTTTGCATTCACGCTAACGGTGCAGGAGTTCGTGTACGCGCTGACGTTCATCTCCTCTTCGAGCGAGAAGCCCGTTACTTTGGGAGTCGCGACAGATCTGATCCGCGGAGATATTTTTTATTGGGGCGAATTGATGGGCGCGGCGCTCATTTCGAGCGTTCCGGTGGCGATCGCTTATAATCTCTTTTTGGACCGCTTCATCAGCGGCATCACAGGCGGCGCTGTCAAATAGTCGGTCATTTCCGTGCCCGTCGGGCGCAGCGGGACTCGATTCTGGGGAAAACCGGGTTTTCGCTGCATGGCTTCGTTTGGCTTGGCGAGCGGATCAAGACCAGTCGAGTGACGGTCTCCTTACTGCGACCTCTCTTCTCCGCCGAATGCTCCGGCCGGCGCGAAATTAGCGTCCCCAGCGATCCTGCCAGAGCTTTTCGCCGATCAGGCAGCTGACGCGCGGCTCCTTGTCTGACGCTGGCACGAGCCGCCGCTGGGGTGTTTTTCCTGCGACTTCGAGCAGGAGCTTGGTACGGATAGCCTCCTTGAAATTGTCGCGGTCCTTGATCGGCACCACAAAGGAGCCCGATCCGCCGATCACGCAATCCTCGTAGTACCAATCGAGGTTGTCGATATCCATCGTGGAATAGGATGGCTCCTTCACCATGATCGGCAGGCCGTTGATGACGATGCCCTTCGCCAGGGCCTCGTCGCGAACTGGCGTGACCGGCGGGCCATTGTTATTCGGACCATCTCCCGAAATATCGATGACGCGCCGGTCCCCCCGTTGGGGATCCTCATCGAACAGCGGCATCGCGAACAGAATGGCGCCAGAAATCGAGGTGCGGGACCCTCGTCGGACTGGCGTGTTCATGATTTCGTTTGCGACGGCGTCAGCCGTCTCGGGGCCGTCGATCACGCGCCAGGGAATAATGATCGTCTGGTCGCTGGACGCGGACTATTCGAAATAGGTCACTGAAATCTTGCTGTTCGGGCCGGTCTTCAGCGCCTGCAAGAACTCCTTTGAAACGATCGCCTGAGCGTAACCCTCGCGCTGGACTGCAAGTTCATCCAAGTCCATCGAATAGGAAACGTCGACGGCAATGACAATCTCCCGGCTTGGATACTTTGCGCTATGGAATTTGGGCTGCCGTCTCAACGCGACTCCCAAAGCACCTCATAGTTGCGAAACTTCGCAAGCGTCTTGTCGTACCGCGTTGGCTCGATCGCCGGCAAAACGTGCCTCAGCAACGCGTTGATTGGCGTTGACGTGTGCCGAATGTACAGGTCGATCGGATCGAGTAGGTGCCTTAGGTGCAATTTCGGATCATAGTTCAATCCGCTGCTGCGAAACCATTTGTACCCATTGGCGATCGCCCAGCTGACCATGTCGCGATACGCATAGTGATAGAGATGTAGGTCGAGCGCGACATCGTAGTCGAGGCCTATGTACTCCGCATAGATCGCGTCACCGTGTACTATGCATGTTGCAAATGCGACGATCCGCTCGCTCTGGCGCCACAGAAAGAAGCGGACTTTGTCCCCCATCCGTCGCCCCAGGTCGCGGAAGTATTGCTCCGTCAGCTTCTCGAAGTGCAATTTCGAGCGCTCATAGACTTGGAGATAAAGTGGATAAATCTGCGCGATCACCGGCGTCGCATCGTTGACGACGCTCATTTTGAGTGGGGAGGCTCGTGCAGTCTCTTCAAACTTCTTGCGTAGCTTTTTGCGGGTCGCGCTGTTGAGTGCACACTGCATGTAGTCGTCAAAGCTTGAATAGTCGATACAAAGCATGGTCATGGGCAGGCTGGGGATGCGAGTGAACCCGTGGCCAATCAGACAGTCGAGGACCGGCCGGTATCGCGCCGGGAACTCCTTGAAGACGATCAACTGTGCTCCGAGCCTGCGAGCTTGTCCCGTAATCATTGAAGCCAGCAGCTCAACGCGGGCGCTATGGAACGCCTCATCGCCATCAAGATGGCCTTCACCGGCTACGCATCCCACCATCAGCGTGCGCGCTCGCATCAGGCGCGGCCACATCCAGCGAGCGGCATCGATGAGCATGCCAAATCGCGGACTCGCTCCGACCAATAAATCCAGGTCCAGCAAGAAAAAGGGCTGCACCGCACAGACCCTGCCAACCGCATCCTTCATGACGAAATACCGGTAATCGAACTCAGGATGAAGCGTATCCTCGACCAGTTCGTAGTATCGATGATCCTTGCGCTCGTTCGCGAAAGCCACCTGCCAGCGCGGACAGCGCTGCAAATCATCGCGTGCAACCACTTCGAGACACCACGCCAATTGCATCGGCTCATATCCCGAGACGGGTAACGATCTGGCCTGTCAAGTGCGCCGTGCTTGCTTCCGACATTGTCTCGTTTGGCGCCTATCCCACGCTGCGGCGGCTGCTCTGACACACTCTCACATATGTCACCGGCAGCATTCTATCACGACGCTGCACTACCAAACCTGACTTATCTGTCAGAAACTAACCCATGAGTCATTTGGGATTTTGATGTCGAAGCGGAACGTTGTAGACAGTGTTGGATTGTTTTGCGTTAGTGATCCATCTGCGCCTGCAACAATAGATCGGAGGAGGTAACAATGACAAAAGTCTTGTTGGTTGTCGTTGCGGCCAGCCTCGTGGTTGCGACCGCTTCAGCCAGCTATGCGCGCGGCGGTGGAGCTTCAGGGTTTGCGCCCGGAACGTCATTCCGCGCCCACGGATCAGTTGCCGGACGTCCGGGTGCTCTGGCTTTGCACCTGGCCATCTATTCCAGGCACACGGCAGCCTGCGCGGCCATCCAGGCGCGTCGGGTTTTGCCCCCGGACATCGATTCACGCACCACATGCACCACATGAGATGATGCATCAAGAAGGAGCCGCCTGAGTTGGCAGCCTCTTTTCTTCTCCGGCTTTTCCCATCGTCGATCGACTGCTTGCGCCGGGGCCGCAGCGTGCTTCTGCGTTGAATTGGACCGACGCCGCTCCCGCGGCCCGCTGACCCCGCAGCGGCGAATGCAGCCGGTGCGGCCCCGGCAAGCGCCGCTTCAGACAAAAAGGTCCCTCAATTGCCACCCACAGTCCCGCACAAAGTGCGATGCACGGCGAAATGCTCGTCGCCCGCACAAGAGCAGACTGCAGACACATTTGTCAGAAACTAACTCAATAGTAATTTGCGATTTTGATGTTGGAGCGGAACATCGCTGAAAGTGCTCTCCATGTGCGCCCCGCGCATCACCTGACGGCGAGCTGGGGTATGCAAAGGGGCATCGGCAGCTCATCACGAACGTTGGTCAGTGCAGCATCCGGGGAGTGGACTCTTGGCAGCGGTAATTGGGATCACGGGACTTGCATTTGAGGCGCGGATTGCTGCGGACTGGTGCACGCACGCCATCTGCAGTGGAGATGGCCATATACTCGCGGATTCTCTCGCGTCCGCGATTGCCGGGGATTGCTGCGGTCTCATGAGTTTTGGCGTCGCGGGCGGTCTTTCGCCCGACCTTCCCGCAGGGACATGCGTCGTAGGATCAACCATCGTCTCGGAGACGATCGAGCTCAACACCGACCGCAACTGGTCGCAGGCCTTACTTCAACTCATCCCCGACGCAATTTATGGCGCGATTGCTGGCGTGCCAGCTATCGTGGTGCATCCAGAGGTAAAGCATTCGCTGCATATGAGTACGCGTGCGCTGGCGGTCGATAATGAATCCCACGTGGTGGCGAGCGTCTCTGCGGCGCGCGGTCTCCCTATGGCCGCGGTCCGGGTCATCATGGACCCGGCCACACGCCGGCTCCCTGATGTCGCCTTGGCTTCAGTGCGTGCAAACGGGACGATCGATCTTGCCGCGCTCATCCGCGCGATAGTGAGACAGCCTGGCGAATTGCCGATGCTGCTTCGGACAGCTCTGGATGCATTGATCGGATTCGCTGCGCTGCTTCGCTGCCGCCAACTGCTTGGCCCCGGCTTGGGGCTACCTTCCTTGCAAGCATGTAGGTCGAGCCTGAGTGTCGAGATTCCGGCTTACGGTTTGAACGAGCGCTACCTCGAGCGTTCCTGATGCACAGCGTCGCAAACCTATTCGGACGACGCGACCGTGATCGTTGCACGTTGACGCTCGCCACATCGATGAGAAGAGAAAATGGTCACGGTCGGTATCATTGCTCATGATGTTGGGCTCTGTCGTGGCGACGGCCGATATCATTAGGATCGCTAGCCGCTAAGGGTGCAATGTGTAGGCGGAAGGTCGTATGATCCACCTTCTGGTCGTCTGCCCGGATGATGAGGGCAAAACCGCTTCTCGGCGCTGCCCTTGACCGAAAGGTAGCGCAGATCCAGCGGTCGATCTCAAATGACACACAGCGCGCCGCAATTCCGCCGCTTGAAGTCACGCTCGGACAGAATAGGACCGCGCTTGCGGTTCTGGTTGGACATGCGCCGGCAAACTTCTCGGTGCATGGCGGCTCGACAAGCGGCATTACCGTACGACGGGTCACGCCGGGCCTGCCGTCGGAATTGCTCTATCAGAGGCCCGATATCCGCCTGGCCGAGGCGCAGCTTGCGGCGTCCAACTTCAGCGTCGAGGAAGCCCGTGCGGCGTTCTTTCCCTAGATCCAACTGACAGGCGCGACGGGTTTCCAAAGTGCCGCGTTGGCGTCGCTATTCACGCCGGGCGCATGGTGTAGCCTACGATCCAAACGCCAAAGGCAGCTATTCCTGCTGAAATCAACAATGAGAGCGCTCTATCGATATGCGTTCCTTTCCAAGGTCTAGCCTAGCTCACCACGAAAGAGGCCGCCAACTGAAGTGGCTTCATCTAAAGCAGATCGGCAACTTAGGGACCCTTCGCGCTAAACGCACGAGAGCCGCCGGGATGTCCCGAGCGGCTCGCGCGTTGCGTAGCGATGTGGTGCGACGCGCAGCGTCGCTTGGTGGAACGTTGCGATGCGCCGAGGCGCGCCCCGTTGCCTACCGTGATGTCGATAAGTCCTACGCATCCCATCGACTAAACTCACATGGCTGGTCGCGAGGCAAGTTCAAGACAGCGCTGCTGTCGTAGTCGTCATCTCTTTCGAATCGTGCCCGACCTCCCCTTTCCGTCCAAACATGGCGGAGCCTCTGCTTCAGCTCGTCTATCGTCCATGCGATTTCTACGCGGCCTGTGGGGACGGACAGGGCTCCAAATTTGGTAGTATTGGTGCACAGCTCGCTGAGCGCCGTATGGATTGTAGGACGTGAGATTGATGCGTCCACGACGGGAGAACGCGACGGCGACGCGTGACGTAATGGACCCGCAGGCTAGCGCTCACTCTTCTTGAGAAACTCAAGTTATCGTCAATATCCTGGGCGGAAGCCCTTGTGTCCCAGTGGCACGGTCTTATGTGAAGAGCGGCTAGCACTCGTTCATTGCGACTGCCAATCCAGAAATAATCAAAAAGCCAAGGAGGATCGCATGCAATTCCGTCCGCTTCACGACCGCGTCGTGGTCAAGCGCATCGACGCCGAAGAGAAGACCGCTGGCGGCATCATCATTCCCGACACTGCCAAGGAAAAGCCTTCGCAGGGTGAGGTTGTCGCCGTTGGACCCGGCGGCCGCGACGAAGCCGGCAAGCTGATTCCGATCGACATCCAGGTCGGCGACCGCGTGCTGTTCGGCAAGTGGTCAGGCACTGAGGTCAAGCTCGATGGTCAGGATCTGCTGATCATGAAGGAAAGTGACATTTTGGGCGTTCTCACAGATCTGCCCGCCGCCAAGAAGAAAGCCGCGTAAGCGTCCGTCAATTTTTTCCTCATCCTGGGGAGTCGGCGAAGCCGGCGTCTCGAAGTATGAGGCCGCAAGCTTAAATGTCGTCCCTCAAGAACCGCGGTTGCGCGGCGTTTGGGGTTCGGACCGTTGAAAACGGAGATCATTATGTCAGCCAAGGAAGTCAAATTCGGCGTCGATGCCCGCGATCGCATGCTGCGCGGTGTCGACATCCTCAACAACGCCGTAAAGGTCACGCTCGGTCCGAAGGGCCGCAATGTGGTGCTCGACAAATCGTTCGGCGCTCCCCGCATCACCAAGGACGGCGTCACCGTCGCCAAGGAGATCGAGCTCGACGACAAGTTCGAGAACATGGGCGCCCAGATGGTGCGCGAAGTGGCCTCCAAGGCGGCGGATGCGGCCGGCGACGGCACTACGACCGCGACCGTGCTCGCGGCTGCGATCGTCCGTGAAGGCGCCAAGTCGGTTGCCGCCGGCATGAACCCGATGGACCTCAAGCGCGGTATCGACCTCGCGGTCGAAGCCGTGGTTGCGGACCTCGTCAAGAACTCCAAGAAGGTCACCTCGAACGAGGAGATCGCGCAGGTCGGCACCATTTCGGCCAACGGCGACGCCGAGATCGGCAAGTTCCTGTCCGATGCCATGAAGAAGGTCGGCAACGAGGGCGTCATTACGGTCGAGGAAGCCAAATCGCTCGAGACCGAGCTCGAGGTCGTGGAAGGCATGCAGTTCGATCGCGGCTACATCTCGCCCTACTTCGTCACCAACGCCGACAAGATGCGCGTCGAAATGGAAGATGCTTACGTCCTTATCAACGAAAAGAAGCTATCGCAACTGAGTGAATTGCTCCCGCTGCTGGAAGCCGTGGTGCAGAGCGGCAAGCCGCTTGTGATTATTGCGGAAGACGTCGAAGGCGAGGCTTTGGCCACGCTTGTTGTAAACCGCCTGCGTGGCGGTCTGAAGGTCGCCGCCGTCAAGGCGCCGGGCTTCGGCGATCGCCGCAAGGCCATGCTGCAGGACATCGCGATCCTGACCGGCGGCCAGGCCATCTCGGAAGACCTCGGCATCAAGCTCGAGAACGTGACGCTCAACATGCTCGGCCGCGCCAAGAAGGTGATGATCGACAAGGAGAACACCACCATCGTCAGCGGCGCCGGCAAGAAGGCCGACATCGAGGCGCGCGTCAACCAGATCAAGGCGCAGATCGAGGAGACCACCTCGGACTATGACCGCGAGAAGCTGCAGGAGCGGCTGGCCAAGCTCGCGGGCGGCGTCGCAGTGATCCGCGTCGGCGGCGCGACTGAAGTCGAGGTGAGAGAGCGCAGGGATCGCGTTGATGACGCGATGCATGCGACCCGCGCCGCGGTCGAGGAAGGCATCGTTCCGGGCGGCGGCGTCGCCCTGCTTCGCGCCTCCGAGCACCTCAAGGGCATCCGCACCAAGAACGACGACCAGAAGACCGGCGTCGAGATCGTGCGCAAGGCGCTGTCTTATCCAGCCCGTCAGATCGCCATCAACGCGGGCGAGGACGGCTCCGTCATCGTCGGCAAGATCCTGGAGAAGGAGCAGTACTCCTACGGCTTCGACTCGCAGACCGGCGAATATGGCAACCTCGTCACCAAGGGCATCATCGATCCGACCAAGGTCGTGCGTGTGGCGATCCAGAACGCAGCTTCGGTTGCGGCTCTCCTGATCACAACCGAAGCCATGGTGGCCGAAGTACCGAAGAAGAACGCTGGTGCCGGCGCTGGCGGCATGCCTCCGGGCGGCGGTATGGGTGGTATGGATTTCTAACTCCAACCGTTCAGTGTTCAAAAGAAAAAGAAAGGTCCGGCAGCGATGCCCGGCCTTTCTGTCGTCGATGACGATAACGGCATGGAGTTGACGGGTCTCAGCCAAGCAAGCCTGACATTTAAACACACGATTTTCGAGGATGGCGCGACAACCCGGACTGGACCATCGAGAAATATGTGCGTGGTATCCTGGCGAGCGAGTGCGATCCCTGGAACGAGATAGTCAAGCTCGCACTTGCCACAGTTTCGCACCGTGGTGCACATCTATGTCGGGTCCGTGTTCGTTCAGACGGTACAATCAGGCGCATGCAATAGCACTCATCAGTTGAAGCAGCGTCTCTCGCGATGGCTTCTGCTTGCACGCGATGCTCTTCAATCTGACGACGTCCCGCTCACCCATCAGGTGTTGTCCCAGCTTCTCGGAGTTCGCCGTGCGGGAGTGACGGATTGCCTGGTTCTACTCAGGAGGGAGGGGCTCATCGAAATGAAGCGGGCCCACATCCTCGTCCGGGATGCACCCAGATTGGCACAGATCTCTTGTCCTTGCTGGCGCTTGATCAAACAGGAGTACGAGCGCCAACTTGGCGCTGGCGTCTTCTGTGCATAGATCCAACAGGAGAACCAGGGTGCGACTTCGCCAACGGTACTACTTTCACGTCTTGTGCAACGCAAGAACAGTAGAAGACGAAACAGGCACGGTGTTGTCAGACACTGAAGCTGCCCGACTTCATGCGTCAGTGATCGCCGCCGAGCTCGCGTACAAAGGGGACAAATATCGGGACTGTGAGGTCTGCGCGGTCGATGACGATGGCAATGAGATCGCCCGAATGCCGGTCGTCATCCCCTCTTGAGCAAAGCGATCTGACAGAACGGGATCCCGGAAAATGAAAGATGCCAATGCTACCTCAGCCCTGTTCATTGATGGCGCCAATCTTCATATGACGGCAAGAGCCCTTGGTTTCGACATTGACTATCGAAAGCCACTTGCTGTGTTTCGACGCGAAGCAATCGTTTTGCGTGCATTCTTCTACGCTGCTATTAAGGAAAACCAAGCGCGCTCTCACATCCGGCCTTTGCTCGATTGGCTCTACTATAATGGCTTCGTCTTAATCTCGAAACTGACCAAGGACTTTGTTAACGAGAGTAACCGCCGCACAAGAACGGCGTACGGATAAGTGTGGTCTCAAGCCTTTGCACAATGATCTCGGATGAATTGCGACGTCAGGCAGACGCTTTCATTGAGCTCTCCGGACTACGACACGACCATTTGTTGAGCGAGATCCTCTTGGACAACTAAGAGCTCACGGATCGCCGCCATGAGGCTGATAGAAAGCCCTCTCGAAAACCCAAAGTCCAAGGTCACTGCATTATTCGAGCGGCTGCTTGCGC
>Ga0310811_10008784_pt1 | contig 13007 bp, 13 predicted proteins | sample YCmetagenome_FD_207642 | JGI IMG/M metagenome (GOLD analysis project Ga0310811, IMG submission 207642) | Soil microbial communities from experimental microcosm in Duke University, North Carolina, United States - YC | ecosystem: Engineered > Artificial ecosystem > Soil microcosm > Unclassified ...
TCGCCGAGCCGTCGCTGTCGAACGTGATCGAGCCCGCACTGTTCTCGAGATCAGTGGCCTGATCACTGAACGTCCGGCCGACGCCGTCGAAGTCGGTGTGGTCGCCGGTCTCGCTCGCCACGCTGCCGATGCCCGTGAAGTCGTGGCTGCCGTCGGAGTCAGATGGACCCGCCACCACCTGGGCGCAACGTACGGCTGGCCGCCCCTGGTCACAGGGCGCTTTCTCGCATCGTTACCGATCCGCGTACGGAGCGTGCACGACACGCCGCCCCGGCACGCTCAGCAGCACCAACGCGACCGCGAGCAGGCCGAGACCGGCCCATGCGGCGGGCGCGAGGTGTTCGCCGTGCGCGAAGACGCCGAGCAGGGTGCCGACCGCACCCTCGGCGAGTGTGACCGTGGTGGCCGTCGCCGCTGTCGTGTAGCGCAGGGCGCCGCCGAAGAGCGTGTAGCAGAGGTAGTTCGTGACACAGCCGTAGAAGAAGATGACGGCGACGCCGCGAACGTCGATGAGTCCGTGCGGGCCGCCGCTCATCACGATCACCGGCACGCACCACACCGCGCATGTGCCGAACATGCTGCCGTACACGTCGCCCGACGCGTTGCCCTTGCCGATCAGCCGTGCCGCGACCGAGGAAGCGGTCGCGTAGGACAGGCCGGGGATCAGCGCGAGGATCACGCCGACGAGGCTGACGGCGTGCGCGCTCGCGTCGCCGGTCACCATCAGCACCGTCCCCGCGACGGCGATCGGCGCGCACTGCAGCCAGCGGCGCGTCAGCCGCCGCCGCTCGACGAACCTCGAGATCAGCCCCGTGAACAGGGGCGCGCTGCCCAGCGTGATCGCGGTCGCGAGCGCCACCCCGAGGCGGTGCACGGCGGGGAAGAACGCGAGCGGATAGGCGAGGAGCCCGAACGAGCCGATGATCTGCAGCACACGGTCGCGACCGCGCGCGTTGCGGACCAGCGCCCTGGCGCCGGGCCGCGCGATCAGCATCGCCGTGCCGGCGACGAACATGCCGCACGCGCCGACGGCCTCGGGCGAGGCCTCGGCGGGGATGTACGTGGAGACGAGTCCGACGGCGCCCCAGAGCACCGAGCAGACGAGGATGGGGAGGATGCCGCGCGTCAGTTCGGTCCGATGCGTGTGCAGGGCGGGACGGGACAGCTCGACTTCGAGAGTCATGGAAGTACGCACCTCAGAAGGTCAGTAACCATCAAGAAATTGACGCTGACTTCCGGGCGCGACGCATCGCACGCGGTTCACGTCCTCGACGTGCCGCGGCGGCCGCTCCCCCGATGAAAACGGGGGCGTGCTCCTCGCGCCCGGTCAGGCGGTCGGAGGCGGCAGTTGGCGTCGTCCGGTGCGGTGCATGCGGCCGAGTCTAACCGCGGCGCCCGTCGGCGGTCAGCCGCATTCCACGCCGTGGACGCCGGCCGGCCTTACACCCGGCCTTGCACTCTGCGCGGACATTACGGACGCCCGGCGGCCGTTGGACACGATCCGGAAACATCAGTCCCGAACCCCGATACACCCCTTGACGCCCTGTTGCGTCCGGGTGAACTCTGTACCACGGTTCCGGTCAACGTCGATCGGAACCTTTCGTTTCGTCCGGGGAAACTCACGGGGTCGATCAGGTGTCGCGGGGCTTGAGGCCCGAAGCGGAGTCGAACCGCTCGCCAGACGTTTTGCAAACGTCCTCCCGACCCGTCGGAATAAGGCTCCGGGCCGCGCGGCGCACGGCGCCGGGCGGTGATGTCGCGGGTGATGCGTGCGCTCGGAGGGACTCGAACCCTCAACACCCGGCTCCTCAAGCCGGTCCGTCTTCCAGTTGCGGCACGAGCGCGTGCCGTGCGGTGTACCCGCGGCGGTATGGGGATGCGGTGGTGCGTGCCCTCGGTGGGATTCGAACTCACACTGGCGGCGTCCTGAACGCCGGGCCTGTGCCGTTGGGCTACGAGGGCTGGGTGCGGCCGAACGCGAAAAACCGCCCGGGCCGGGGTCGACTCCCGGGGGCGGCTCGTGGTCCGACGCAGGGGTCGGTCAGTGCGGGGCGGCCTCCGGGAGCGTGAGCAGGCACAGGCATCGAAGGTCGCGCAGTCGGGCGTGCTCGCGGGCCATGATGTCGCCTCCTCTACTCGCGGTGGGTGCCGGGCACGAGTGTTCCGGAGGGCGGCCATCGCGCGCAACGGGTTTCGCGGGCGGGTCCGTGCGGCGTGCCCGAAGCTCCCCCGAAGCCGCCCGATCCGCTCAGAACCCAACACAACAGCGTCCGCCGGAGCGTCAGATTATGTTGGATCCCGTCGCAGACAACGCAATCAGCGCCATGACCTCGACCCTTCAAGGTACAGCACTGATTCAGGTTGCAGTTTGAATAAGAGTCCTTGACAAGGATGTCATCTCACGGTTGGCTGCGACCTATCGCTGTTTGTTCGCGTTCGAAAATCACTGCAATAGTTCGGACTTGTCGGGGACCTGCGGGGTACGGCGACCCCCCGGGGAACGGGCAGGTCCGGCCCCCGGGCGGCGCGCACCCACCACACCACCACCACGGCGCGCCGTCGCGACTCCATCCGCAAAGACGCACCTTGGAGGCAGCTCGTGACTTCGTACAACTCCTCTTCACCCACCAACCCCAGCCACGGCGAAAACCCCACACACCGCGCCGATCCGGCCGGCCCCCTGTTCGGTCGACGCTCGCTGCTGCGCGGAGCGCTGGCCGTCGCCGGAGTGGCCGCACTGCCCACGCTGTCGGCGTGTTCGCCCTCGAAGTCGAGCGGCGGGAGCGAGGCGAGCAACGCCGTCTCGTTCGGCTCGAACGCCGCGGTTCCGGAACCGAAGGGCGCCTACCAGACGCTGTTCGCGGCGGCGAAGAAGGCGACCGGCCTCGACATCAACGTCAACTGGGTCGACCACAACACCTTCCAGCAGAACATCACCACGTATCTGCAGGGCAATCCGCAGGACGTGTTCAACTGGTTCGCCGGCGAGCGCATGCAGTACTTCGCCGCGCAGGGTCAGGTGAGCAACGTCAACGACGTCTGGGACAAGATCGGCGGCTCCTACACCGACGCCATGAAGGCGCAGTCCAAGGGCGCCGACGGCAACTACTACTTCGTCCCCTTCGACTACTACCCCTGGGCCGTGTTCTACAGCAAGAGCCTGTGGGCCTCGAAGGGCTACACGGCACCGACCACCTGGGACGAGTACATCGCGCTGGCCAAGAAGATGAAGACGGACGGGCTGATCCCGATCGCCTTCACCGACAAGGACGGCTGGCCCGCGATGGGCACGTTCGACTACCTCAACATGCGCATGAACGGCTACGAGTTCCACATCAACCTGATGCGCACCGGCCAGGGATGGAACACCTCGAAGGTCTCGGCGGTCTTCGACCAGTGGAGGCAGCTCATCCCGTACTACTCCCCCGGCTTCCTCGGCCTGACCTGGCAGGAGGGCGCGAACCAGATCCTGAACAAGCAGGCCGGCATGATGGTCCTCGGCCTGGACCAGATCGGCACGATCTTCACCGGCTCCACCGCGGACGACCTCGGCTTCTTCGCCTTCCCCGAGATCGACCCGACGTACGGGCAGGACTCGGTGGAGGCGCCGATCGACGGGTTCATGGTCGCGAAGTCGCCGAAGAACGCGGCGGGCGCGACGAAGCTGCTCGAGTACCTCGGCACGGCCGCCGCGCAGCAGCTCTGGCTCGGCTCCAACCCCGCCGACATCGCCACCGCCTCCGGCGTGGACACCAGCAAGTACACCAAGCCGCAGACGGCCGCGATCTCGCTGATCAACAGCGCGACGCACCTGTCGCAGTTCATGGACCGGGACACGCTGCCGAGCTTCGCCGACCCGGTGATGCTCCCGGCGATCCAGAAGTTCCTGTCCAACCCGGGCGAGGTCTCCTCGATCCTGGGCAACATCGACGCGCAGGCCAAGACGATCTGGGCGACCAACGGCTGAGTGCAGGTCCCAATGACCGGATCTCCCCGCGGGCGCGCGCCCGCGGGGATGCCGGCGTGGAAGGAATGTGAATCGTTTTGGCTGCAACCACGCTCTCCCAGCCCGCCGCCCGCCCTCGGACCCGCCGCCGGCTCAAGCGCTACACGAAGCTCGACCGGGCCGCGCTGACCCTGATGGGCGGCGTGCCGCTGCTGCTCTCGCTCGCCTTCGTCTGGCTGCCCGCGCTCGCCACCGTCGCACTGTCCTTCTTCAACTGGACGGGCATCGGCGGCTTCTCCGACATGAAGGCCGCGGGACTCGAGAACTACCGGATCATCTTCACGATCTATCCCGAGTTCCCGCCGGCCATCGAGCACAACCTGCTGTGGCTCGTCGTGTTCTTCGTGATCCCGGCGCCCTTCGGGCTCTTCCTCGCCCACCAGCTCAACAAGCGGCTGCGCGGCTCGCGGATCTACCAGTCGATCCTGTTCCTGCCGGTCGTGCTCTCGCTCGCACTGGTCGGCTTCATGACCGAGCTGGTCTTCTCGCCGACGCAGGGGCTGGTCAACAACCTGACCGGGCACGCGGGTCAGAACAACCTGATCGACTGGCTCGGAGATCCGAGCCTCAACATCTGGGCCGTGCTGATCATGGCCTGCTGGCGGCAGACCGGCTACGTCATGATCCTCTTCCTGGCCGGGCTCAAGTCCGTCGACCCCTCGCTGCAGGAGGCGGCGTCGCTGGACGGCGCGAACGAGTGGCAGTCGTTCCGGCACGTGGTCTGGCCGGCACTGCGGCCGATCAACATCGTCGTGGTCGTGGTGACGGTCATCGAGTCGCTGCGCGCATTCGACATCGTCTACATCATCAATCAGGGCACGAACGGCCTCGAATTGCTGTCCACGCTGATCACCGCGAACATCATCGGCGAGACGAGCCGGATCGGCTTCGGCTCGGCGCTCGCCACGATCCTGCTCGTCATCTCACTCGTCTTCGTGCTGCCGTACGTGTACACGACGTTCCGGAAGGACACCCGGTCATGACAGCCGCGACCGTCACCGGAAGCCCCACCACGGCCGACGCCGCCGCGAGCGCGCCCGGCAGGAGGCGGCGGCTGCGCCCGGCCCGCGCGTTCCTGCACGCCTTCCTGATCGCGACGTGCGTCGTGTGGATCGCGCCCGTGCTCTACGCGCTCTACACCTCGCTGCGGCCGTACGCGGACACCGCCAAGGACGGCTACGTCTCCGTCGGCGGCCACTACAACCTCGGCAACTTCGCGAACGCCTGGAACGAAGCCGACCTGCCGCTGTACTTCAAGAACTCGGCGATCATCACCATCCCGGCGCTGCTGATCACGCTGTGGCTGGCGAGCATGGCGGCGTTCGTCGTGGCGCGGCACAGTTTCAAGTTCAACCTGCTGATGCTGATGATCTTCACCGCGGGCAACCTGCTCCCGCAGCAGGCGATCATCACGCCGCTCTACAAGCTGTACATCACCATCCCGCTGCCGTCGTGGCTCTCCGATTCGGGGCACCTCGACGACTCGTTCTTCGGCCTGATCCTGATCCACGTCGCGTTCCAGACGGGGTTCTGCGTGTTCGTGCTCTCGAACTTCATGCGCACGGTGCCGACCGAGATCACCGAGGCGGCGCGGGTGGACGGGGCCTCGGAGTGGCGGCAGTACTGGCAGGTCGTGCTGCCGCTGTGCCGGCCGGCGCTCGCCGCGCTGGCCACGCTGGAGTTCACCTGGATCTACAACGACTTCTTCTGGGCGACGGTGCTGATGCAGACCGGCTCCAACCGGCCGATCACGGCGGCGCTGAACAACCTCACCGGCCAGTTCTTCACCGACAACAACCTGATCGCCGCCGCCTCGATGATCGTGGCGATCCCGACGCTGGTCGTCTTCTTCGCGCTGCAGAAGCAGTTCGTCTCCGGGCTGACGCTCGGCGCGAACAAGGGCTGACGCCGTGGCGCCGGGTGCCAGCAGAGACCTGATCCCAGCCGATCATGCCTCCGCCGACGCCTGGCGCAGGGCAGAGCCTGATCCCGGCCGATCACGCCTCTGCTTACAGCTGGAGTAGGGCAGGGGCCTGGTCCCGGTCCGATCAGGCCTCTGCCAGCATCAGGTCGCCGACCAGCTCGGCGGCCGTCTCCCGGGCGTCCTCGGACAGTCCGGAGTCCGTGATCCACAGGTCCACGTCGGAGAGCCGGGCGAAGCCGGCCAGGCCGGTCAGGCCCCACTTGGTGTGGTCGGCCACCGCGATCACCCGGCGCGCCGAGGCGACCAGCGCGCGGTTGGTCTCCGCCTCGGCCAGGTTCGGCGTGGAAAGGCCCGCCTCCGGGGAGATGCCGTGGCTGCCCAGGAACACCGAGTCGAAGTGCAGGCTGCGGATCGCCGCGTCCGCGACCGGGCCGACCAGCGCGTCGGAGGGGGTGCGCACGCCGCCGGTGAGCACGACGGTCGGCCCGGGGCCGCCGTTCGGGCTGGCCGCGGCGTAGAAGCGCTCGGCGATCCGGATGCTGTTGGTCACGACGGTGAGCCCGGGAACGGTGGTGAGCCGGCCGGCCAGCGCGTAGGTCGTGGTGCCCGCCGACAGCGCGATCGCGCTGCCCGGACTGACCAGCGCCGCGGCCGACTGGGCGATCGCCTCCTTGAGCGCGGTGTCCCGGTCCGCCTTGGCCTCGAAGCCCGGCTCGAAGGCGCTGGACTCGCCGACGGCCACCGCGCCGCCGTGCACCTTCTCCAGCTGCCCGGCGCGGGCCAGCGCGTCGAGATCGCGCCGGATCGTCATGTCGGAGACGCGGAACCGGTCCACCAGCTCCGTCACCCGCACCCCGCCGCGTTCGCGCACCTCGCGCACGATGGCGGCCCGGCGCTGCCCGGCCAGCAGGCCGCGTTCGCTGTCAGTCTGCGTCACGCCACCATGCTATCCCTTGTGCGATTACGTTTGACTGCGTTTAAATATGAGGTAGAGATGGATCCCAAGGGAGCGGCAGAGTGAAAAAGACCGTGGTGACCCTGGCCGACGGCCGGGAGCTGTTCTATTACGACTCCGGCGACGGCGAGGCACGCGGCGAGTACCCGGACCGGAGGCCGCTCGAGCCCATGCACCGGGCCGCCGAGACCCGCTATGACGCTCTCCAGGGCGAATGGATCGCCATCGCCGCGCACCGGCAGAACCGCACCTACAAGCCCCCGGCCGACCAGTGCCCGCTGGACCCGACCCACGGCGACCGGCTGACCGAGATCCCGGCCCCGAGCTATGAAGTCGCCGTCTTCGAGAACCGCTTCCCCTCGCTCGGCGGGCCGGACGGCGGGCGCTGCGAGGTGGTGTGCTTCACCTCCGAGCACGACAAGTCCTTCGCGGACCTCAGCGAGGCGCAGGCGTCGCTGGTGCTCGAGGCGTGGACCGACCGGACCGCGGACCTGCTGGCCCGGCCGGACGTGCGCCAGGTCTACATGTTCGAGAACCGCGGCGAGGAGATCGGCGTCACCCTGGCGCACCCGCACGGCCAGATCTACGCGTTCCCGTACCTCGCGCCGAAGATGGAGCGCGCGGTCACCCAGGCCGCCGCCTATCGCGAGCGCACCGGCCGCAACCTGTTCGAGGACGTCGTCGAGCGCGAGTCCGCCGGCGAGCGGGTCGTGGACGAGAACGAGCATTGGATCGCCTTCACCCCGTACGCCGCGCGCTGGCCCTACGAGGCGCACCTCTACCCGAAGCGGCGCACTCCGGACTTCACGGCGCTGGACGACGCGCAGCGCGCCGCGTTCCCGTCGATCTACCTCAGCCTACTGCGACGGTTCGACGGGCTTTTCCCGGCGCCGGAGGACCGGGCGCCGAATCGCACGCCCTATATCGCGGCCTGGCACCAGGCGCCGAAGCGGGCTCCGGGCGCGGCGACGGAGATCGCGCTGCACTGTGAGATTTTCACCGTCAGAAGGGCGCCCGGGAAGCTGAAGTACCTGGCCGGGGCCGAATCCGGGATGGGCGCCTTCGCCAGCGACACCACCCCGGAACAAGCGGCGCTTGCGCTTCGGAACGCTGGACGGTGAATACTGTGTCCACTGGGCGCGCGTTGACCGTGACTCAGCAAGGTGGAGCCGAAGAAGGAGTTACCCCCGGTATGTCGATCGCCGCGCAGGAATCCGCAGAAGAGGCACGGAAGCTTTTCGAATCCGTATACGCAGCCGCTCCGGCCGGGATCTTCGCGGCTCCCGGACGGGTGAACGTGATCGGCGAGCACACCGACTACAACGAGGGCTTCGTGCTTCCGATGGCCATCGACCGGTACACGGCCGTGGCCGCGGCGCCGCGGCTGGACGGCCTGCTTCGGGTCGTCTCCGGCCAGGGCGACACCGGCGTCATCGAGATCCCGATCGGGAACCTGGCGCCGGGCGAGCGCGCCGGCTGGGCCGACTACCCGGCGGGCGTCGCGTGGGCGATGATCGGCGCGGGCGCGCTGCCCGCCGACTTCAAGGGCGCCGACCTGGCGTTCTCCTCGCGCGTCCCGGTGGGCTCGGGCCTGTCCTCGTCGGCGGCGCTGGAGTGCTCGACCGGACTGGCGCTCGCCGCGTTCGCCGGAAAGCCGATCTCCCCGGCGGAGCTGGCCCGGCTCTCGCAGTACGCGGAGAACGAGTACACCCACGTGCCGTGCGGCCCGCTGGACCAGCTGTCCTCGGCGTTCGGCGCGGCGGACGCGGTGCTGCACATCGACACGCGCACGTTCGACATAGCGGTCCACCCCTTCGCGCTCGGCGAGGCGGGCCTGACGCTGCTGGTGGCGAACACGAAGGTGCAGCACCAGCACGGCGAGAGCGGCTACGCGGACCGCCGCGCGGCCTGCGAACGCTCGGCGCAGAAGCTCGGCGTGCCGGCGCTGCGCGACCTGAGCTTCGCAGACCTCGACCGCGCCGCGACGGTGCTGGACGAGACCGACCTGCGCCGGGTGCGGCACGTGGTGACCGAGAACGACCGCGTCAACCGCTTCGTGAGCCTGCTTCAGCTCGGCCCGCTGGAGGGCCCGCGGCTGAACTCGGCCGGCGAGCTGCTGACGGCCTCGCACGTCTCGCTGCGCGACGACTTCGAGGTCTCCTGCGCGGAGCTCGACGTCGTGGTGGACGCGGCGCTGCGCGGCGGCGCGCACGGCGCCCGGATGACCGGCGGCGGTTTCGGCGGCTGCGCGATCGCCCTGGTGTCCACGGACCGGCTCGACCGGGTCGCGGAGACCGTCTCCGAGGCGCTGCCGCAGGCCGAGCTGTTCACGGTGGTCGCCGACCGCGGCGCCTACCAGGTGCTCTGAGCAGCAGTCCGAACGACCAGGGCGGGGCTCTGCGCGATCGCCCGTTCGTACTGGTTAACTGTCCGCATGAGCGAATCGCGTAGAGCTCCGTTCCCGTTCAACCCCTACGACAACCTGCCCGAGCTGCCGACGTTCACCGTCACGAGCACCGACGTCTCGGACGGCGTGACAGTGCCGGCGGCGGTCTCCTCCAAGGCGTTCGGCGTGCCCGGCGGCGAGGACCTCTCCCCGCAGCTGGCGTGGTCCGGTTTCCCGGCCGAGACCAAGTCCTTCGCCGTCACCTGCTACGACCCGGACGCGCCCACCGCCTCCGGCTTCTGGCACTGGGCCGTGGCCGACATCCCGGCGAGCGTGACCGAGCTGGCGACCGGCGCGGGCACCCCGGGCTCCGACGCGCTGCCGAAGGGCGCGCTCACGCTCGGCAACAGCGCCGGATTCCCGGGCTTCGTCGGCTGCGCGCCGCCCGCCGGGCACGGTCCGCACCGCTACTTCTTCGTGGTGCACGCCGTGGACGTGGAGAGCCTCGGCGTCGACGCGGGCACCCGCGCCGAAGTACTCGGCTTCAACCTGTTCTTCCACACGCTGGCCCGCGCCTACGTGGTGCCGACGTTCGAGGTCGCAGCGGCCTGAGACGCGGCGGTCCGCGGGGTTCGGTGACCCGAATCTCGCGGACCCGTGCCCGGGCGCAGGCTCCACGTGCGAGACTGGGGGCATGTTGCAGCACGCCACGACGCTGGTGACGTTCCCGACCGGTTCGACCGAGGGTGCCTCCGCGGTGCGCGAGCTCGTCCCGCTGGGCACGCCCGAGCAGCCGGGCGGCGGGCTCGGGCTGATCGTGGACACCACGCCCTTCCACCCGGTGGACCACACCTGGCCCGACCAGCCGGGCGACAACGGCACCGTGCTGGTGGACGGCGTGATCTACCCCGTCGTCGACGCCGTGACCGGCGCCATCGGCCCGGACGGCCAGTTCGCGATCGGCGAGGACATCCCGGTCAAGCGCGGCGACGAGGAATGGACCTGGCAGGTCGTCCACGTGCTGGAGTCGGTCCCCGAGCCGGAGTCGCTGCTCGGCGCGAACGCCCAGCTGCGCGTGGACGCCGACCGCAGGCGCGCCCTGTCGGCCGCGCACACCGGCTGCCATCTGATGGCGCTGGCCCTCAACGAGGCCCTCGAGGGGCGCTGGCGCAAGTCCCCCGGCCGCGAGGACTCCTTCGGCCGCCCCGACTTCGACGCCATCGCCATGGAGTCGTCCCGGATGGACGAGCACGCCAGCACCGACCGCTACCGGATCGGCAAGTCGCTGCGCAAGAAGGGCTTCGACCCCGAAGGCCTCGCCGAGCAGCTGCCCGAACTGGCCGAACGCGTCAACGCCCGGCTCGCCGCGTGGATCGCCGCCGACGCGCCCGTGCACATCGAGCTGTTCGGCGGCGAGAAGACCGCGGGCCTGACCGCGCGCCGGCAGTGGGTCTGCGACCTGCCGGAGGGCACGGCCTCCATCTTCTGCGGCGGAACCCACGTGTCCCGCCTCGGCGAACTCGGCGGCCTGCACTGCGAACTCTCGCTCGCCGAGGACGGGACCGAACTGGTCGTCGTGACGGTGCCCAAGCTGCTCTAGCAGCGGCCGGGATATCATCCGCGCATGTACTTCACCGACCGGGGCATCGAGGAGCTCGCGCAGCGGCGCGGCGAGGAGCAGGTCACGTTCGAGTGGCTCGCTGAGCAGCTGCGCACCTTCGTGGACCTGAACCCGGAGTTCGAGACCCCCGTCGAGCGCCTGGCCACCTGGCTCGCGCGTCTGGACGACGAGGACGACGACCTGGACGACTGAGGCAGTGCCGTCGGTTCGTGCCGGGCGGCTTGCCGCGTGCCTGCCGACGGCTGTCAGCTCTCGTCGGTGAGGCGGGTCTCGAGGCGCTTGAGCAGGTGCGGCCAGCCCTCACCCATACCGTGGAAGGCCTGCTTGCCGAGCGGGGAGTCGAGGTCGAAGCCGGCGTGTTCCAGGAACAGCCGGGTGCCCTCCCCCTCGGGGGCGAGGCGCCAGGTGATGACGGTGTCGAGGGTGGACTCGGCGAAGCGGTACGCGATCAAACGCTCCGGCTCGACCGCGGTGACCTCGCAGGGCTGTCTGCCCCACTGCTGCATGTCGAGGTGGAAGCGGTGGCCGACGACGGGGGCGATGTCGCCCTCGGTGAACCAGCGGGCCAGCCGGTCCGGCTCGGTGAGCGCGGCCCACACCTTCGCCGGCGGGTGCGGGATGAAGCGGTCGCAGCGGATGACGGCTTCCGGTTCGCCGGGGACATCCTGGGTCATGGGGACTCCTCCTCGTCCAGCAGGTCGGACAGCGCGCGCAGGCGCCGGTTCCAGTACCGCTCGAAGGGATGCAGCCAGTCCTCCACCTCCGCGAGCGGCGCCGCCTCCAGGTGGTAGAAGCGGTGCCGCCCGCGCGGCTCCTCGCGCACCAGGCCCGCGCCGCGCAGCACCGCGAGGTGCTCGGAGACGGCCGGCCGGCCGAGGTCGAACATCCCGGCCAGGTCGCCGGTGGAGCGCGGGCCCTCGCGCAGGCCCTCGAGCAGTCGGCGGCGCACCGGGTTGGCCAGCGCGCCGAACACGTCGGTCGACATGACCCGAGGATACGTCGGATAATCCCGACGCGTCAACCTTTCCCGACGCGTCGGGAGAGGTTGACGCCGCTCGCTACCGCCCGGTCATCGCGAGTCGTCGCAACCGGGCCGGGTGTCGGAGGTGACCTGGCCGTGGTCGGCCGTGATCACGTGGTGGTAGCACGGTTGGGTGAGGCTCCGGCTCTGGTAGTCCTCCGAGTCCTGGCCGTCGGCCTGGATCGAGACGCCGGAGTCGTCGCGCTGCAGGACGCCGTCGGCGTTGACCTGGTCGGCCACGGAGCCGGTGGTCAGCCACCCGCCGCGGCCGACGCCGACCGCCGTCGTCGTGAAGCGGGCCTGGTCGACCCGGGCGGTGAGCAGGAAGCCGGAGCCGGTCGTGTCGGGGACGTAGCTCGCGTCCATGCTGATCGGGTAGCTCCAGGTGGACTTCGCCGACAGGCCGTTCGTGGTCACGACGTCGTAGCCCTGGTCCCTCTGGTCGACGGTCTGGTTCTCGCCGCCCTGCCAGATCTTGTCGGTGTTCTGATACGTCGCGTGCTGGCTGACGGTGGTCGTCACCCGGCCGTGGCTGGTGTCGACGTAGCCTGACACGCTCCAGTCGCGGCTCGCGTTCGCCGTGATGACGTTCGTGCCGCTGACCGGGCTGGTGATGCCCGTGGTCAGGTTCGGCGCGGCGGAGATCGTGTCGGAGGTGACGGCGCCGCCGGTCCGTGCCGCGTGCGCGTCGGTGGTGAGGAACATCGTCGCGTCGAGCATCCACACGTCGCTGATGCCGGCGGGCGGCACGAGCGTGACCGTGTGCTGCTTTCCGTCCGAGAGCACGCCGGCGAACGGGGTCAGGTCCATCGTGTACGGCTCGGTGCGCAGCGAGTCGACGCTCATGATCGGCCGCCACATCAGCGGATTGATCCCGCCGCTGTAGATCACGGGGTAGACCTGGGCGATCCCGGCCAGCTCGCCGTCGATCTCGACGCCGACCTCGCGGTACGTCCCGCCGCCGCAGTAGCCGTTCGCGATGTCGGCCGAGTCGCTGTCCGGCACGTTGCTGTACCAGAACTCCTCGCAGCCGTTGCCGCGCGCATAGACCTCGATGCCGACGCCGGTGAGGTTCCTCGGGAACGTCTCGGTGA
>Ga0310811_10008785_pt1 | contig 13007 bp, 13 predicted proteins | sample YCmetagenome_FD_207642 | JGI IMG/M metagenome (GOLD analysis project Ga0310811, IMG submission 207642) | Soil microbial communities from experimental microcosm in Duke University, North Carolina, United States - YC | ecosystem: Engineered > Artificial ecosystem > Soil microcosm > Unclassified ...
CTAATGGTGACCCGTCGTGAAAAATCCATGGACGAAAGTGAAATCCTTTTTGAGCATGTGGCTAAGCGGTGCTCATGCGGTAATCGGATCGGCGCGAGCGCGGGTCACATCAGCCGCGAAACGGGAAATAGTGAATTTCTGGACAGCAGCACTAACATTGCCGAGACCAAGTAAACGTAAAGCGCGTCGCTGATTGCGCACTCGCGAGATCGAGCCCAGCGAAATCTGAATTTGACCGGGCGGCCGTTGACGGACCGCTCGTCCATCGTTCCCTGTGGAGCTTCTATCGCGCACGTCTGGTGTCCGCCGCCGGACTTCGAGGAGGAGACATGCAAGACCACAATTTGCAGCCATATCGCGGGCTCGGGGTCCTTGTGCGCATCACGGAGACCGAGGCCGTGTCCCTCAATAGAGTGGATCGACGCTATAACGTTACCTGGTTCCTTCATAGGGAAGGCCATTTCGTTCCAGCGAATGTCATTGCCAGCTTTTCCGAGCCATTGGATTTCGCGTGGCCGGAAGAAGCCCTGAGCTTCGCCGAGCGACGGGCACACACCTTCGCCGACTGCGCGTTCACCGCGCATGGAGGCGAGAACGCCCGACCGGAATAGTTGCGGCCTTGACGGGAGGTGTTGCCAGCAAGCAATGTAGAAAGGGCATACCCGGTTTATTGCGGCCGTTCGGGTCGAGCTCTGCACCTTCAAGGGGACTGGCAGAATTCTGTATTCGTCAGTCGTACAGATCACCATCATTTCAATCACGGCGTTCTGACCGTCCTTATGTGCTGTGTCGCTGTCGCGCGCGACGCGATTCTGGCAGAACAATTTGATAAACGCCTCGCCTGATGGTCCTGCTTCCGACCTCGCTTGATTCGTCTCGCACCACGACTGCCGGCCTGCAGCGACGATGTGGAAGGTTTGTACCCTTCTCGAGGTCGGCTCATGGCGCGCGGCCCGGCGGTTCAAGTGGGGAAAAGCGTCGCGCAGGCATATCCCATGCGCTCTGTTGCTGGCATTCACTGAAACGGAGATTCTCATGTTCATGCACAACAGGCTACTGCAGTACACGGTGCGCGTAGGTGCCTCCAATCCCGGTCTGGCAAACCTGATGCTCGAGCAGTTCGGCGGTCCGCAGGGCGAGCTCGCCGCGGCGATGCGCTATTTCACGCAGGCGGTTGCCGAGGAAGACCCCGGCCGCAAAGACATGCTGTACGACATCGCGACGGAGGAGCTCAGTCATCTGGAAATCATCGGCTCGATCGTGGCAATGCTCAACCGCGGTGCGAAAGGCGAGCTTGCCGAAGCGGTGGACGAGCAGGCAGAGCTGTACCGAAAGCTGAATGCCGCCGGCAACGATAGCCACGTCACCCAGCTCCTGCACGGTGGTGGCCCCGCGTTGACCAATTCAGGAGGCGTGCCGTGGACGGCCGCCTACATCGACACGATCGGTGAGCCGACCGCCGATCTGCGCTCGAACATCGCGGCAGAGGCTCGCGCGAAAATTCTTTATGAGCGGCTGATCAACGTCACAGACGATCCGGGTATACGCGACGCGCTAGGGTTTCTGATGACCCGTGAAGTTGCGCACCAGAAATCGTTCGAAAAAGCGCTGTATGCGATATCGCCCAATTTCCCGTCGGGCAAGCTGGCACCGATGCCCGAATTCGCGAGTACCTACTTCAAGATGTCGCACGGCGGGGAGGTGGTTGGAGCGCCCTGGAACAGCGGCACCGGGCTCGTGATGAAGGATGGCGAACCGGCGGTGGATGGCGGCGACGGAAACGCCTGGGTCAACCTCGATTCCGCCGAGAAAAAGGCGCTGTCTGCAATGGCCGCGCGCCTTCAGTCCGATCCGGAAAGCGACCCGATGACCGGCGCGGAACTCGGAAGCGCAGAGGCGCTTGCCGACGATCTGAAGTAACCGGAGTTTAAGCCGCCTTCCTGAAACGGAGGCGGTTTGTCGATCGACTGAGATCGCGACAAAACGGTACAAAGCGTTCACGTCTTATACAAGACATTTACATGATTTCATCTATTCAGGAAGTTAGCCATGACCACCAGGACCATCAGCGATCTGTTTATCCATTCTCTATCCGACATATACAGCGCGGAGAAGCAGATGACGAAGTCGCTGCCGAAGCTTGCCCGCGCGGCGACACATTCCGATCTGAGCACGGCTTTCATGACACATCTGGAAGAAACGCGGGGGCAGATTGAACGGATCGACCAGGTTGTCGAATCTTGCGGGATCCGTCTCAAGCGGATCAAATGCGTGGCAATGGAAGGGCTCGTTGAGGAGGGCCAGGAGCTGATCGATGAGATCGAGCGCGGCCCCGTTCTGGACGCGGGGCTGATTGGGGCCGCACAAAAGGTCGAGCACTACGAGATCGCCGCCTATGGTTCGATCATCGCACTTGCGAAGCAGCTCGGAGAGACGCATGCAGTCACCCTTCTGCTACAGACACTGAAGGAAGAGAAGGCCACGGACGTAAAGCTGTCTCTCCTCGCGGAGGAGGAGATCGCAGCCGAAGCGTTAGGCAAATGAACCGGCTCGGTGTAGGAGCGCGCTGCTCGCAACTGCGCAGCGCGTGCCCATTTCGCGGATCCGCCTTGAAAGAGTGGATGGTCACCTATCAGGTGCTGGTGTGGCTGGGCGCAGTTTTGCTTTCAGTCAGCGGCTGCATATGAGCGGGGGCGCAACGTGAGGCGAAACAGGCGGTCCCCGGGCACGTTGTCTCTACGGTGGGACCGACGAATCGCGATGTTCCGCACGGGCGCATACGCGGACTTGCGCGTCGCCTACCCCGCGCTGCGATCGCCCACGTTTTGCGCGGATCCTCTCGCCTTCTTCGCCGATGCGTAAACCCTACGCCTTGGCCGGCGTCGGAGCGAAGCCGAACGTCCGGGGCAGAATCCGCATTTAGCATTTGATTTTGCCTGTGGGGTACACCGGTTGCGCTCGCTTACGTTGAACACAAGAATGCTTGTTATAAATATTTTGGACTTCAAAGTAATAGGAAAATTAATGAAAATTCTGACTACCCAAAGCGGGCTCCCTCGTGTGTCGTGGGGTTCCGTGATCGCGGGCGTCATTCTCTCGCTGATCACATACTTCGTCCTGAGCGTACTCGGCGCGACGATTGGCATGTCCGCTCTCGCGTCTCTTTCGCGGCCCAGTCCCTTGCAGGGATTCGGCTTTAGCTCAGGTGCATACCTGATCGTGATGACGGTCATTGCGGTCTTTGTCGGCTCATACTTCGCGGGCCGCTGTGCGCCCGTGCTCGGGTGGCTGCATGGGCTACTGGCCTGGGCGGTCATGATTCTGATGGTCATCTACGGAGCCACATCTCTGCTCGGCAGCGCGGTGAGCGTCGCCGGAAGCGTAGCATCGACCGGCGCAACCGTCGGCGCAACAATGGACCGGTCGGGAGCAACAGGTACGGCGGCAGGTACATTGGCGCAACGCGTTCAGGGCGCTATTGCCTCTGCCACCGCCGAAGCGTCAAGTCCGCAAGCGCAGGCCGACGCGCGTCAGGCAGCCGATACCGCTGTACGCAACGTAGCTCGCGCGTCCTGGTTCTCGTTTGCAGCGCTCATGGTCGGCGCGATCATCGCCATCGTGTCGGGACATGCGGGTTTTCGCCACCAACCGCCGTTCGAGGAAGCCGTCGGCGCATCTACTGGTAACGTCCCGCTTCGGCGCGACGCAGCGCGCGAGGCGATTCCCGGTCGCACCGTCCCTTGGAAGCACTCGTCGAGCGTCTATCGTTCCGGCGCGGCAATGAACGTTAAGGCGTTTTGTCGCGGACTGCGCGAAATGTTCAAACAGGCGTGCCCGCCATGGTCGTCGGGACGAAGATGGCGTTGCTGCCTGCCAGGGATACGGGATCACGAAGAGCGCGCATGGAATTGCGCAGAAAAGGCGGCGCCGGGCGCCGACGTTGTGGAGAGCCTCATGGCATTTACGCACAATTACTCACGTCACCTGTCCGTGCGGACACCAGGGCTCGATCGTCGAAAGCACCTATGACGATTCCCGATCACACTGGTATCTGGCGACGCTGCGAGGGCTTTCGCACAACGGATGTCACGATGGCCTGGATTACCTGTTCGCGGAGACCAGACCGTCGTGCCCAGCATGGGGGCGTTCGTTGGGGCCGGAGCATATGACCCGACACGAGCCTCACAATTTCATTGCGTAGCTGCTCCGTGAAGGCAATGATGAGATTTCACCGATAAGCCATGTCTCGGTTATGCTCAGTAACGGTTACGTGCAGAATGAGAAGAAACCGTGCGTTTAGCTGATCGCCGGACATAAGCGACATTCGCGCTGATCGCGATAACGAATTCACATGCAACGTTTTGCGTAACCGTTACACTGGCATGAATAGCGCACGCCACGTCCCCCATGAACGACTCAAATAGCCCCACATTCACGCGGCCGCTGCCTCTGGCCGCACGTATCGTTGCCATTGGTGGGTCCGCCGGCGCTTTGCATGCACTCGCCCGGTTCTTCGCTGCAGCTTCCGGGGTGCCGCACGACACCGCTTTTGTGGTGGTGGTTCATCTGGCGCCGGACTCCGAAAGCCATCTGGTCGAACTGCTCGCGGGTGCCACCTCCTTCGCGGTGTCGGCCATCGAAGACAATGCACCCATCTTCAGTGCGCACGTCTATGTCATTCCGCCGAAAGTCTCGGTGACGGTTTCGCACGGTGTTTTCAGACTTGCGCCTGCTGTCGGGCGGCCCGAAATTCCGATGCCGATCGACCAGCTGTTCACGTCACTGGCAGCCGACCAGCACGAACGGGCAATCGGGATCGTGCTTACCGGGGCCAACGCGGATGGCGCCGCGGGGCTGCGCACCATCAAGGCCGAGGGTGGCATGGTGATGGCTCAGGACCCCGAGACGGCGGAGCACAGCACGATGCCAAGGCAGGCCATCGCCACAGGACTGGTCGACTATGTGCTGCCCGTCGAGCAGATGGGGGCGGCGCTGATCGACTACATCGACGGCTCAAAGCGCGTGAATTTGCCCGCACCGGACGCGAACGGAAATTCGCCCGACCTCGAGCCGGTGCTCAGGGCGCTCGCGGCCGCGGGGTCAGAATTCAAGGGCTATAAGCGCGGCACACTGGAGCGTCGCATCGCCCGCCGTATGACCGTGAATCGGGTAAGCAGCCTCGACGCCTACTGCGACATACTCAGAGAACATACTGAAGAAGCCGAGGCGCTGAGCCTCGACATGATGATCGGCGTGACGGAATTTTTCCGCGACTCCGGCGCCTGGCAGGTGCTTTCCGAGCGTGTCCTCGCGAGCCTTCTTGCCGAGCCCGAAGGTGACCAGCTGTTGCGCGTGTGGGTGCCTGGGTGCGCGACGGGCGAGGAAGCCTATTCGATGGCCATGTTACTCAGCGAGGAGATCGAGAGACGCAAGGTATCGCGCAAGTTCCTTATCCTTGCGTCCGACGTCAATCGCTCGGCGTTGGCGCGGGCCCGTACTGGTGTCTATGCTCCTGGCGTTGCAGTGCCGCTCGGCGAGGCGCGTCTGCGTCGCTTTTTCCATGTCCATGAGGACGGATATCAGGTCCGTCAGGACCTGCGTGAGAAGATTCTCTTCACGCCACAGAACCTGATTGCGGACCCGCCATTCTCCCGGGTCGATCTCATCAGTTGCCGGAATCTGCTGATTTACCTCGAGCCCGAAGCGCAGCAGCGGGTGTTCGAGCTATTTCATTTCGCGCTAAACCCGAAGCGGTATCTGTTCCTTGGACGCTCGGAGAGCACCGATCCAGACTCCACCCACTTCCAGGAAGTGTCCAAGGCATGGCGCATCTACCAGCGCAATCCAGTCGCCGGGCCGGGGATTTCCGGCCAACGCTTTCCCGCACGCGCGATTCGACGCGAGGAGTTCCATCCAGCCAGCCGCGCGGGCGCCAGAAATAAGGGATATGCGGAACTGGTCAATGCAACGCTGCTCGCCGAGCAGCATGCTGCGTCAATACTGGTGAATCCGTCGCACCAGGTCCTATACGTCAGCGGCGCTGCGGATCAGTACCTGGGGCAGCCCGCGGGTGAGCCGACCGGCAATATTCTCGACATGGCGCGGGAGGGCCTGCGACTGAAGTTGCGGATCGCGCTGCGCCGGGCTAACGAGAACGGTACCGCGACACCCGTCAGCGAGATTGCGTCGAACGGCGAAGCACCTGCCATCCGGATTACCGTGACGCGGCCTTTCGACACGACACACTCGGGCAAGGCCTTGCTCGTTATCTTTGCGCGGCTGCCCGTCATCGATCGTCCAACCGCGTTTGCTCCCACGGGAGTCGACTCGGACCTCTGGCATCTCGAGAACGAGCTTCGCACGACTCAGGCGGCGCTTGGCAGCACGATCGAGGAACTGGAGGAAAGCAACAGCGAATTGCGGGTTTCGAACGAAGAAATCCTGTCGATGAACGAGGAGTTGCGCTCGGCCAACGAAGAGCTCGAGACGTCGAAAGAAGAGTTGCAAGCAGTCAACGAGCAGTTAAACCAGGTGAATTCGCAACTCGAAAAGAAAATCGGCGAGCTGGAGGCCATGACCGAGGACGTGGCCAATCTCCTCGCCAGTACCGAAATCGCAACCCTGCTTCTCGATCAGCAGGGCCTTATCAAGCGATTTACGCCCAGCGCGGGCAGGATCTTTGGCCTTGCCTCTGTCGATACCGGGCGCGCCATTGCGGACGTGCTCGGCGCGCCACTGGGCGACGCGCTGATGCCGGACGTGGAGCGGGTGCTTTCCGGCGCGACCGCCCATGCAGAGAGAGAAATCGAGACCGCTACCGGGCAATGGTATGTCCGCCGCATCTCCCCCTACATAGCGGTCCGTGACAAGCCGTCTGCCGGCGCCGTCCTCACGTGGACGGACATCACTCACGTCAAGCGTTCGGACGAACGCGCCCGACATCTTGCAGCAGTCGTTCAGGATTCGAACGACGCCGTCACGGTATTCGACCGGACAGGTCACTTCCTCGCGTGGAATCGGTCCGCCACGACGATATACGGATACAGCGAGGCGGAAGCCCTCCGGATGTCCGTCTCCGATCTGGTGCCGCCTGGCGCCAGACAGGACCACCTTGACTTCATCCAGCAAGCGCTACACAACGAAGCGTTGCATTCGTACGAGACGCGGCGAGTCGCCAAAGACGGGCGCGTGGTAAACATCTGGCTGACGATGTCGATCCTGCGGGACGATGGCGGAAATTTTGTGGGCGTGGCGTCGACAGAGCGCGATCTCACTGAACGCAGCATGAGCAATGCTTACCTTCGTGAGCGGGCCGAGCAACTCGCACTGGCCGACCGGCGAAAAAACGAGTTCCTGGCGATGCTTGGCCACGAGTTGCGCAATCCGATTGCGGCGCTTGTATCGGCTGCCGGTCTGCTCACATCAAAAGCGGCCGGAGAGTCGAAAAAGGCCTGGGCTGCCGGGCTCGTGGAGCGACAGGGAAAGGCCATGATGCACCTCGTGAATGACATGCTCGATATCACGCGCATCACGAGCGGCGGTATCGAACTGAACCGTCAGGCCGTTACACTGAAGGCGGTCGTCCAGAGCGCGATCGAGGTCTGTCAGCCCATTGTCGACGAACGGCGGCACAGCCTGTCTGTCCTGCTCCCGGACGAGCCGGTCTTCCTGTATGCGGATCCGACGCGCCTGTCGCAGGTTATCGAGAACATCGTCATCAATGCGGCGAAGTTCACTGCGCCCGGTGGATCAATCGCGGTGCGTGCGTCCGTTGCGGCGGATCGGCTGGCGCTCAGCATCAAGGACAATGGACGCGGTATCCCGCCTGCGATGCTCGGGAGCCTGTTTGACATGTTCGTTCAGGGGCCGACGTCCGGTGGCCAGCGTAACAGCGGACTGGGAGTGGGACTGTCCGTGGTCAAGCGTCTGGTGGAGTTGCACGGCGGCTCAGTCAGGGCGCTTAGCGATGCTACGACAGGCAGCGAGTTCATCGTCGACTTGCCGATCGGCGCGCCTCCCCATGGCGCGAACGGCGGCGATGCAAGGACACCGGTGACGGGTTCCCCTCCGGCACGGATTCTTGTCATCGATGACAACACCGACGCGGCGGAGGCGCTCGCCATGCTTCTGGCCGTCAGGGGGCACGAGGTCGAAACACGTCCGGATGGTATTTCAGGCATCGCTGCTGTGGCGCACTTCAAGCCGAACGTCGTCCTGCTCGACACTGGTTTGCCCGACATGGATGGTTATGAGGTCGCACGGCAACTGCGCGCATCTGAAGACGGTCGTTACATGACGCTCGTCGCGGTCACCGGATATGGTCTGCCAGCCGATCGCGTCCGCTCTGCAGACGCAGGATTCGACCATCACTTGACGAAGCCCGTGAATCCTGAAGAACTCGTCCGGCTGATGAGTGCACGGACGTGATGCAAAATTCCGAACTCAAGATTACCGAGCGATCCGCATCCGGTTTCTGCCAACGAATCACGCCTCATCACCATGCAACGTCAGATCGGGTCCGCCGACTGCATGATGAACTGATGAACGGGATCCTGACGGTAAAACATGCCCCCACGTCAGCGGTTGAAACGACCTCGAGTGTGCCGGAATGCGCTTCGACGATCTGCTTGCAGATGAACAAACCAAGTCTAAGTCCGCCGCCTGGCGCGCTCGATGGTGGTCTCCAAAAAGGCTCGAACACTCTGCGCTGCAAATGCTCCGGAATCGGATTCCCGTCATTCGAGACCGTCAGGACTACGTCTGCAGCGTCGTTGGCGACGCACACGATAACCGGGGTATCTTCCGCTCCGCGCACGATGGTATTTCCGATACAGCGCGAAATTGGTGAGGAACGGCAGTAACTCGTCACGTAAATCACCTCCCGCCAACTGGTCATTGATCACCTGCTGGGAGTTCGGCAATCGAGTCGGCGCAGTTCTGGCTGAACGAGGCAATCCTGAAGCTGCCGGCCGGCATGTCGCCGCAGTATTTCTACCGGCTGGAACTAATCGTCGAGTTTGGCTACTTTGGTATCCACCAAATCTGGTGACGCAATCATGGACACACCAGCATGTCGCGCGCAGTTGTAATTTACTACAGCCTGTGTCGACTGAGATTGCGTTTGACACCCGAACACCTCGAGCGCCTTTTCGAGGCGTTTTACACAACGAAGGCGGCGGGCATGGGCATGGGTTTATCCATCTGCCGGTCGATTGTGGAAGCGCACGGGGGGCGGATATGGGTCAGCGCGATCATGCCGCATGGCGCTGCCTTTCAATTCACTGTTCCTGTCCAACCGGGCAACGCGCTATGCTGAGGCGCAGCTCGTGTGCGCCGTAGTGCGCCATAGTGAAACGCGCCTGCTTCAGATGAATGGCCGGGTCATGGGCCGGAGAGCGACCGCCCGCCGGCCACCGCTTCAGACCTCGATTTGCACAGCCATCTCGAATGCGTCGTCTACCTCAATGTCGAGATGGCGGACGGTGCTTTCAAGCTTGCCAAGCCCTAGGAGCGGCTGAACCGCGCCAAGGTTTTTGGCGCGGCGGTAAATCAGCGAAGCTTTAACGCGTCGCATGGTACGAGTACCGTTAGCAGTGCCGTCCAGATGGACGCTTGACGCGTCGATAGATGCGCCAATAGATGAATAGATGGGTCGACGTATGTACGCGGCTTGGGAAAAGATTGTCGGCAGACTTTACTCCACGCTTTGCGATCCACGCTTCGATCCTAAACCCGGTCGGCTCCGTTATTTCGAATTGCACTGGGCGTTGCGTTTTCTACTGCATGACTGTGGCACGGGATACGACATGACTGCCGTGACAGACATCCTGCACGCAAACGTGTCGGGTCATATGCGCGAAGCTTGCTGTGGAGCACGAGATTGAACATCGCGAACTCGCGAACGTTCGATGAGATTTTCAGCCGCGTCCGAATGGCCACATCTCGAGCAGCTTCAACGGAGCTTTTTGTCCAGTGAGGTTGCCCTTGTTCCACGGCACACGAGGAACAATAAAGCATTCCGCGTCTCCCCGAACGACCCACGCGCCGGTGTTCGCCAATATGCAAAGCCGTGACCGCGGCGGCAGTAGCCCTCGTCACCGTCGCACCAACTGTGGTGGCGCGAAATAGCCGTACGTGTGTCGACGCGATCCAAAGCTGCTTCGGTGGGCTCAGTTCAACCTGGCAGATGGTCCCCACAAAGTGTTACCAGAAATGGCTTGATCGCGCGCAGCGTGACGCATATTTTTAATTAATGAGTATGGCAGGTGCGATTGCTACTCGTCAATCACCCGCTTCTTGCGCGGTGTCCCGTTGTCTCGCCCTTTTCCTGCCGACCGGCGGCTCTACACGCTCTGAGCCTCGACGCGCTGACCGGCGAACGGACAACGTTGCCGATAGAGTGCGCCAGCGCGCGTCGCCGCGTTTCGTTCTGAGCAACGTCGTAGTTCGTAGCCCGAAAAGTGCAATGGAGATGGCAGCAGTATCGTCACATGTTCGAGATGCGCAAGGTCACTATGGTCGATCAAAGGCAAAATCTTCTGCATCAACTGAGAGGCGCGTATGCGCTGGAGCAGAATGTGGAGCGTTCGCTAAGGTGGTTCAATGATCGGCATGCCGGTCAAGCTGCGCTCGTCAGTACAGGTCAGGAATATCTGAAGCAGACGCTCGCCCAGCAACAGTTGCTGGGCAAGTGCCTGCATCGCATCGAAGGCGACGGACAAATCACTCAGTCAGAAAATGTGAATTTGCCGGCAGACATCTTGCCTGCACCGCCAGCTCAACCGGGCGTCGGCAACGTGGACAAACTGTTCCGCTTGCCGTCGCTGACACTTGAGGGTATCGACACTTACACGTCATGTATCGCGACCGCGGAATCCGGTGGCTTCTTTGAGACGAAGTTCACGTGCGAAGGTATCCTGGTGCAGAAATTCGCATTGTCGGCATGGTTGTCTGGGGACAATTTTAGCATGGCTAATTATTACCGTCGCTAGAAAAAGCCTGGACACGTAAGCTTGCAGATAAATGAAGGCGAGCGCGTCGACATCGCGCTTGAGGCTGGACGCACATCTCGCTCACAACGGTCTGGTTACCCGCCGACGAGTGTCTATGTCTGTCACGTGACGATACGCGGCATCATCGAGCGCACAAGTCAAGAATTAACCGTTTCCTTGAACGCCTTTCCCGCTGAGAATCTGACAGTCTTGGCGGCAGGGATTTTCATTTGCGCACCGGTCGCCGGGTTGCGTCCCGTCCGCTCGGCGCGCGCTCCTGACGAAAACGTGCCAAACCCGAGCAATTGAACTGCTAGCCGCGCGATACTGCCTGTGCGACCGCATCGAGAATCGCGTCGACGGTCTGCAAGGTACTCGACTTGCTTTGGCTGGTTGCCGTCGAAACCTGATTGATGACGTCGTGTTTGTTCATGCTGGCTCCTTGTCCGGTGTGATTTCCCGGCGCAACATCGCTCAAATATTACATCGCCCGCAGGACTGCGGCTTGGCTGTCAGTGCAGCTTTTTCGGTAGCTGCGACCGTCGTGTCTGCTTGCGCAGTCTCGCCACCTTTGCGGCCTTTTTCGCTTGCGCTCGGCGCTTGGCGTGTCGTAAGTCATCCGCGCACGCAGTTTCGTCAGCAGGCCTGCGTTTTCGTTCGAACGCCGAAAACCCCGCAGCGCGACCTCACTGGTTCGTTTAGCTTGGAAATTACGGCAGTCATTCAGTTTCCTGGTAGCGACCCGGACACCTGCAGCAGATGACAGGTTAAAACGCTGTCTGCCAGTTCCCGTTGCGCGATGGATCCGTGAGACCTCGAGCGGCGCGCTTTACTTCCGTGGAGGTTGATGAAGCTGAGCGGAGCACCAGACTGGTAACCTTGCAGCAAGGGACCTTCAGCTAATGTCTGTCCACCTCTTTCGCCACACGGCGGGCGGTGTACCACGCAATCGATCAGTTCGACGTGAGGGCAATGCGGGACCGTAAGGCCTTGTAGTTCGGATTCTTTATTTTATGACCCCAATCTTCAATCCGAAGGCTGGCCGGTGTACTATCCTCTCTTCCGGAGAAATTGATTGGCCGGCTCCGCTAACCGCGTAGCGTGGGTCGCTGAAGTACTTAGGAAAGTTAAATTGACTCGGCCGATGTCCGCCGGCTGCCTCGCAAGTTCAATCTTCATATCCACCTTCACTGAACTTTTCAGTCTACGAAAGTATCGCGGGTACATGGTATGTCCATCGCATGCCTGACGGCTGTTTCTCAGCGAGCCTGATGCTTGAACAGTTCGATGCCGATGCATCCTCTAACTTTTCGAGTTTTACTCGCTCGATTACTTTGCCAGCGAAGGTGAGGCTCTCAGATATTCACGTCGTTGGGCACGCAACTGGGTCGACACCCGCGGCTAGACTGTATTGTGCCTCCATAAATGCTTCAAAGCATTGCCAGCAGGTCGAGCTGACGTGGCGTTTCCTCGCCTGCGACTAAAGAGAACATGCAGCGCGTTGCTCGCTCCCCAGCCGAAAACTCGTGCGTGCTCGAGAACGCGTCCCAGGCAGCTCCATCAATCGGCCGTGCGGCACTGTGCCGCCGCGCGAATATCTTCAACAGCTGGCTGGCGCCTCGACGGATCAGATCGCGCCTCACGTCGAGTACGTAGCACTCGTGCCCCGCGCGCAGGACCAGATAGTAAGGGATTCGACGCACGCCCTGGTTCACGTCGGTTGACGGGCTGTCTGACCGTACGGGCCCCATCCCGCCACCGCCATCGGGAAGTTTCACCAATACGGTGGATGGACGGCTCCATATCAGCCGTAGCGTCGTTCGAGCCATTCGATTGCCCAGTCGTTGCGAACCTGACGGCTTCTTCCTGAATATGGAAGCCAGCAAGATCTCCACTCACGAAAATATCCTGTTGACCTTCGCCGTCGCTGCCGCAACTGATTCCTTGCGTGCGCCCTATATTCACCATCGATCCGGCGCGGCGCCGCGTCGATCTGCAAGATCGAGGAATTGAAGC
>Ga0310811_10008786_pt1 | contig 13007 bp, 12 predicted proteins | sample YCmetagenome_FD_207642 | JGI IMG/M metagenome (GOLD analysis project Ga0310811, IMG submission 207642) | Soil microbial communities from experimental microcosm in Duke University, North Carolina, United States - YC | ecosystem: Engineered > Artificial ecosystem > Soil microcosm > Unclassified ...
GCTCGAAATACGGCACCACTGCCACGACCGTTGTTTGCTGACACATGAACTCGGAAACCAACACCGCATATGGGTCGCGCGTTCGCCGCCACGGGAGATCGCGGCCGTTCGCACGAAACCAGGCGAGCAATTTTGGATTTTGGATTTTGGATTTTGGATTTGGCACGTGCGAGCGCGGCAGCCACATATCATGCGATGGATGAGGCCGAGTTCAAGCGCCGCACGAAGGATATCGGCCTGCGCGTAATCCGGCTCGTGGACGCTTTACCGCCAGAACGAGCTGCGGATGTGATTGGGCGTCAGCTGTTGCGCTCCGCAACGTCGGTCGGCGCAAATTACCGCGCCGCCTGCCGCGGCAAATCCCGACCCGACATGCCGGCCAAAATCGCCATCGTCGAGGAAGAGGCCGACGAAACCCTGCACTGGCTCGAAATCCTCGAAGAATCGAGCCTCGTCCCGCTGCAAAACTCGCCGCCCTAAAGTCAGATACCTGCGAAGTCCTCGCCATGATCGTCGCCTCCATAAAAACCCTGCGCCAATGAGCAATCCAAAATCCAAAATCCAAAATCCAAAATTGCCATGGCTCTGACGACCTATACGACGCCGCTCACTCCCGACCAAGTCGGCGTGCTACGCGAGTTGCTCGTCGGGCAGCAGTTCGAATTCGAGGCGAAGCCTTACACCATCTTCACCGCGAAGAAGGGCAAACTGAACATCGCCGTTTACGAGAAAGGCCCGAAGGCCGTGCTGCAGGGCAAAGATCTCGAGGACTTCATCACCTTCACACTCGAGCCTTTCGTGCTCGGCGAGGCCAAGCTCGGCTACGACGAAATTTACGAGCCGGAAAAGTTCGAGCCTCACTTCGGCATCGACGAGTCGGGCAAGGGCGACTTTTTCGGCCCGCTCGTCATCGCCGGGGCCTACGTGGACACCGATATCGCGCGCACGCTGAAGGAAGCCGGCATCCAGGACAGCAAGAACATCGGCTCCGACAAACGCATCCGCGATCTGGCAGCCGTGATCCGGCGCACGCGCACCCCGCAGACCGTCATCATGATTGGTCCCGAGAAGTACAATCAGCTCTTCGCGAAGTTCAAAAATCTCAACCGTCTCCTCGCCTGGGGCCACGCCCGCGCGATCGAGAACCTCTGCGAACTCCGGCCCGATTGCCCCCGGGCTCTCTCGGATAAATTCGCCGACGAAAGCCTCATCAAGCGCGCCCTCATCGACAAAGGCAAATTGCTCAAGCTCGAGCAGCGCACGAAGGCGGAATCCGACTATGCCGTCGCTGCCGCCTCCATCCTCGCTCGCGAAAAGTTCATCGACTGGCTCCAAAAGACCGGAGACGACCTCGGCCTGACTCTTCCTCGCGGAGCATCGGCCCAGGTGAAAGCCGCCGCGCGCACTCTCGTAGAGGGCAAAGGCCCGGAGATCCTCGGCACGATCGCCAAAATCCATTTCAAAACCGCGTCAGAGGTCCTCGGTGACGTGCCATAGCACGCCATCTCGACATCTCCGGGGATTTCCTTAAAAAGTCGGAGCTGATGGCTCCTTTCCCGCTCTCCTGTCCCGGCAGCGCTGGCCCCGCTGAACGCCCGGCTACGCCCCTTCGTCTGCTTGGCGTGCTGGCTCTTGCCACCATTACCGCCGGCTGCTCCACGCTTGGCGTCAAAATCGACGGCCGCACCGAACGCACTCAGGCGCGGGAAACACAAGCGGTACTGGCCACCGCATCTGCCCCCAGTCCCGCAGCCGCGGCTCTGAAAGCCGCGCAGCATTGCCCGCCCTCGGAAGCCCTCGGGCAGCTGGTCGAGGCCGCTCGACTGGCTCTGAAGACCAACCAAACAGCGATTTACAATGCCGCCGTCGGCCAGATCGTGACGGTCGTCGCGCAGCAGAAGTTCGAAAACCTGCCCTCGAATCTCACCATCGTTCGCAGTGGCCCTACGGTTCTGGATCCCGCCCGCGCGGAGAAGTTGACGATGGCATCCAGTGTCCGGATCAAAGGCCTCAAAACTCCGCGCTCCGTACAGCCGGGCCTAGGCGTTCCTTACGTCGCGTGGTTTCCGCCCAAGTCGCCGTTCCTTGCCGGCCAGCCTGGCATTCCTCCGCTCGCCGGCATGTCCATCCCCATTACCGCGCTGGTGACATTCGACGGCGCCCATGGGCAACTGATCTTTCAACAAACCCTCAAATCCGACCATGCGACGATCGATGGCCGGCGCATGCAGCTCGCCGCGGACTTTTCCGCGCCGATTGCCGTCCTGCTCTCGCACGGGAAAAACCGGTCGATCGATCTGCACGCCCTTTTCTTCTCCCAGAGCCTCGATACCGCCCGGCTCTATCAATTCCAGCCCTACGACCCAAAGAAGATCCCGGTCGTCTTCGTCCATGGACTGCTCTCCCGCCCCGAGGCATGGACGCAGGCCATGAACGGACTCCTCGCAGATCCGAAAGTGCGCGACCGCTACCAGTTCTGGTTCTTCCTCTATCCTACGGGACTGCCGGTCTGGCGCTCCGCGGCCGTCCTCCGCTCCGAGCTCGACCGCTATCACCGCGAGCTGGATCCGCATGACCGCAATCCGAATCTCGATCGCATGGTGCTGATCGGCCACAGCATGGGCGGCCTGATCGCCAGCCTGATGATTCGCGAGGGCGGCGACCGGCTCTGGCGCCAGTTCTCCGACGTCCCCGCTTCCTCCGTAAAACTCAGTCCCCAGGTGAAGAAGCAGGTCCTCGACATGATCTATTTTGCCCCGCGCAAGGATGTCGCGAGGGTCATCTTCGTCTCCACGCCGCACCAGGGCAGCTACCTGGCCGTAAATCCGATCGCCGGCTTTTTCTCCAGCCTCATCCGGCTCCCGATCAATCTGGTCACGCAGGACCGCTCCGCCATCCTGGGCGCCATTCGCGACGACGCGAAGAGTCTCTTCGTTGCCCCTGCAAACAGCATCGTCTTCCTCCGCGCCAAATCTCCCCTGCTCCTGGCGATCCTCAAGCTGCCCATGTCGAAATCGATCCCCTACCACTCCATCATCGGAGACCGGGGCAAAGGGAACACTCCGAACAGCTCCGATGGCGTGGTGCCCTACTGGAGCTCCCATCTCGATGGAGCGGTGTCCGAAAAGATCGTCCCCTCCGGCCACGGTGCGAATGAAAATCCCCAAGGCATCGAGGAAATCCGCCGCATTCTCGTGCTGAATGCGCGTTAACTTCACATCGTTGCTCCGTTTTTTTCTGCGCAGCCTCGGCTGGCTCCTGCTCGTCGCCGGGCTGGCTTGGGCCTTCGGTGCACTGTGGTATGACTTTCCGCTTTCCGCGCCCGCGGCGCGGCACGGCCTCGCGCTCGTTTTCCTCGTCGGGGCCTTTGCCGCCTTGCTGTTCCCTTGCCCGCGATGGCGCACACAACTCGGGGTGGCAACCTCGATCATTTTCATCGCCTGCTGGTGGCTGACGCTCAGACCGAGCAACGATCGGCTCTGGCAACCCGACGTCGCCCGGACCGCATGGGCGGACATCAACGGGGACATCGTCACTTTCCACAACGTCCGGAACTTCGACTACCACCACGATGGTACCGCCACCCCGCATTGGGAGACGCGCACCGTGCGACTCTCACATCTCACGGGTCTCGATCTCGCCGTGAACTACTGGGGTTCTCCATGGATGGCGCACCCCATCGCCAGCTTTCAGTTCAGCGACGCACCTCCTCTCTGCTTCTCCATCGAGACCCGGAGGGAGATCGGCGAGAACTATTCCGCCATCGGCGGGCTTTATCGCCAGTATGAACTCATCACCATCGTGGCCGACGAACGGGACGTCCTGCGCATGCGGACGAACTACCATTCCGGCGAAGATATCTTTCTCTACCGGATAATCACTTCACCCGACCAGGCGCGCGTCCGCTTCATGGAATACGTGACCGCACTCGATGCCCTGCGGACCAAACCGCGCTGGTATCACGCCATCACCACGAACTGCACCACCGCCATCCGCACCCAACGGCCCGCCAAAGATCGCATGCCGTGGGACTGGCGGATCCTGGTCAACGGCAAGGGCGACGAGATGATGTATGAGCGGAGGCTCATCGAGACGGATGGCCTGCCTTTCGCGGAACTCAAGCGCCGCAGCTGGATCAACGACCGCGCGCGGGAGGCCGATCAGGATCCGGATTTTTCCCGCCGCATCCGTGAGGGCCTGCCCACGCCGCCTCCGGCAGCGCCGTGATGGCGTAGCCACGGCTCGAGCGAACTACCGGCCGTGCTCCGCCGCGTTCTGCTTCACGGACTCGATCAAAACATGGCCCATCGGCGTGAGGGGAAGCATCGCCGCGATCAACACCACGCCCATGTAGATCGTCGAGACAAACGGCCCGATGAACGCCAGGAATAGCTGAATGGTCGTTGCGGGACCGTCGGTCCGTCGGGCCGGATTTGCCATCGTGACCACTCCCATCAGGATGAAAATCGTCAGCGCCAGGCCCATGCCGACCGAAAATTGAGAACCCGCGAACTTGATCAACACGACGTCGGTGAGCGGAGGCAGCGGATTTCCCTTGAGGACATTGTCGTACACCCTCGCCGCAATCGGAGCCATCGTATGCGCCACCTTCGAGGTGATCAGCGGAGACATGGCCCCCGCGGCATAAATCAATACCTTCGTTACGATCTCGGAATTCATCATCAGGGATCCCACCGGCAACTTCCGCCGGATCGGGACACGGAGCATAATCACGCTCGAAATATTCGAAAGAAGACTTTGCCCGGGCCGGCCGGAGCGAAGTTGCTCCCTGGGTAAAGTCGAAGCGACTCCGTGCCTGGCCAGAGTCGCAACCATCCCGGCTCGCTTTGCCGGCCCTTTCCACCCTATCTTGGATCTATCGCGGCTCCCAGATACCACCATGAGTAAAACGCCTCCCTCCTTCGAGAAGCTCCAGGAGCTTCTCAACACCATGTACTCCGACATCGTACACTACGTCCCGGAGGAGATGTTGCAGACGGCGGAGAAGAACTTCTATTCCACGCGTGACTATGCCCTGGGCGACACGGTTTCGTGCACGGCGGAAGCCGCGCTCGAGAACTGCAAACAAATCAAGACCTTCCTGGCCGGCTCCGCTCCGAAGAGCGCATTCGACAACATCGACGCCATCGAGAACGAGATTCGCCGCATCGAGGATCAGGGCAAGCACTTCCTCGCCGGCAAGCTCTGGCTCATAATCATCCTGGCCGCCATCGCCTTCTTCATCTACTTCCTGATGACGCATCGAGGCCGCTATTGAGCATTGCTCGGCAACCAGCGGCAGGAAAAGCAGCGCCCATCTTTGGCTCCCTGGCGACCGGGGTTCAGGCCCCGCTTTCTTTTCGCAGGCGCTTCTTCTTCGGAGGCGGCACGATGCCGATCCTCGGATCGCGAATCTGTACGAGGCGCATCAGCTTTTCCGCGACACGGTCGAAATCGTCATTCGCCTCCGGCAGGTACAGCCATTTCGGCAGGACGGGATGCGGCGTAAGCTGGGGAAACTCCGCCCGCAACGATTCGTGATAGCCTCGCTCGGTGCAGACCATCATGCCCCGCCAGGGCTCCGCCTTCGTAAAGAAGGCCGCCACCATCCGCCCGTGAAGGTAGAGCGCCTTCGAGCCGAACATGGCACGCAGGATAAATGTCGGCTCCTCTTCGAGCGGCTCCCACAGCCATGCGTGGCGATGCGGCACGGTCACTCGTCCAGACGGCCGATCGTGCGAGGGAGATTTTCGCATTCACCGAATCTACTTTGTCCTCCGGGTCCTCCACGAGTCGGAATGCCACGAGAGACGGGAATTCCTCAATGATCGGATTTACCAAACCTTTACAAAACTCTTCGCCCTCGCACACAGGGGCTTAACAATCGGATGTTTTCGTACGTGGAGATGAAAACACCCACCCTCCTCACCCTGCTCGCAGGGATTGCCATCCTTCCGATCCACGCCCAGGACGACTCGTCCTCCCCTGGCGACAGCCAGGGAGGAGGACAGCGCCCGCCTCCGCCAAAGCCCTCCCGTCTGGTCCTCGTCCTCGACGCGGACCACGACAAAGTGATCTCCGCCGCAGAAATCGCAGGCGCCACCGCCGCCCTCGCGGCGCTGGACAAAAATGCCGACGGCCAGCTCACCAAGGAGGAGTTTTGCCCGCCGAAACCTCGCGACTCCAAGAACAGCAAAGCTCGCGACGAAGGCAACGACAAGCCATCCGCTCATCGTCCTCCACCGCCCGACCCCTTGGTGAAGGCGCTCGATGTGGACCGGGACAAGGTGATCTCCGCCGCAGAATTAGCGGCGGCTCCGACCGAGCTCCTCGCTCTGGACAAAAACGGAGATGGCCAGTTGACGAAGGACGAATTCGCACCGCCGCCACCGAAGCGCCAGCATCACGGCCCCGACCAATCCGACGACGATCAGTCAGGCAATGGCCAGCAAGGAGGCGACGATCAAAACTCGGGCGGAGCAGGTGGCCAGCAGGGAATCCAGGACAATGGCAACCATGGAAGGCCTCCCGGCGGGAGATAACCAAAGTCGCCAGACATCGAGACCGCGCCGCGCCGAGCGGCGCGGTTTCTTTTTCCATCGGGGCGGAGCCATGGACAAATAATTTGCGGTGATCTAAGGTGCTTTCATGAAGATTCGCCTCGGAACTTTCTGCGCTCTCATATTCAGCCTTTTCATCGAAACTGGCACTGCCGCTCCGAAACCATCCAAGATCTCCAATTTCGACGCAAAATACTCCGGCGTCGTTTTCCTCAGCGCATCCGGCTTGGGCGCTTCCGGTTCAGCGAGTGGAACCTTCAAAGCCTCCAAAACGAAGGAATCGGGAACTTTCACGCTCACCTCGTCGGCCGTGGCTTCAGGAACGCCCGTAGGCTTCACGATCCGTTACCAATTCAGCAAGAAAGCCCTGCTCTACACCTTTTCAGAATCCCTCAACGGCACGGTTGCCGCCACTACCGCGGGGTCCGGATCTGCCTCGATATCCAAGAGGAAGATCACCTATTCGGCCGTCTTCTCATTCGGCTCGAACACCTTCTTCGTCTCCGGTACGATGACCCGGTCCAAAAATGGGCTGACCGTAGTCGAGGTGCTTTCTCCGGCAGGAGGAGATCCGACATCGTTCACCTATTCCCTCAACGGAAAAACGAAGAAGTAATCGATCTCCCCACAGTTTTGAGCGCCTAGCTCTCCAAAATCTGCCGAATGCCTCTCAGCGGCACCTGCAGCCAATCAGGGCGATTGTTGAGCTCGTAGCCAACCTCGTACACAGCCTTGTCGAGGAGGTAGGCGTCCAGGAGTAACTCGAACTCCGCCGGATCTCTGGGCAGGAATGCGGCGTTGCCCGCCGCATCCAGATAGCTCTGGAGAAAGATGCGGTTGATCGCCTCGTACCAGAGGTCGGCCCAAGGCGCGGCCGTCGGGATATCCACGTCGCGGACAGAGGTCTGTTGCACCAGCGCCGTGAAGGCCGCGTAGTGGAACGAGCGGAGCATGCCGGCTACGTCACGGAGCGCCGAGCGCTTCAGCCGCCGTTCACTGATCGGCCGCGCAGGCTCGCCTTCGAAATCGATGATCACGAAATCGCGGCCCGTATCGAGCACCTGGCCGAGATGATAATCGCCATGGATGCGAATTTTTTCGGCAGCGATCTTGCGGCCCATCACGCGGGCCATGCGATCGAGGATCTCCTTCTCCCGGCCAAGCATCGCCTGCGCATCCGCGAGTGTCTCGCCCTCGAGCTTGCGCGATTGCTTCGCGAGGAGCTGGAAGGTGCGGCGCAACCCGTTGCGCATCGATTGATAGACCGACCGCTGGTACAGCGCGCTAAACGGCTCGGGCCGGAATGCCGGGTCGACGCGCTCGCTCGCCAGCGCGAGGTGCATTTCCGCCGTCCGCTGCCCGAGCTGCTTCACCCGCTCGGGATACGCGGTGCCCAAAGCATGAATGAAATCGACCGGCAGCTCTCCGTTTGCCTTGATCTTCGGCAGGGTGAGCTTCTCCGTGAGCACTCGCTCGAAATATTGGCCGACGACGTTGAGCGTGAGCGCCCAGGCATCGCCCTGATTCTGAACCATCGACTGCATCATGCAGATCATCCGCGGGGCGGCGGCATCCGTCTCGTAGGCGATCGCCCCGGCGAAAGGCGGCACGCTCGGGAACCCCGCACGCTCGGTCAGGAAACGGGTGATTTCGACATCCGGATTCAGCCCCTCGTCGAGTCGACGATAGAGTTTCAAAAACCACTCGCCGCCAAACACCGCGGAGGTGTTGCTTTGCTCGGCGCGCAGGATGACCGAGGGCATCGACTCCCCCTTGTCGACGCGGGCGCGCAGGGCCTTGGCGGCTTCTCCGGAAAGGCGTCCCCGGTCTCCCCGGTCAGTCTCCCGACCGGTCATCATCGCGAGCAGCTCGTCCCGGAAGCGGGCTTCATAGATCGCATCGTAGAGGATGGTTTGCGTGCCCCCGTCCTCGAATTGGGCGATCACCGCCTGGGGATGCTCCTGCCGAATCTTGTGCGCGGCTTCTCCCTCGGCAATCTGGAGGGGAAGCACATAGGTCTCGGGGTTGCCATCGACATAGATGACATCGAACAGGAGAACGCGCGCCTCGTAGCCGTGCTCGCCCACGCGAATGACATCCCTCAGATTCATCGCACGCCATGGCCGGGCTTTTCCGCCGAACCAGCGGCAATTCACGACATAAGCCGGAAGGACCGAGCGCTCCAGCAGGCGGCGCCCCTGATCGCCGAGCAACTCGCGCCAGTTCAGGTGCCCGGCAAAGGCCGGCGTGGGCCGCTTCTCGGGCATATTCGCGACGTCGGCCAGTTTCTCGAGCTGCAGCCAGTAGTGACCATGAGGCCCCAGCGTGAGCAGGTAGGGCGTGTCCTTGAGAATGGGGAATTTATTCTGGCTGAAAAGCTCGGTTGGCGTGTGCCCCGCGTAGGCGGCGAGATCGAGCTCCACGACCTGTGAATAGCGGGAGAGATTGACCACCACGAGAATGACCTCGGTCTCAAACCTGCGCACGAACGCGAGCACCTTCGCATTATCCGGGAACAGGAACTCGATGCTGCCACGGCCAAAGGCCTGGTAGCGCTGGCGCATGGCGATGGTGCGGCGCATCCACCACAGCAGCGAGGAGACGTTCTTCTCCTGGTTATCCACGTTTACGGCCTCGTAGTGATACTCGGGATCGATCGTGATCGGGAGATAGAGCTGCTGGGGATTTGCATCCGAGAAACCCGCATTGCGGTCTGGGCTCCATTGCATGGGCGTGCGTACGCCGTTGCGATCGCCGAGGAAGATGTTGTCCCCCATCCCGATCTCGTCGCCGTAGTAGATAATCGGAGTTCCCGGGAGGGAGAAAAGCAGGATGTTGATCAGCTCGATCTTCTTGCGATTGTTCGTGAGCAGCGGCGCGAGGCGGCGGCGGATGCCGAGATTGATGCGCGCCCGGCTGTCGGTCGCATAGACCCGGTACATGTAGTCGCGTTCCTCGTCGGTGACCATCTCGAGGGTGAGCTCGTCGTGGTTGCGGAGGAACATTCCCCATTGGCATGTCTCGGGAATCGCCGGCGTCTGGTCGAGGATGTCGATGATCGGGAATCGATCCTCCATCTGCAACGCCATGAACATGCGGGGCATGACCGGGAAATGGAAACACATGTGGCACTCGTCGCCCTTCGGCCCGAAATAGGCGACGGCATCCTCGGGCCACTGGTTCGCTTCGGCGAGAAGCATGCGATCGGTGAACTTCGAGTCGATATGCGCGCGCAGCTTTTTGAGGAACTCGTGCGTTTTCGGCAGGTTCTCGCAATTCGTACCCTCGGCCTCGTAGAGATACGGCACGGCATCGAGCCGCAACCCGTCCACCCCCATCTCCATCCAGAAATCGATGACTTTGAGCAGCTCGGTATGAACGTGCGGGCTCTCGAAATTCAGATCCGGCTGATGGGAGAAAAATCGATGCCAGTAATAGGCGCGCGCCACCGGGTCCCACGACCAGTTCGAAGGTTCGAAATCCTGGAAGATGATGCGCGCATCGGTGTAGCGATCCGGCGTATCACTCCACACATACATTTCGCGCTCGACCGTGCCAGGCGCGGCGCGACGCGAGGCCTGGAACCAGGCGTTCTGGTCCGAGGTGTGGTTGAGGACGAGCTCGGTGATGACGCGCAGCTCGCGCTTGTGCGCCTCCCGGAGGAACGCCCGGAAGTCCTTCAACGTCCCGTAGGAGGGGTTGACGTTATAATAGTCCGCGATGTCGTAGCCGTCGTCCCGCAAAGGCGATGGATAAAAAGGGAGGATCCAGATCGCGGTGACCCCGAGATCCTGGAGATAATCGAGCTTGGAAGTCAGTCCGCGAAAATCACCGATCCCATCGCCGTTCGAGTCAGCGAAGGTCTTGACGTGAGTCTGATAGATGACGGCGTCTTTGAACCAGAGTGGGTTCCCCGCGAGAGCGTCGTTTTGTTTCGGCATCAACACGTGATTCGTTGGAACGCCTCTGGGTGGCTGTCCCTAACCCTTCATTACCCTGTGGATTCGGTATTGAAAATCCCGGATGCGCGAGACGGCAAGGCAGCGTATATTCCGCGCTGAATGATGCGAAAACTCCTGCTCCTTTGCCATCTGGTGATCGCAGCGGGTCTCGCCACGGGGGCAAAAGCTTCTCTCCCTCTCATGGGAGTCAATCTGGCCGGGGCGGAGTTCGGCACTTCCGGCACCGACTCGAACGGCCTGCCGATTCCCATCCTCCCCGGGGTCTACAATACCGACTACACCTACCCGACTCAGAGCGAGGTCGACTACTACATGGGCAAGGGGATGAATACGTTCCGCCTGCCCTTCCTCTGGGAACGCCTGGAGCCGGACCTCGGCACGGGAACCTTCGATTCCGCACAACTCGGCTATATCGAGAACTTCGTCTCGCAGACCACCGCGAAGGGCGGCTACGTCATCCTCGATCCCCAGGACTTCGGACAATACGTCATCGGCGACACCGGCTACGGCATTGGTACGCCACAGGTGACCGTCGAAGAGTACGCCTCCTTCTGGTCACAGCTCGCGACCCAGTTTGCCGGTAACGACCATGTCCTTTTCGGTTTGATGAACGAACCGGCCGGCTCGCCGGTGATAACCACGGAGCAGTGGTTCGACGCAGCCCAGAGCGCCATCAATGCCATCCGCAATCCGCTCGGCGCCAACGCGCACAATACGATTCTCGTTCCCGGAAATTACTATACCGGGGCATGGAGCTGGCTCACCTCAGGCAACGGGATCGACACTCCAAATGCCGCTGTATTCGGCTCTCTCACCGATCCGGACAACAACTTCCTGTTCGAGGTGCATCAATATCTCGACGAAAACTATAGCGGCACCTCGCCCGATATTGCGCATGACCCCGTCGCCGCGCTAAGCGGCTTCACGGAATGGCTGAAGCTGACCGGGAATCGCGGCTTCCTGGGAGAATTCGCCGTGGCCGAGGGCTCCGTCCAGCAAGCAGCCGTCACGGAAATGCTGAACTATATCAACGATCCCGCAAATTCCTCAGTGTGGGGCGGCTGGACCTGGTGGGCTGGCGGTCCTTGGTGGGACACCGACGGCACTAACTACATGTTTAACCTCGATCCCGTGAACGGCACCGATGCGCCTCAGATGGCGTACCTCGCGCCTTTTCTAGCGGTTCCGGAGCCGGGGACATGGGCATTGCTCCTGATGGGTGCATGCGTGTGGCTTTTGATCGCGAGATCCGCTCGCAAGTCGCGGCAGGTCGCACCCGTCCCACCTGCCGCGTTTGCGCCGCAACCAACTACGGCGCGTACTTCTTGACGATCGGCATGATCGCCGCCGCCCAGATCTCATAGCCCTTGGCGGTCGGGTGCACGAAGTCGGGCATCATGTCTTTCGAGATCGTACCGTCCGGCTGCACGAGCTGGGAGGAGATATCCACGAAAGACACACGCTTCCCGTCATTGAGGGATTTGATGATGTTATTAACCGCTGCGACCTTCTGACGTCCACCGTCCGTCGGCTGTTCGCCACGGGGAAAAACTCCCATCAGGATGATGTGGGCCCGCGGACAGCGCTTCTCGTATTCCGCGACCAGCGCCTTGATCCCGCCGGCGATCTGTTCCGCGGAATCGCGCCCGCTGTTGTTCGTCCCGATCATGATCACGACGACCTTCGGATTGATGCCGTCGACCTGCCCCTTGCTCAAACGCCACAAGGCATTTTCAACCCGATCCCCTTCGATCCCGAAATCCGCCGAGCGTCCGGCAAAGAATTGCTTCCACTGTTCCCGGCCAGTTTCCTCCCATCGGTTGGTGATCGAGTCGCCTTCGAAAACAATATCCGCGGGCTTCCCACCGTACTTGGTGAATTTTTTTTGCACATCGGCAAACCAATCCATTCTCGCCTGGGCAATGGCAGCGGGATTCCCACTACGCAATTCCGGCGGCGGGGTGTAAATGGTCTGAGCGGCAAAGGACTGCAGGGAGGTTAGCCCGAGAACGACGAAGGGAAGGAGAGCAGAGCGCTTCATAGAAGAGACAAGTTCCTACTAGTAACCGAGCGCCGGGCGGTGACCATCGAAATTTTCATCGACAAGCGCCTTTCGAGGATCGCCGCGCAAAGGCACGAAAAAGCCCCGGCGCAGACCGGGGCTCTCCCAAAGATAATTTTGGCTTGATCGTGAGCCTTCAGGCTCGCTCGACCTGCCAGTACTCCAGCTCCACGGGTGTATCGCGACCGAAGATGCTGACCGAGACACGCAGTTTGCCACGCTCCGGATCGATCTCCTCGACGATGCCGTTCTGGTTCTGGAACGGGCCATCCGCAACCTTGACCTTGTCGCCGACTTCGAACTCGATCTTCGGCTTCACATGATCCTCGCGCTCCTGCATCTGCGCGAGCATGCCTTCGACTTCCTTCTTCCGCATGGGAATCGGGCGGTCCTTGGCCCCGGCAAATCCGATGACGCCATTCG
>Ga0310811_10008787_pt1 | contig 13007 bp, 15 predicted proteins | sample YCmetagenome_FD_207642 | JGI IMG/M metagenome (GOLD analysis project Ga0310811, IMG submission 207642) | Soil microbial communities from experimental microcosm in Duke University, North Carolina, United States - YC | ecosystem: Engineered > Artificial ecosystem > Soil microcosm > Unclassified ...
CTTATTAGAAGTCAAACATAAGCCGGAAGTTAATCACAAGTGAATGGATCAGTAAAACATAGCCGGAAGAAAGCATAACCGATATACCGGAAAGGAGGATATACTAAATGGAGGAAATAAGCAGTGTTTAACGTTATATGAACAGGATATGAATGAAGAAGCTTATCGCGATGGATCCGGTACGGATCTGTGGATCGGATCTGATCAGATCTGACATCCGGAACTTCAGATGAGAAGCGCGAATGTATGGGATATGACAGTCTTCAGGTATTTATCTTCTTCAGTCTTTTGTGCATAGATACATGAATTCATCAAGGGTCTGAGGGCAGCAGTTTGTCTGATCTTGGAGGCAGATGTGCGATCATGTGTGAGAGGAGTGTCGAAGGAAAGGTTTTCCTGAAGGGTTACAGAAGATCCATCTTGAGCATACTAGATCAAGACCTCATCGTCATTGATGGGGTAAGTTACTGGGTCCTCTACTTTTCTGGCAAACATTGAGGTATCATCCCAAATGTCTTCCATAGTGTTGTATTGGGGGTTTGCATTGTCAGGATCTGGGATGAGATCAGGAAGGGGTTCTTTCTTCTTCTTTTCTTTTCGTCATTCAAGGGTTCTTTTCCAATCTTTGGGAAGTGGAGAGTGAAGGGGAGTGAATTACTCCGGGTCTTCTTCTTCAATTGAAACTTTCTTTCTAGGTTTTGGCGGTAGAGATCTGGAAGTGGATGGGAGTTGAAGGGTGTCTTTGGCCCAGTCAATGTCAGGGTTCATGGCAGACAGGTAGGGTTTTTCAAGAATAATAATATCTTGATCACTTATGTTCATGATGTTGAATTTTCTGAACATGAGTCTCCCATCAACCTTGATTGCAAGATGACAGTAGTGCATGATGGGATTTTTGGAGATCTTTCCATTAGCAGTTCAGATAGGGAAAGGGGTGGTAAAGTGATGGGTTTTGATGCCATACTTTCAGACAAACATCCAGTGGATAAATGTGGTGGCTGTGCTGCAATTGATGACAGCAGTGGTTTACAATAATTTGTCAGGGTGTATGGAGGAAAATATGGTTACTTGGACCCTTAATTCTTTAGGTTTTCCTACATTCTGGACAATACATACATCTAGAGAAGAGGTGGCTAACATTGCAGTAGGCCTCTGGTTCAAAAATATGGTCTTCTGGTGTCGAGTTCTTCATTGTCAGAGAGTTCTTCAATCTTGCTGGTGTTTTCATCATCAGGCACTGTACACCTTACTGTCTGCATTCCTTTCTTCTTCTTATTGTCATCTTCAGTCTTTGGGTGTTTGTCAGGGTCATTAGCCCTGTGACCTTTCTCACCACATTTAAAGAAGCATCCCTCTTTCATATAGGCTTTCTTGTTGGCCTCAGATAGACAGTCTACATCTATGTCATCAGGGTTATTCTTTTGTGGGATACTTTGAAGTTGAGCTTGATGAATCAGCATTTGCCTCACCATGGAATGCAGAGATAACATCTTTTAAATATGCAGCCAAGGATACATAGAAATTAGAATTGCTAATGACCTCCACAGATTTTGGCAGTTTGTGTAGCTCTGTAGCGATACATTGATAAAGCCAAAACCGATGGATGATGTGGTGGACTTGATCAAGGCATTTGGTGGATACCTTGACCTATAATGTTTGGTCTTTGATGAAATGCCTTCCACTCTGACAATGGAGGAGAATTTCTAAATGAGGTGTTCACCTTGGAACTTGCAAAGGCTGTGATTAAGCATCAGCTCTCTGTGCCATACTCTCATCAGCAAAATGGCAGAGCTGAGCAAGTCATTCACACCATTGAAGGACATATGTATGCCATGTTGAATTATGCACGTCTTCCACATAATCTTTGGGGGGAGGCTGCTCTAACAGCAGCTTACTTATTCAATTGCACTGAGTCTCATGCCTGCCTGCCAGCAAAATGCCCTATGAGATGCTTCACAAGGTCCAGCCTGATCTCTCTCACATCCACATCTTCAGTGCTCGTTGTTTCGCTCATATTCCCACCAAACTCCAAATGAAATTGGGACCAAAATCATGCAAGGCTTTTTCATGGGCTATGCTCCCAATGGCTAAGCTTGGTGCTGCAGAAATAAAATGACTGGGGTATTCTTTAACTCCCATGACATTATCTTTGTTGAGACATTCTCAAACCATCCATTCTCCACCACCAGGGATGATGACCCTGACTCTGACAATTCAGGACTGCCACCCATAGCTTCTCCCTCTTCCTCAACCACATCCCTCTCACCCACATCCTCCACAACATCTTATGCATCTCATGCACCTCTTACCAGCGCACCTTCACATGCTCCTCTTGCTCTTCCTACCATTGCTCCTGCTTCTTCCACTGAAGCTCATCATTTAGAGCAATCCTTTATTCTAACTCTGTGTGGATAGCTGTTTTAAGGGCAGATCATGTCTGACAAAGAGTGTTTGGCTAGTCAGCATGAGTTGCATCAAGTACGCTGTAATAAACAAACTTGGCTAGGCACTCTAAAGAACACCTAACCAATATATGTCTAAGACCTTACCCAGCTGCTACACTTGAGACAAGAATGTTTGACCCAAGGGAATGGCTACTGATAACAGCTCTAGATACAAAGACCCAAAAGTGCACTGCTATAAGGAGTGCAGGAGGTATATCGCTATATGAAGCGCTATAGGTGTCGCTATATTAGAGTGCTATGTTACTATAGGAGCACTATGAGTGATAGAGGAGGAGCGATAAGGTATCTCAAGGCAAATGATAGTCAAGGATAATGATTGCAAGGTTAAGGAAGGTATAAGGAAAACAATATGGACTATAGAGTGCAACTAATGGTGACTACTTCTAAGTAAAACCTAAGGGAAAGAAAATACAGTTGAAGGAAAGTAAAGTAAGTATTCCTAATCCTCAGTTACTTATAGTAGTCAATATCCTTGTCAGAGACAGAAGGAATAGGAAAAAAATGCAGTAAAAATGTAATAAGGCTGCAACACTTGTTACAAAACATGAGACAAGGCAAAATACATACCAATGAGGTAGGACAGACATTGGATGGATGTGAGCTTTCCTAAGGGAGTTCCAAAGTATAACTAATGTGCAGATATGTGCGCAGTATGGGAATGAGTGTGCAGGTCTGTAGAGCATGGGAATGTGTTGCTATTAGAGCATAAGTGTAGAACTGCTCTATAACACTTTACTGAGAGAATCTGATAGTGCCAAAAGCGTGGGAATAGCACAGGACATGGTGTGGAAACATGGATAGCGCTGCGGGAAGTGTGTGCATGGCACAGAAAAGTGTGGACTAAGCATTGGACAAGGATTATAGCTAACATAAGTGAGGGCTGACAATAGGCAGGTAGTGAATGGTATCAGAAGTTCAGCTATTGAGACTTATATAAAAATAGGGTTCTACAGCCCAGTGGGAATTATATTGTCACAATGCATTCAGGGGGTGCCTCCCAAAGGGGTAAATGCTGTGCCCTCTGCCTCACCTCTCCACTCCGATCCTCCTCCTGAGGGGGTGAATGCTGCACCCTCACCTCCCCATGCCGAACCTGATGCTATTGTCCCAGATGAGGATGGGGTTGGATATCCCCGTACACTTGCCAGCCTAATCGCTACTGAATTTGCAGGTGTCACCATTTACAGTGATACTCATCGAAACCCACTTACCTCAGACAACAACATGAAGATCCCACCAGCCATATTTGATCAGGCAATGCAATGTTCTGATCGTGACCATTGGCTGGCTGCAATGCGCAAGGAGATCAACTTAATGTCAGAGATGAATGTTTATGAGTTAGTAAAGTTACCAGAGGGCCAGAGGGCAATAGGTTGCAGATGTCAACCACCTGGTTTTGAGCAACCAAGCCATGATGGAGCAAGTCTGGTGTGTCACTTGCTATCCTCACTCTATGGGCTGAAGCAAGCTGTGTATGACTAGTATGAGCTGTTGTGCACAGTCCTCATCCATTTGGGCTTCATCCATTGTGAGGCTGATTATGCTGTCTTTGTTTATGATAATATCATGGACAAGGGGGTGCATATGATCTGCATCATTGCTTGGCATGTTGATGACGGGCTTGCCGGCAGCAACAGTCAAAAGTTCCTTGACTGGATCATGGGCTGAATTTCTGAATGCTTTGGAATTGTGGACCTAGAACCAGTCATCAAACATCTCAGCATTCAATATATTGACTTGCACACCACCCATGAGCTCTGGATGCATCAGCAGGATTACATCATGTACCTTCTTGAGGAGCATGGCCTTCACGAATGCAATCCTGTTTACCTTCCAATGGACTCATACTTTCCTTTTGGCCACGACACTGATAAGTATCCTGACATTTGCAATCTTGCATCAGAGTATTGCAAGCTCACCAGAGAGATACTCTACCTTGCAATGTATACTTGTCCTGACATTGCTCTTGCTGTCATGAAACTCTCCCAGCACAATGCTAATTCAGAACCCCATCATTATGATGCCACTAAACACGTCCTTCATTATATTGCTAGCACTATCTCCTATCATGTGCACTGTGGAGGCAAGAATGCAGACACCACAATGAATACCAGTGATGCTGATTGGGCCATATCCTCAGAAGACTGCATTTCCATCACTGGTTATGTTTGGTATTTCTATGGTGGTCCCATCTCACATGCAGCAAAAAAGCAGACCACCCAGGCTTTGTCGTCTGTAGAATCTGAATATATGGCCTTGACGGGCACAATCCAGGATAGTCTCTGGATCAAATCTTTCTGTGAATGTCTCAAAATCACACTCACTCTTCCCCTTCACTTCTATACTGACAACACTGGCACTATTGCATTGTCTGAAGAAGCTGCCAACCACACTTATACAAAACACATTGACCTCCGCTATCATTTCATCAGAGGACACATTGAGGCTGGCACCTTCTTACTCATCTTGGTTTCCACTTATTGCAACAGTGCAGACATCCTCACCAAAGCACTTCCACATCCACTTTTGTTACTCATTGCTCTGGCCTTTCACTCATGGTGGGTTGAGGGGGTGTGTTAAAGAGTTGGTTTCTACATTTAGACTGACTGTCAGCATATGAACTGATTAACATTGCTTTGGGTATTGATACAACCTTCGCCACTTTGTACCATATGGTTAACACTTCTCATTGCATGGCACTACCTCTTGATATGTCTTGACACATTAGAACTCCATTTTCATAAGTACCTTGCCTGTCTCATTACCCACGTTCCTTAGTTGTTGTTTACCAACACTGAGGTACACATCTTGTATCACTTGTGCTTGGCTCTGTACTTACTAGAATCACCTTAGTGTATTTTCTAAAAGGTATATTAATAGTATCAATATAGTTGTTGTTTACCAATGCTGAGCATATTTTCTAACAATTACAACCCATACAGATGATGACCACAGCGATCTGTTCATTGGCTGTAAACAGAGAGACAAAAGTGGCTACATCTCTTCTTCTGTTCCTGAGGTAAGCTCCCTCTTGTTCGACCAATCATATACTTCATATTTTCCCTGTCAGTTCTTGAATGTTCTTTTCAAGCCATGGCAGGTCACAATCACATATGCCAAAGACATGACAATGTTCTTCATGGGCTGTGGAGCCATTGTCAATAATATTGAATCATTTCGCAATCTGCATCTGTCTGTTCTCAACCCCAAACTTTCATCTGCAATTGCATTCACAGCCCTGCACTTCCAACCATCATTCACATATCATTTGGTAGTCACTTTTTCTAAGCATGTCCTTATCAAAGGTTTTTCCCTCCATAATGCATTCCCCAAGATTCTCAGTCACTCATACCAACTGGGAATGCACACAGACATAATTCTTATGACAAGATCTGAAACAAATGGTGCAGCAATGCTGCAATGCATCTGATATGCATGGTCCCATGCTACAGCTCATCGATAGGGATCACTGCTTCCACTCCAATGCCCACAATGCAGCTTCATAAGCAAATGGAATTTCAGTTGTGGCTTGAACAAATATATTTTTGTATGTTCCTACACAGGTTGTGGTCACGGTTGTGGCACAAAAAAGCTTCCTCCCAAGAGGTACATCTTTCAGTGCCCAGAGGGCGGCAAGTGGCTGATTCCAGGGAAAAGGCACAATGCTGGATGGCTGGAGGTGCCTCTAGACCTTTCCCGACCCAACAAGGTAACCAAATTTTCAGACATGTAGCAATAATATAATTCCATCTTAGGGCATATGAGGAGATCATATACTCTATCAACAGGTGAGATGTGCAGAAGTCTCTTCTAAGCGAAAATTAAATTGATAAATTTGCACTGGACCACTCAATCAACACCAGAAAGTATCCATCATTGGATGAGTAAGGTCAGCCTTCAATTGCACAAATTTACTTCCCTCAGATCATTAATTGATGCAACCATCAGCTCAAGCACCCAATCTCAAATGATACACTGTGCTAGAAGAATGAGTTACTACCATACTTGATTTCAGGAGGGCTATCCTCACTTTTGATTGTGCCAAACCGATTGGCTACTCTTATCATTGTAATGTTGCACATCAAAGGACATACTTACACAAATACAAATATTGTGAAACCAAGGTCAATCTCTGCATTTGTGTGTGCCTGGCCAAGGGCTCAGCTTCACTAAATGAATATGCAGTGTTGATGTCAAGGTATACTATGTATTTTGAAAAGTTGCTTTCAAAATGACAGTATCTTGGATCAAACCATGAAAATTGTTCCACTGATGGTCATTGAGTCATAATTCACTGTGAATTTCTCCTACTGCTAGTACTACTACACTTCTCCTTTTCAAACAGTCCTGATTTGAATGTGGATTTCTCTTCATACTGAAGCTAGATCCCCTAAACACCATTACTCTTCGATCTTTGGTTCCACAAACATGCCAGCACCACACTGCCTTGCCTTGCCAAGTCCCATATTAAGGCAGTTGCTCGACAACTTCAACATCAAACTGGAGCACCAGATGCGTGCCCTTAGTCATGGACATGACCTTATACTCTGTGTCTGTGTAGAATATGACCACAACTGGCTGGAGCGCTTTGCTGGACTTTCTTGATTGCTTTGTTGGATACATATTGACAATTGTATCGATGTCTTGATGCCTCAACATAAGCTCTCCTCCCTCCCATTCTATATTAAGTGTAATAAGCACCATTTCATAATAAGCATTGCCATATGTCAAGTTACGATGCCAGTCAAAGTAGCTTCCTTCGCTGTATATGGTGAGCTTGTGTAACTTGAGAAAAATGTTTCTTCCAATGAACATGCTTGTCTGGAGTTCATCTTCTACTCTGCTCACAAACAATTTATATTGTGATTCCTTATCCTGCTGTAAACTGAAAGTGAGCTCATCTGCTTTGAGCTCTGTTCTGTTCCTGTAAGTTGGGTCCAAGACAGTCTCTGCTCCCCTGCTGAATGATGAAGGGGTGGCATGTTTTTGTAATATGCTGATGTCAGGGTTCATCCATGTTCCTGCATCTTCTTCCTTGACAAGCAGCTTAAATGTGGCTGTCCCTACCTGGCTCTTGAAGCACATGAATGGACTGCAGGCAAGATTGTTGAGTGCATATGTGAGCTTGGTCTTTATTTGCACATTATATGGTACACCAGAGCAGGAACAAGAATTGATGTGTTCCTAAATGCACTCAAAGATAGAGAGCTTATGCTCTGGCTCTGAGTTTGAGGAAATTGATGAGGCCATTTTTGTTGATGTGATTATCAATGTTCTATGCCTAAGTGTTATATAAATTGACCATACTCTTGTGAAGCACTTACTTTTGTTGTCTGCTGGAACTCATTAACTGGACCAGTGGCTGTCGTCTATGTATGATGGTACATCTATAAATGCTTGTTTTATCCTGGCTGGCATAAATTGGACTGGTGGGCCATGTCCTATGTCACACATGGACCTCACCAATGATACAGGTGCTGAAATGGGAGTGTTACTGTAGGAACAAGTGGGGTGCGTTGCCAAACAGGTACATGCTCAGGGAGTGGGTGATTGGTGTAATTGGGACTGAGTAGTCCAGATATGGACACACATCTTGATGAAGTGTCAGAGGGAGGGTAGGACTGTCAAGGATTAGCTTTAGTGTTTATCTAGGGTAGAGTAATGGCACTTACCAGGGGGCTCAATGATTATTTCAGGGACAGAACTATCTGATGATATGACTTTTCAGTAGTCATATCTATTCAATTCTCCTTGACTAGGAGTGGATACTGTTCTTGAATGTCACTGATGCTAAGGCAGAGGTGTGTTAGTGTCATCTGAATTTAGAGGAGAAAGCAGGTTGGGCAAGGATGGGGGGACAGTTAGAACTTTACATGTGAGTCTGTGTCCCTCATCAGATCCAACTGCATTTCATGTAGTATAGAAGAGAACCTTGTCTGTGCTCATATCGATGTCATTCCTCAGCCTCATCTGGGTTTGAACATCTCAGCTTGTCAGCAAGCCTCTGCTTTGACAGGTATCTCCACAAGTGTTTAGTAGCTTCACTGTCTGCATCTCTTCTATATTGTTCACTGTGATGGTGATGGTGTCCTGCATCAGATCTCAGATCCAGTCATAGTTTCATGATTAGCTGTGATGCTTGCATCTTCATGGATGATACTCAGATTGTTGCACTCTTGATGTTTGTCATGGCTTGTCATATTAGGCAGGCCGATAATCTTGAATGCTGATATGGTGGAGGATTGAGACATAGACATCTTCATTGACACTTGTGACTCTGGAGAGGCGTGGCAAGTGGGATAGTCAAATGCTCTGACAAAATGTGAGGATGGGCCAGTGATAGGTTGTGATAATGTTGGTGAAGACATATTGCAGATAAGTTCATGTGGGAGAGGAAGAAGGATATGCTGGCCCTTGTCCAGGGTTGGTGTGCAGCTGTCTAGTGGGATTTGGAACTCTAAGATCTGAGATCTAAGTGCAGAGTTTAGCACCTACAACAACATTTCAAGCTGCAGCAAATTTCACTATTGTGATCTTAGTTGGATTGTGTTAAGTCTAGACACAGTTAACACCTCAGTCTTGGTGAAATGGACTGTATTAAGTACCTAGATACAGTTAACATTAGTTTTAGTGTCTAGTTATCATAGTGAGATAAAGAAATGAACATACCAGCTTTGGTGGAATGGACTGAGGGAAGAAATGATACAAACTATATATACTGGACACTGGTCTGTAGGGTACCTAAATAGCATAATAAGGCCCACTCTTTCTCCAATTTCTTGTTGCACTCAGGCTTTATTTTGCACAGACTTATAATCAAACTCAATTATTCACTATGAATGACAGCAATTGATTATGGGATTCAAGGTCAGGACCTCATTCATTCATCAAGGCATGCGGATTGGATCAGTGATCTAATTTATATAGAGGACCAGTGGGTGTCATGGCTAATAGACCTATGACCCAAAAACCTATGTACTGACAATCACACAATGAGATAAATGAACAAATGTCTCCTACTAGGGCAGTCTGCATACTGCAGACGAAAAGGGTGAGGCCTGCATGATATCAAGGCAATGATGTAATATCCTGGATCTTGGGCATAAAACCAAAAGGGTATTAAACAACATAGTGGTCACTGCCCCTTAATGGTCATCATATCAGTGATGTCTCATTCACATAAGTCCACACCTAAGGCTGCGTGCCCCCAGTAGTATGCAAATAAATGAAAGTTTGGAACACACAATAGAACATTATATCATACCTGAACAAACTGATTTCAAGTATTAACAAAGAATGTTCTTTTGTAGTTGGTGATGCAGCCAATTTGAATAATAGTGGTGCCATTGCAGATGTGAATGATGGCAGAGATAAAAGCACTTACTCCCACTGCTCCATGCACTTAATCCAACCTGACCTCCATTTCTCTTCTAGCATCAAGTTGTCTTCTCTGGTGAGGTGTTTGTTATACTCTGCACTGCCATCAACTTTCTTGTACCCCAAAGCATACTATGTCATGCTCTCCTGCACTTTGCACTGCCTCCATCTGCAAGAATCTGAGGAAGCTCATTGTGACAATTAAGTTTTCCTTGAGCTGATATTAGCTTTACTTACTTACCTTTACATTCATTACATTTGTGGCTTATATAAGCATGTTTCCCTTTTACCAGTACCAGTCTGAAGTTTGATGATATTTCACTACCTCTGAGCTTGAGCCTAGATCAGAAACCCTTTAGGGTCAAACACTGTCTTCTAGGACATGGCAGCTAGGCAGGGTATTGGCTACATATTAGTTAGGGAGTGATCCTACTATCTAGCCAAGTTTGTGCATCACATAATTATGGTACCTGTTTGCAGCTGTGTGAAGAGAGAGAAGGAGAGATTTAATAAAGGCATGAAGAGGATGTGGCTGGTCTTCTGCAAGATCTGGAGTGCCTTAGATGTAGAAAAGAGATGGAATAAAGAGAGAGAATCACTACAGTGTTGTTAATACATATATAGAAGTTCCAGTCAGAGCCAAACATACATGAGGAAGCCATAGAAATTGAAGGTAGGTGCACTGGACAAAGAGGGCCATGTCTGCTGTATCATGGTCTTCAAACGGGTAGTCTCTGCTGAGACTCTTTTCTTATGCTGCAGTCCATTTGAGTGAGGCTGGCGTGTGCAAAACAAAAGTTTACTGAAGTGACATCGGTGATCCTTAGTGTAATAATCAAGGCACCAAATCACAGATATATATGAAAGATAGAGTCTTTTGCCTAAAGTAGATCTGATAATGGTGATGCCAATACCCATGCCTGGAGCTATGATACTCTGCAGCAAGTGATGGCTAGTGAGAATTAATCAGATGAGATAGGTGCCAATGATTAAAAGGATAAGAGGGATCGTAAAAGAGATCAAAAATGGATGCACAGGAGCTGGTATCACACTTTTGACTCAAACCTGCAATGACATTGATGCCTTTCCCTTTCCAGAGGCCTGCCCACCCATGCTGATGTTGACCCATGAGGAATGGCAGAAGACACAAGTAATGTTGTGTCCACAGGATTTAGTCCCTACATTAATGCATCAGTCCCACATTTCAATAGCAGCAAGTACATGACATGTGCATTGCATGAAGCACTCCTTGTGCATGGCATTCACACAAGTCTCGCACCAGATGAGGGTAACCTCATCTGTGCCATGCATGCTCTCATAGCAGATGGGGCAGTTGTCCTCTGGGCCAGGCACATGGCACTTTTTCACAGGCTCAGACTCTTCAGAGGGGATAGTAGTAGTAGCCTTGCCAGTTGCTTATGCATATACATCATGAACACATTTATTAGTAACAGAGTTGGATGCTGAAAAACATATGCAGATATTTCTTGAAGTTTGGAAATAAGAAGTGCTCTATAGAGTGATAACTGAGTAATGAAAGCTGTATTGACATGAGGTACTGAATTTTGGTACCAGAAGCCAGAGCTCTGGCTGACGGGAAGAACTATAGCAGAAGTTCAGTTGTTTGCAGGGGGAGTGGTGGAAATAGAACTGTGATCACCTTTCAAAAAGATGAACAACTTGAGTATGCTATCTATATGCACTGGGCCCTAGGGCATTAATGGTCTGAAGGAATGTTGTAAAGGAGCCTATGTTGTGAGAAATTTCTAGGAACTATTTTAGGGCCTCATAATACATTATAAGGCATAATAATTTTCACACACTGCCTTTTAAGGCTTTGCAATGATGGAGATAATCTGTCAAGCATCTTACAAGGGAATTTTTCCTACATTATGATGCCTTGTAATGGTGCAAGTATCAGACAAGCTCATGTAAGCATTGTAAGGCTTAAGATGAATTGTAAGACAGAAATAAATTTACAAGGACTCTGTGAGTATTCAAATGTTATTCTAATTTTAACTTTGCTATTCTAAGTTCACATCTTGTCTGAGCAACTACAATACTGAAAATCTGTCCATCACCACTTCCCTCCCCTTTCCAGCCTGAGGAGCAGCTACTCTAGTGCCTCCATGATGGGTGACACATATGGCTTTCTCATGTTCAGGTGGCTCATTAGTAATACTGAGTGACAACCAGCTAACATCAAGTTGCAGCTGCGCAGTCGAGGACAGGGTTTATCCTTGACTGATGGACATAGAGGTATGGTAGCTGGAGGTGACATTGACCATTGTTGAGCTAGTGGCAGGTAAAGGGGCAAGAGTTGAAGCCTGAGTAGAAGTGTCAATTTTGTTAATGAGATCATTGTGGTAAACAAACTTGGGTAGGCACTCTAAAGAACACCTAACCAATATATGTCTAAGCCCTTGCCCAGCTGTTACACTTGAGACATGAATGTTCAACCCAAGGGAATAGCTACTGATAACAGCTCTAGATACAAAGACCAAAAAGTGTGCTATGCACGGGAAAGTGCATCACTATGTCAGAGTGCTGTGACAATCACATTAGCACTGGGTGGATATCAGTGCTTACACTCACTTTTCCCTTGGTAATCATAATGGAGCTAACAGACTGAACAAACTCCCATGGCCACCATCGCTTGTTGTGTGCTTATGCAGAATTCAGTCTGACATCAGTAGCGTGCTGCCCCATGTCCTGTCTATGTCCGCTTACCTCCACTGGTGCGTAAATTCTTATTGTTATCATTGCTAAAGCTATTATTGCAGACCTTATTACATGTATTCTTGTGTTGCATAGTGCTAGTGTTCCATTACCTACAGATACGATGTGCTGCACTTACATCACTACATTTCTCGCCTATGCATTCCGCATGTCTACGCACTACAATATAAGGACTCTCGGTAGATAGTTTTTAGGCACTTCCTCTTCCTGTGGGCAACTGTCATATAACGCAGTCACCTAGTAATCCTCATAGTATTGTGCAATTATCAACTTCCTTGCCATCTCTGTGACCCCGTGCGCTGAAGGTACTAAGTGACTGCTGCTCGCGCAATCACTCTCTCAATGTGGGATCAACAATGCTGCTGGTGAGGCAGAATGTTGGGTCTTGCTGCACCTAGGCTGCTATGCCTGAGACAGACGTGTTTG
>Ga0310811_10008788_pt1 | contig 13006 bp, 7 predicted proteins | sample YCmetagenome_FD_207642 | JGI IMG/M metagenome (GOLD analysis project Ga0310811, IMG submission 207642) | Soil microbial communities from experimental microcosm in Duke University, North Carolina, United States - YC | ecosystem: Engineered > Artificial ecosystem > Soil microcosm > Unclassified ...
AGCGCACTTTCTCGGTCACGCTGGAACCCCCTGATCTCCCCGGAGGTCTCCACCACAGCATCCGCACCCAACAGCTTAACCCAACGGCTCGATTGCTGCCGGCGCCGCACCGCACGGCATAATGCATTCGGATGCGTCGACCGAGAGCACCCTGGAGCGGATCATGACACCCCGGAATGCTGAATCTGCTCGCGCGCGCAAACCGGCACAGTGGGTGTGAATTCGTGCTGTTCGGTGAGCTTCCACGCGAGCGCGATCTACCGTGCAAGTCAATTAGCACGCGTGTGACTCCAGGGGGTTTCCGCCGTTTACGTGGCAAGTCGCTCGGGATCTTCGTGCTGGCTGTGTCGATGATCGTGGCTCCCGTAGCCGTGCGGGCACAGCGCGCCAACGAGAACGCTGTGACGGCCGCGAGCGATGCTTTTGGGACGGTGGTCGGCACTCAAACCGTTGGCCTCTACAGCCCGACGAGTGCGCGCGGGTTCAGTCCGACACAGGCTGGGAATCTCCGGATCGATGGGCTTTACTTTGACCAGCAATCTCAGCAAAGCAATCCCTACCTGTTCAGCGGCTATGACATGCGGGTTGGAATTGCTGCCCAGTCGTATGCCTTTCCCTCACCGAGCGGTATAGCTGACTACAAACTTCGCGCGCCGGGCGAAAGTTTGCTTGCCAGCGCGGTACTCATTCGTGGTCCACTCGACGTCGCATCTGCAGAGATCGATGCGCAGTTGCCCGTTACCAATGTCCTGAGTATTGGCCTCATCGCCGCGGCGCAGCGCGGCTTCGATTACAACTACGCCCTCATAAGCAATCGCCGCGCGCTCTCACTCCTGCTGCGATTCAGACTGGGTCCCGGAACCGAGGTGATGCCGTTCGTTGGATACATTCATAACACCGAGTGGCAAGAGGAACCGTTAGTGTTCGCGGACGGCGTGCATCCGCTTCCCCAGTTCGATGAGCAGCACCTGCCGGTACAGAACTGGACCGACTGGCGCTGGAATCAGCTCACTGCTGGGGTGATTGCGTGGGTCGCCCTGGGCAATGACTGGAGCCTGCGTGCAGGACTGTTCCGCTCGACGGATGAAAATTACCGCAACTTCAATCCCCTGTTTCTGGAGCCGATGCTCAACGGCATAGCCGATCAGGTCATGGACGTCGCGCCCGGTCGCATCGCGACCTCCTACTCCGGCGACCTGCGCATCACGCGGACGAGGACGAGTGGAAATCACCGGCGCGAGCTCACGTTCGCGGTGCGTGGTCGGCACATCGAGCGCAACTTCGGTGGAGACTCGGTGACGGATTTGGGGCCGATCAACATGTTCCAGAGTGTCAGTATTCCGGAGCCGCCGCTGGTGTTCTCGGCACCGAGCCTCGACAAGGTGCAGCAGAGCGGCGTCGGTATCAATGATATCGAGCGCTGGAAAGATCGTGCATCGCTCAGTCTTGGAGTTCTGCTGACCAATTACACGCGTAGCGTGACCGTGCCAGGTGCTCCAGGGAATACCCAGCACACGACCGTGGCGCTGCCGACTATCAGTTTCACCCTGAAGCCCGCGAGCGCGCTTACCCTCTATGGCAGCTATACGCGCGGGCTCGAGGATTCGCCGATCGCGCCGGCCTCGGCTGTGAATCGCGGCGAGCCGCCGCCGGCTACACCCACCTGGCAAATCGATGCTGGCGTGCGCGCGGTAGTACAGCCGCATCTGCAACTGCTCCTCGGCGCATTCGAGGTGCAAAAGAGCTACTTCGGTGTCGACACTAGCCGCATTTACGCCAACGTCGGGGAGATCAGCAGCAAAGGTGTCGAAAGCTCTGCCACCTGGACCGATGCAGAGGGATTAACGTTCGTCGCGGGTGCCGTTTGGCTGTGGCCTGAAGTGACGCGACAGGCCGCACAGGTCGCACAGGTCGCAGCGACGGGCAATATCCCCATTGGGCCGGTACCGGGAACAATCAACCTCAACCTGGATTACGCACCCGCCGCCTGGCGGGGATGGGGAACATCGGTGCAATGGACGTGGTTGTCGGCACGTGTCGAGACCAGTGACGATCGTTACCGCCTGCCACCGTTCGGGGCGCTGAACGTTGGGATACGCTATTTGCTGAAACTATCGACGCATCAATTCTCCGCGCGCCTCGATGTAGGCAATGTGGCGAACGCCACGGCTCTTACGCTTTCCTCCCTCTACCTGGCCACGCCACAGCTGGGACGAAACTACACGCTGACCTTGGCGGCTGACTTGTAGCGCGCGTCACCAGCGGCCGATGAAAGCTCGAGCGCAGATTCCAATTAGGTTCGCCGAGGCCGCCGCACCGTGATGAGGCCTAACATTCCAATCGCAAGGAGCCCGAGCGGACCTGGCTCGGGGACCGATGATGTGCCACTGAGCTCAAAGGCAAGGTTGAACGTCGGAGGAGTTGTGCCGCCGACGATGTCCGCGCCGACGCGCAGCCAGTCAGGGTCCAGCTTCGCGTCACGCGTCCATGCCTGCAGATCGGGCATGATCGGCGTTGTGCCCGCGCCGCTGATTGGGCGCGAGGCGGACAGCCACTCGAACTGCGCGCCGTTGGACAGGAGAACCTGGGGTACGAAGAAGTAGTGACCGGTAGCGAGATCGATCGGACTCGTGAAGTTCACATCAATCTCTACTTCCTCGCCTGTGAGCGGCCCATTACCGCCCGTTGTCTGGTCAGGGAAGGCATGAACGCCGCCGGGCTGAATGGAATTCAATGCCGTGAAGGTGCTGCTCAAAACCGTGGAGGTAAAGCTCAGCTGCCCTGTCATGGCAGAGTCTCGACTGTCGAACGCCACGTCGGACGGTGAGTTAACGCGTGTAGGTACTTGTGGCGTCGAAAAGTTCGGGGGTCCGGAAGTACGGCCGACGTTGGAATCCAACGGAAATACCCGATAGATCTCAGTCGTCACGTCGCTGATCGTCGTGGCTCCGCCGCTGGAATTCACGATCAAACCAATGAATGAGGCCGAAGTGAGCGAGGTTTGAGTGCCGAGGATGAAATCATCCCCCGCTTCAATCTCGAACGCGCCCGCGGAATCGGGACGAGTGGCAACTGCCATCGAGTTGTTTGGCGTCAGGTTGTTGTAGAGCTCCGCGCCGGCGGCTGTCGTCACCACCAGGCAGCCCAGGGAAAGCATCGTGAGCGAACGAGCGTGACGCATGGGCTTCTCCCTTCGAGGACAGGAATCGCAACCGATTGTAGTGCCGCAACGTCCATGCCAGGAAGTGACGTTCCTTTCGTTGCCAGGGTCCTTTCGGAAATCAAAGCATTGAGCTGCTGCTTGGGCGTGGACGAGGCTTCGGTCAAACCGCTTGGCTGCGACTTCAACGATTCAACCGCTCGCGCGGGGATCGGTTCCCGAGCTGGGTGGCTCATCCGAAGCGACCCGCTGGTGGATCGCTGTGCAGTGGCGCACCAGGTTAGCGTGCGAGGTGACGAACTTCTTCAGCGGCGTCTCGATCGAGTAGAAATAGATGTTGGCGATGAAGCCGTAAATGCCGGCGTCGATGCTGGTCGGCTCGCGACCAAACGTGTAGCCGGCCGCCGGAATGAGATCCGCAAGCACCTGAAGGTCGGCCAGTCCACGCGCGTAGGCTCCCGCAGGCGTAAAGCGACCGATCCCCTGGTAGTAGTAGCGCTGCGAATTGTAGGCTCGAGCCTTATCGAGTGCCTCATCGGTGACACTCGGATGCTCCCTGCGAAGCGCGTCCCGAAAGCCGGGCCAGAATTCCTCATCCTTCCAACGGGAGTAGGACATCACCCAATAGAGGTCATCGAGCATGCGGCCGACGAGATGCGCCGTGTCTCGCTGGGCCGCGCTGAGGCCGGCATCGATGCTCAGACCGTTCCGGCGGATGAGGTGCGCGATGATCGTGTCGCTGTCCCCGATCGCTGCGCCCTCGTCGACGATGTAAGGAAGCTGCTGCCGCGGCGCTTGTGAAGCGTCAAAGGTATGGCGATGCACGAACGGCACGCTGGTCAACTTGAGGAACGCAAATACCTTGAGGCCGTAGCCGTTGTTGTCGGCGACGCCGAAGAGAGCAGGATAGGAGTAGAGAGTGAGCAAACGACCAGTCCGTGCGCTTCAGTTCGAACCTCTTCAGCCGCGCATCATACGTCGGGACGTCTGCTGCGCCTACGCCCACCATCAGCCTCGCCCCCGAGGCGCCGCGCACTGCAAAGACCTTGAGCTAGCTCTGCCGCTCGCGTGCGGCATCGAGGCACAGCCGAACAGTGTCTGCTCTTTCGATCTTCCCCGGTCGGCTCGCGCCGAGTGAGCGCATGAACCGATGAAAGGCCTCGTTGTCAGCCAGTCCATCGCCGCACAGACGCCGAACCCCGGTCAGGCGGGCTTGCTGCAGCAAAGTTCGCGTGAGTGTGGAGCCGAGGCCGACCCGGCGCCAACCGTCCGCGACTACGAGAGCGAACTCAGCCGCATCCGAACCCGCGGAGCGAACGAAGCGCGCTTCGGCCACGAGCAGTGGGGCTTCATTCGCGGCTTGCCCGTCGGTTTCGGCGACGTACCCGACGTGCTGAAGCTGGTCGGTCTTCGTGAACTGGCGCAGCAACCGCTCCGGCACCTCCTTGATCGAGGCGTGGAACCGCAGCCTGCTGCTCGCCGGTGACAGGGCGGCGAAGAAGCGCTTGAGTGCAGCGCGATCTGTCGGCTTGATTGGCCGAATCAACACCTCTCTGCCGTCCCTGAGTCGCAGACGGGTCGCGGTCGTGCGAGCACCCTGGAGCAAGCGGCCCCATCGGAGCGCACGCTTCAGCGGTACGGCCGACTCGAGCCGTGGGTTCGTCGCGAGATAAACCCCGAGCGCCGCGAGCGCAAGCCCGGCCACTTTTAACGCCGTCAGTGCATCTCCCAAGACCAGGTAATCGATCACGGCCGTCACCGGCGGCATCAGGAAGAACAACGTAGCCACCTGGTTGACCGCCCCACGCCTCAGCAGCACGAACAAGAGTGCGAAGGTGCTCATCGAATTGATGCCGATCACCCAGCCGAGGCTCGCGAAGAAAGGAGCCGAACCGTCGGCGCGGAAGCCCTCATGTATCGCGAACGGTAGCACCAGGACGGCCGCCGCCAGATGCTGCAATGCCAGCCCGCTGCGCGGATCGACGTTCGCAGCGTGACGCTTCTGATACAAGGTACCGAAGCTGAGGGCGAGCAAGCCGGCAAGGACCGCAAGATAGGCGCCTGGCCCGGCGCCGCGGCCGGGCGTGACACTCTCCGCCACGGCCAGTGTGACCCCCGCGAAACCGAGTGCGAACCCGATCCATTGAAGTGGGCGTACCACGTCGCCAAACAGGGCACGCCCGAGTAGCGCAGTGACAATCGGCATGGTGCCGATCACGAGCGCGATCAACCCAATGTTCACACCATGGGAGGCGGCCCAGTAGAGCGCTCCGAATTGAACTCCCAGCTGCAGGGACCCGACCAGACCGCTGTGCAACGCCGCGCGCCCACGTGGCCACGAGACCCGGCTGAACGCGGCGATCACCGCGAGAATCAATCCTGCGCCGCCGAACCGCAACATGAGCAAGGTGAACGGGCCACTGTGATCGAGTGCAATGCGGGCTGCCGGATAACCTGAGCTCCAGAGCAATACGAAGGCGATGCTCAGCAGGGCAGCCGGGACGCGGTCGCGCGTTTCCCGCTCGGCCACCGGGTTGGTGGGCTCTATGGTCTGCTGATGCATTGTCGACAGCAAACGCATGGCGAATCGGTCCTGTCACTCGAAGCGGGGATAGCTTAGGCACCTGCACACGCCGGGACAGCGCCCGGTGGGGGGACCGGGGGTGGGGATTAGTCGGGTCAGCGACCTCCATCTTTGGAGGGATTGCAGGACCGGCACCTGCTCATCCGGGAACGCACGAGCGCATCCGCCTGGATGCCCGCACTCTTCATGTTCCGGAACGCTGATTGTTAGAACGCAGGGCCTACACCGGCCCACTGACAGTCAAGCTCATCATCACGCTCAGCGCGCTGACCGCGCCTCACGGACTGTAGGGAGATTCGCAATGCGTCAAGCCGGTGTTGTATCGCGGAACGCGCGAGTGACACGTTTCATTCATATTGCAGCCGCCGTCTTGTTATCCTCGTGCGGGGGCTACGGCGGCGGCAGCTCTTCGATGCCGCCACCCACGCCCACGATTACCCTGGGCGTCGAGCCCACGACCATCGTCGCCGGACAGAGCGCGACTCTCACCTGGTCGAGCACCAACGCCAGTTCCTGCACGGCGAGCGGCGCCTGGAGTGGCAACGAGCCGACCAGCGGCAGCATGGTGGTGACTCCCACGACTACGGGCACCACCACCTATACGCTCACCTGCGTCGACAGCAATACGGGAGGGTATGGCGGCGGCGGCGCCAGCAGTTTCATGATGTCGGCGTCGCTGACGGTCAATCCCGCTACGGCATTCGCCGCCAAAAACCTGGTCGCGGATACCGCCAATGGCAGCGCCACAGTCGATACCCAGCTGGTGAACCCCTGGGGAATCGTGTTCCTGCCCAGCGCGCCGGTCTGGGTGGCCAACAACCACAGCGAGACATCCACGCTGTATGACGGCAATGGCGTGCCGCAACCGGCCGGGAGCGCGCTGGTGGTCCACCTGCCCGCCTCGAGCGGCGGCGCAACCTTCGACCCGACAGGGATCGTCGGCAATACCACGACGGATTTCGTGGTCAGCGCCGCAGGCAAGTCCGGCGCCGCGCTGTTCATCTTCTCCGGCGAGGGCGGCATGATCGCCGGCTGGTCGAAGGACGTGGACGTTCAGAACGCCATCGTGATGTACACCGATGCCGGCGGTGCGGTCTACAAGGGCCTCGCGATCGCCAACAACGGCAGCGGCAACTTCCTGTACGCGACCGACTTCCATAACAACAAGGTGGACGTGTTCGACGCCGCCTTTACCCGGCAGACGCCGAGCGCGACGAAGTTCACCTTCCAGGACCCGGCACTCCCGGCCGGCTACGCACCGTTCGGTATCCAGGCACTCAACACCGGCGCGGGCGGCACGGTGCAGATTTACGTGACCTATGCCAAGCAGCAGGGACCCGACAATCACGACAATGCCAACGGAGCGGGCCTCGGCATCGTCGACATCTACGATGCCAACGGGAAGTTCGTGAAGACACTCGTCGGCACGGGAGGGGCACTGAATGCACCCTGGGGCATCGCACTTGCGCCGTCAGACTTCGGCACCCTCAGCAAGGCGCTGCTCATCGGTAATTTCGGTGACGGCAAGATCAACGGTTACGACCCCAACAGCGGGTCGTTCCTCGGCACGCTGCAGACCGCGGACGGCGCTTTCGCCGAGCCGGGACTTTGGGGCATCGCTTTCGGCAACGACGCACACAGCCAGCCGCACAACACGCTGTTCTTCGCGGCCGGTCCCAACGACGAGGCCAACGGGCTCTACGGGCGGATCGACCTACCGCAGTGACATGAGCTGTAAGTTCCGGGCGGTCCACGCGACGGATCGTGTGGACGCCCGGGGCAGCCGAGCCGATCACACACACCCCGGCGCCCGATTACTGCAGACTGAGGCGCGGTATGCCCTCGCACGAGGGCTGGCGTATTACTTCCTCGAGCGAATAGTTAGCCATTTGGTTAACTATCACCGGAAGAACCATCGAGCGCGCAGACGGCACTCCTGAGCGGCACGCCTCCGCCCGCAGGCCGGCCGTCTCCCTTTGCAAATACAGGTACTTAACCTAGGGGGTTGCGGCCGCCACATTCGTCGATTACAGAAGTCGCCTGCAGGGAAATATCGGGCTAACCCGTCAATGAAGTCAGTAACCCGCGCGCAAGCGCCAGCGCAATTGCAATCGCCTGATGCCGCGGCGGAAGCCGCGGCCGCCGGCCCCCACTCCATCTCGCGACGCGACTTCCTCAAGGGCGCAGGCGTTGCAATGGCCGCGCCCGCCGGCGTGCTGGGCGAAACGCAGTCTGAACCGCCGGAGGGCGGGACGCCTGAGCAGATCCATCTGACCTTCGCAGAAGATCCTTCGCAGGCAGTATTCATCTCCTGGGCCTCGCCCGCTCAGGCGGCAAATCCGCGCGTGCTGCTGCATCGCAAAGGCGGTGCGCACAGCGTGATTCATGCCGTACAGCGTACCTACACGGACGGTATGAATGGCCAGACCGTGTTCACCTATCACGCGAAGCTCGCTGGGCTCGAGCCGCATTCCTCGTATCGCTATGCGGTGACGGCGGACAACGACAGCCGGCGACAGGCACCCTTCACGGCGACTTTCCGCACCGCACCCCGTGGTCGAGTGCCGTTTCGCTGGACCAGTTACGGCGATCTGTCGACACCCGTCACCTCCTGGAACATGTCGTCCGCGCAAAGCCAGCACGCGGTGGATGCCGTGGAGCGATTCCAACCGCTCTTTCATCTGCTCAACGGCGATCTTTGCTACGCGAACCTGAACCCAACGGCCCAGCCGGCGGTCTGGGCGGACTTCGGCAACAACGTGCAGCGCTCCGCCGCCCATCGACCGTGGATGCCCTGCCCTGGCAACCACGAGATCGAGTTCGGCAACGGCGTGCACGGCCTGAACTCCTATCTCACACGCTACGCACTGCCGGACAACGGCACGTCCTTCCCGGGCCGCTGGTACTCCTTCCGGGTCGGCTCGGCGCTCTTCGTCTCGCTCGCCGCCGACGATGTGGTCTATCAGGAAAGCGGCGCTTTCCACCTTGGACCGGGTCCCTTGATTCCGGCGCCGAGCACCGGTCACGAGCCGATCGCACCTGGCACCTCGATCTATATTCACGGTTACAGCGGCGGCGCGCAGACGCGGTGGCTGGAAGCGACGCTCGCCGCCGCGCAGACCGATACGACGATCGACTGGATCATCGTGCAGATGCATCAGGATGCCTTGAGCTCCTCGCAGACCGGCAACGGCTCGGACCGCGGCATCCGCGAGAAATGGCTACCGATCTTCGATCGCTACGGAGTCGATCTGGTGCTGTGCGGGCACGACCACGACTATGAGCGCAGTTGGCCGGTGCGCGGCTGCAACCATGACGTGGGGCGCGATGCCCTCAATGGTAAGACCGTCGACACCTGTCAGCCGCAGCCGGTGACGCAGCGCGAACCCGTGGACGGACACTTCGATACCCGTCACGGCACCATTCATCTCATACTGGGGGGCGGTGGCACCAACACCCCGACCGATCAGTACGGGGCGAACCCGGCAAACGGCGCGCCGCAGGCCAAGGTCATCACCAAAGCCAACCGGCCGATCCCCGGAGCCACTCCCGGAGTCTTCATCAAGCACGGTGCCGATGCGCTCGAGGACGCCATCTGGTCCGCACGGCGCAACACGGTCACAGGTTACGGCATCGGTGTCTTCGACCTGGATCCTGGCAAGGAGCACGGCCCAACCACGATCACGATGCAGTACTACCACGCAGTGATGGCTGGCCAGGTGGGGACCTCGAACTACGAGCTGTTCGATAAAGTGCTGCTCGCCAAGCCGCGACGCGACTCAAAGCACACCTAGTCTGCGAAATCGACGGCTAATTTAGGGGCGGAGCCGCCAAAGATGGGGGCGCGTACCGATGACCGCGGGCAGTGCGAACCGCAAGATGCCGCCTCCAGAATTGCTCCAACCGGCACATCGAGGTATTTGTGTTCGCCATCCACCGTCCCGTCGCCGCGGCATTGGCCGTGCTGGCCACATCCGCACTCTTCGCCACGCTCGATCTTCTGCTGCAGTATGCGGCGCGCTGACCCACCGGCTCACCGCGCCAACACAGCTTCGGTAGCCGCGCGCTGGCACGCAACGCTGCGCCGCGCCTACCTCAGACTGGCGGAGAAGAGCGCACCCGAGTACCTGAGCGTTCAGTGTCATATGCACCGGAAGGCCTGGTCGCACGGGCGATGAGCCTTGGGTTGCCACAGGTAGCCGCATCTTTCGGGCACAACCACGAGCTTCCCACGACCGTCCCATTACGCCTCGCCGCGAATCTCGTTAAGCTCGCAGAGCCAACGGGAGACACCGTGCTGCTCGAGCGTGAACAGACCCGATCCCGGCTGGAGGTCGCGCTGCAGGGGGCGCGTGCCGGCACCGGACGCATCGTTTCACTCGAGGGCGAGGCGGGCATCGGCAAGACGTCCGCAGCGTTGGACTTCGTCGGCGCACATCGCGCAGATAGTCAGGTCTACGCCGGCGGCTGCGAACAGCTGAGCACGCCCGAGCCGCTCGGGCCGCTGCGCGACATCGAGCGCGACAGCCGGGGCCGCTTCTCGATCTCAGGGACCAGCCAGCTGAGCACCTTCGAGGCGCTGCTGCGCCTGCTGACCTCGTCGCGCGATCCCGGGTTGCTGTTGATCGAGGATCTGCACTGGGCCGATGATCCCACTCTCGATTTGATCCGCTACCTGGGCAGGCGCATCCGCACGGCGCGCCTGTTGGTCATCGTGACTTTCCGCAATGACGAGGCTCCTTCGCACTCACGACTCGCAGCGCTCTGGGCCGACATGCCCCGAGACTCTCGCGAGCGTATCGTGCTCGAGCGGCTGTCTCCGCAGGCGGTGGCCACGCTCGCCGAGCGCGGCGGTCGTGCGGCCGCGGAGGAGATCTACGCGGTCACCGGCGGCAACCCGTTTCACGTTACTGAGTACCTGGCGACCGGGCGCTCGGCGGTGCCGCACAGCGTGCGCGATGCAACTCTGGTCCGCACCGCACGGCTGAGTGCACGCGCCCGCCGCGCGCTCGATTGCGCGTCCATCTTTCCGCGCCATATCGATCAATCGCTACTGCGTTTGCTCGCCGAGGATGCGGAGGATGCCGGCGTCGAGGAGTGCATGCGCGCCGGCATGTTGAGTACCCAGGGCGAGGCGCTTGCCTTCCGCCACGAGCTGGCGCGCCGCGCCGTGCACGAGGCGATGTCGCCGCTGCGGCGACGCGAATTGCATGCCGCAGCGCTCGAGCTGCTCAAATCGCGCCCGCAGGTGCGCGCCGCCGAGCTTGCGCACCACGCCCAGCAGGCTGGCGCCGCCGAGGACCTGGTGCGGTTCTCGCGACACGCCGCGCAAGAAGCCGATGCACTCGGTGCCCACCGCGAGAGCGTCGCGCACCTGGCGCGTGCGCTCGAGCACGGCACCTGGCTGTCAAACGCCGAGCGCGCAGACGTTCTCACGCAGCAGGCCGAGGCCGGCGAGCAGTGCGGCGCGTTCTTGGAGGCCATCGCTGCCATTCAGGAAGCCATTACTGCACGCAAGCTCGCCGGCGACATCGTCGGACTCGGCGATGCGCTGCGCATCGCATCCCGGCTGCACTGGATGCACGGCCAGTCGGAGCTCGCCGAGGAGGTGGCTGCCGAAGCGCTCGAGGTGCTGCGTGATCATCCCGAGACGCGGCAGTACGCCATGGCGCTGAGCACCCAGTCACAGCTGGACATGCTCGGCGAACGCAAGCAGACGGCCATTCCGCGCGGGCTGGAGGCCATGGCACTCGCCGAACGTCTGGGATGTTCCGATATCTACCTGCACGCGCTCACCAACGTAACGACGTCGCGCTGCTCGATGAATGTCGAAGGCGGCATTGGTGAAATCCTGGGCGCCATCGCGGAGGCGCGCCGCCGCGAACAGCCCGATCTGCTGCCGCGCATGTATTCCAACCTCACCTACATGATGGCCCTCGACCGGCGTTACGAGGGACTGTTCGATCTCCTCGATCAGGGAATCAGCGCCGCGATCGCCCGTGACAACATACCGCTCGAGGCGTACATGCGCGGGTCGCGTGCCCTCGCGCTGCTCGACCTCGGGCGGACGCAGGAGGCGTGCAGCGAGGCGGAATTCGTGGTTTACGGCCCCTATCCGCGCGGCACCAGCCGCTTCAACGCGCGTATCGCGCTGGCGCGTGCGCGCATTCGCTTAGGGCTGCCCGAGGACGGAGTGCTCGATGAGGCACGCGCCCTTCCGACCTCGCAGCGCGACATTATGCGCAGCGCGCCCCTGGCGGTGGTGGATGCCGAAGCCCTGTGGCTCGGCCTGCCGCGCCCTGGGGCCCGCGAGCGGCTGCGCGCGGCATTCGACGCCTGCGCGCGCGCGGAGGGGCAGACCTGGAATCTGGCGGCGACCGCCCTGTGGCTGAAGATACTCGGCGAGCTCGATGCGCCAGCGCCGGCCGTCATGAGCCGACTGCGGGCGCCGTATCAGAAACACATCGTGGGCTCATGGCGCGATGCGGCAAGCGCCTGGGCCGAGCTCGGCTGTCCGTATGAGCAGGCGATCGCACTTTCGGCTGGGGATGAGGCCGGGCAACGTGAAGCGCTCGCGCTCTTCGATGAGATCGGAGCCGTTCCTGCCGCCGCGCGTCTGCGACGTCAGATGCGCGCGAGCGGCACGCGCTCGGTCCCGCGCGGCCCGATCGGCAAGACCCGCATCAACCCCGCGGGACTGACCGGCCGCCAGGTGCAGGTGTTTGCGTTGCTCGTCAAGGGACTCAGCAATCCTCAGATCGCCCGCCGCCTGAGCATCTCGCAAAAGACCGCCGAGCATCACGTGTCGGCGATCATTGCGCGCATGGGTGTCACGACCCGCGCCGAGGCCGCGGCGGCGGCGCGCGCGCGTGGACTCCTCGACTCGCTCGAGAGTTAGGGGCAGCCGCCGCACAAGATGGGGGACACGCCCCCATGCGCCTGATCGACACCCCGTCCATCCTGCCGCCTCGCAACTGAGGAGCCAGTGATGTCACGTGTCGCAATATTCGTCTACGGAGTCCTTTGTTATGCCCTGTGCCTGGTGGCATTCGTCTATGCCATGGGATTCATCGACGGCTTTTTGACGCCGACCATGCTCGATGCGCCGGCACAGCGTCCGCTCGGCACCGCTCTGGCGGTCGACGTCGCGCTGCTCGTGGCGTTCGCGCTCCAGCACAGCATCATGGCGCGACCGGCCTTCAAGCGCTGGTGGACACGCATCGTTCCAGAGGCGGCCGAGCGCAGCACCTATGTGCTCGGCA
>Ga0310811_10008789_pt1 | contig 13006 bp, 13 predicted proteins | sample YCmetagenome_FD_207642 | JGI IMG/M metagenome (GOLD analysis project Ga0310811, IMG submission 207642) | Soil microbial communities from experimental microcosm in Duke University, North Carolina, United States - YC | ecosystem: Engineered > Artificial ecosystem > Soil microcosm > Unclassified ...
ACACTGTCTTCTAGGACATAGCAGCTAGGCAGGGTATTGGCCACATATTGGTTAGGGAGTGATCCTACTACCTAGCCAAGTTTGTGCATCACAGCGCCCATAGAGACTTGAGTCTCTACACCGAAGGGACAAAATCTCATTCCTCCTCTCACTCGCAACATGAAAGTTGACCGAGGTTTTCACCATGAACAGACAGGCGCATTACTCTGTCCTGCTGGCCTTAACTGGTCTAACTCTGAGTGTGTGGCATTCATTTCCTAGCATCATTACTAATGGATTTCATGCAGGATGAAAGCTAAACTGAAGAGTGGCAAGATCATCGTCACTGGAGATCAGAGGCCATTGTTTTTGTATGCAGACTACCATTATGGTCCTGAGGATCCATGGAATGGTCTGTTTTGAAACACCTTGCTAGTTTGTGTAAGATATGTATTTCAACCAGATCTACCAGTAAGTACCTTTGTTGAGGGGATAATTAACCTACTGCTTACGTTTCACTAGCCATTCACTGTCCTAAGCAGCTGAAGGCAACTTTGGGTCTATATGGATGACAATCTCATCACATGGCCTGTGATTCAAGTGTGTACATAATACATTGCGCTGGGGACCAACTGTTGACTTTTTGACAGAAGATCATTGAGCCAGGGCACAATATTGTCCTCATAGATTCTTGTGCCCCCCTCACTGACCCTCAGTTCAATAATGCTCCAATTCTTCTTGATAACACTCAAAGTCAGTTTTACGACGCTGCATTTGATGAGGCATTTTTCCATGACAATTTGTTTGTCTGCCATGAGTTCATTCAATAGTGATTGGCCAGGTGCAGAGACATCAGCATTTGGATTCCAAATGCCTGATACAGGAAGTCACCATAGGATTTGTCCATTGTACCTCTCTGATCAAACCATCAGGTTCTTGTATTGTTGGCTTGGGCAATCTTGGGGCAAATGACCTGCCCATCAGTCTTGTAAGTGTTTACACTTTTCCAGAGAATCCTTCATTGAACATAACTATGCAGGGACCTCTACATCACTGGTGCCAGTATTAAATTGTAATCTACTGTAAGCCCATGCTGTAATGATCAACCTGCACCCAATTGACCCTGGCCAGATCCTGATTTTCCTGGATTTGGGTACCAATACACAATGCTATCTCAGTGACCCTCTCTACAGCAGCATTTGCTACCCACGCCTGTTGGGCCCAGATGTATGTCCCCTGCTACCATGTGCACATCCCTGTAGTCATGTATATTCCAGATGGATGAATTTATGGACGTGGCAGAAATGGTGAGTTTTCGCTTACAATGGGTGCTGGCTTGCTCAATATGTTACAGTGCACAAGGGATCAGTACAGCAAGTTGTGGGTACCAGATCAGTAGAGGTCATGGTCACTAGTCCCTAAATGCCACATTCTTTCCTTGGATGTTTTTTCCCTTGCCTTCATGCACACAGACTTCATCGTGTGCAATATCACCCTTGAGTTCTTTGGAGGGAGGGGTTCAGAGTGTACAAGGTGGGATAATGCTTCCAGAACCGGACACAGAGGGCTGTGTGACTGGTACAGGAGCAGGCCCAGATCCAGGTCCACTGATGCTCATGAGCGCAGGAAGCATCTGACACCCTGTAACCTTTGCATCCAAGGGGGCTGCAGGTATATAAGGCGGGAACTTTCTGGGAGCATTCAACACAGCTGCATCATATCACTCTTTCCTAATCAGGACTTGATTAACACCGGTAGAATGCACAGGGAACATGATGAGCGTGAGGTCTCTGGGTGGGAGTTTAGCAGCTACGCATGCAGCATGCACTTCATCACCTGTGGGGTCTGCATCTGCTGAAAGTATCACAAAATGGATTGTCAGTTTCGGCCCAGAGAATTTGATGACTTGCTCAAAGAACCCACCACAGATGAGTTTGCCTGAAGACAAGGAGCTGACATCGAACCCAATATGCAGGGTGATGAGACTATCGTGCCGGTTGTTGGCAACCCAGAGCATCTGGATTCAAGAGTTGTAGTTGACATGTCCGAACATGTCAGGGTCTTCTTTGGTTCTGTTGACAAACTTGAATGTGGACAGAACATTCTTGGTGATAATGGAGAGGAGCTGGAACACGGTGCCATTCATCCTCCTGGTGACAATGCCATCATCAACAAATGTCAAAGAGGAAGGGACGTCATCGCTGCAAATGTGGTGAGTCCAGAAAGGCATCTTGTCATGGATGTTCCACAGAGTGAGAGTGGAGTCCTTGGAAATAGTAGCCAGTGTGAAATGAGGAACAACAAAATAAAACACAACTAGGCGCTGTTATGAAGGATAAGAATACACCAAAAAATTATGAGGTGACAGGATTTACCAATGGTGGGCATGTTCTTGACTGCCCACAATATTTGATTCATCCAAAATTCATTTCTAACATATCTCACCTCGTACTTCTAGGCATATACTTCAAGCTTTTCATAAGTCGCATCAACCCTTCAATACCCCGCCCCACACTTCACTACACTCTTGTTCCTTTTGATTCCCAATCTCCTCCAGCCGCTAATTCCTTTCGATTCTGAAAATTTTCTTTACCTTGTCCAACTCATGCCAGGCCTTGTCGAGAAACTTGAGATGCTCTCAGAGTTCCTCCTCTTTCTGGAGCACCATCAGAGTCACCCAGCACCTTTCCTCTGTAGTAGTGTGAATGAGGTTGGGTGGTAACATGGAGTGACAGTTTTCAAGGTGATCTTGAGCTAGTTGTATTGCAGCATTCCAGATCTCCTGGAGTGTCATTAGTTTGGCTTGAGATTTGAATTGTGTACTCACGATGGCCAAATCGCAGATAGTCAGAGGTAGTATGGATTCCACTTGAGCGCTTGGCTAATAGTCAACAGTGTTCAGTAGATTACAAGAAAATCGATTGATTGACTTATGATGGGCTCAACTGGAACTTAAAAATGGTTTGGTTGATCCATCGTACATAGAGGATTGTACTGTAAACTTGACTTGATGATGGTTTGAAGAAACTGCCTTACTTGATCATCTCACTAACAACATTTCTGCCACTGGTGACGGTTTGACCTTCCCCACGCATGTGTGGAAAAGCGCTGTGGTAAACAAACTTGGCTAGGCAGTCTATAGAACACCTAACCAATATATGTCTAAGCCCTTGCCCAGCTGCTACACTTGAGACAAGAACGTTCGACCCAAGAGAATAGCTACTGTTAACAGCTCTAGTTACAAAGACCCAAAAGTGTGCTATGCACGGGAAAGTGCATCGCTATAAGGAGTGCGGGAAGTGCGTCGCTATATGAAGTGCTAAGGGCATCACTATCGGAGCGCTATGTCACTATTGGAGCACTATGAGCGGTATGGGAGGGATAAGGTATCTCAAGGTAATGAAAGTCAAGGATAATGATTGCAATGTTAAGGGAGGTATAAGGAAGCCAATAGGGGCTATAGAGCGCAACTAATGGTGACTACTTCTAAGTAAGACCTAAGGAAAAGGAAATACAGTCGAAGGGAAGTAAAGTAAGTATTCCTAATCCTAGTTTTCTTATAGTAGTCAATATCCTTGTCGGAGATGGAAGGAATAGGAAAAACGCGCAGTAAGAATGTAATAAGGCTGCAACACTTGTTACAAAACAGGAGGCAAGGCAAAATACGTACCAATGAGGTAGGATAGATTTTGGATGGGCGCGAGCTTTCCTAAGGGAGTTCTGAAGTGTGAGAACTAATGCACAGGTATGCACGCAGCGTGGGAATGCGCATGCGGGTCCATAGAGCACAGGAATGTGTCGCTATTAGAGCGCAAGTGTAGAACTGCTCTATAACACTTTACTGAGAGAATCTGATAGCGCCAAAAGCGCGGGAATAGCGCAGGATATGGTGTGGGAATATGGATAGCGCTGCGGGAAGTGTGCGCCTGGCGCGGGAAAGTGCGGACTATGTGTCAGACAAGGATTAGCTAAAACAAGTGAGGGCTGACAATAGGTGGGTAGTGAATGGTATTTGGAACTTCAGCTATTGAGACCTATATGAAAATAGGGTTCTACATGCCCAGCGGGAACTATATTGTCACAGCACATCTGAGCATGTCAATGCATGCCCTGCTCCCCCTGGGTCCAAGATGCGCTCCAACAAACCACCTGCGTCCTGCAAGAACAAGTGGGCAGCCCTTAAGGCTGCATATCATCAAGTTCAATTTATCAAGAGCACTTCTGGTCTTATGTGGAGTGATGAGGATGGAGTAGGGGTGTCACCTGAGAACAAGGATGTCTGGAATGAGCTTGTAAAGGTGAGTATACTGTAGTCTACCATACTTGTGATCAGTTCCAATATTTTATTTATTTCAAAGAGCCACCCTGGAGCAAAGCCCTTTGGCAACAAGGGCTTCATTCACTTTGCCACGATGGAGCAAATGATGAAGGGCAAGAACAAATTGAAAGAGGCATTTGTTCTTCATTGAAAGACGGCACCCACCTCCACCTCTTCCATGCTTCCTCCACCCATCCCTTCATCCAGTTGCACCATGCTTCCTGAAACCAGAAATGTGCTGGATCTTTCTTCACTGGCTGCCTCTGCACAACTCTTAACCACCAGCTCCTCTTCCAATAGCACACCACAACCTAATCCCACCTCTCCCTACTCATTCATCACATCTACCAACCCCTCTGCGATCACCAGTGCCAGCCATAGCGGCAATAAGTGCAAATATAGTGCTCTTGATGCTGGTGCCAGTGATATTTCTCAGAAGAAGCAGTGCACTCCATCTGCTAGCGTCCAGGCCCAACAGGAGGGAAGTGCCATGATGACAAAGCTCATCAACTTTGTAGGAGACTTGTCAAAGAAAATCATCAAAGCCCCCCAAATGCCCCCATTTATACATATCCTACCAAACTCTAACCCCACCTCTCATTTGGCGCAAGCCATTGATATCGTTCATCATGACCCTGCCTTGTCAGTGGAGGACATTCTGTACATGGTTGATCACTTCTCGCAAGGTGAAAATGAAGCCAGTGCAGTTGCATATGTTGCTCTGAGTGATGCTCAACTCAGGTCTATGTGGGTGTCAAGGAGGCTCAAGGAGCTTTGTGCCAAATCCAAGTAGCATCCACTCAGGCTCTCTCAAATCAGTAGATAGTTTTGTAGTATGTTTGCGCTCATGTGTCTTATGTGTATCCAAATGACAATACTACTTGATTTATTGAGTACAGGAACATGAAGGAATACACTACTGTTGACCAGGTACAGGTAGACCACGACATACATGTTCAGTGCAATAATCCTCCCACATTTCAGCAGTGATCGCCTCCCAACATTGCTCTGCTCTTTGCTGTTCTGCTCTATCAGCAGGGCCTTCAGCCAACTCTCCAACATCACCTCCATCACCTCCAAATACCTCATAATCATCATCTATGTCAAATACAGCTGGGTCAGATCTATGAATAAAATTGTGCAATGCACAAAGCACTGCAGGAATGCGTGCTTGGACTTCCATACCATACTCTGGGGGCAATTGTAAGATGCACCACTGGCGCTTCATGACCCCAAAGATATGCTCAATGATGTTGCATAGACAGGCATGGTGATGATTGAAGAGTTCTTTGGGTGTTTGAGGGCTACATAGGTACCTAATTATAAAGAAAGTGCAGAGAGAATAAAAACTCACAAAACATTGGCTTGGTGCCATTCCTTCAGGTGATAGTGTACACCCCAGTATGGGACCAATAGAGCATCACAGGACCCAAAGCCTGCATCTGCAAGCAGATACAGCCCTTCTGGGATGCGTAGGTCATGTTGGCGTGCATCATGCCAAAGCAATGCATCCGCAACCAATCCATCCCACCTACAAAGTGAATAAATGAAATAAAAACTGAAGTCACAGATGAATAAACAGTTTTGCGATAGGTAGCCTTTTGGTTATGCATGGTGTTGTGATCTTCATTTGCTGAGAATACCCGAATGTGGGTACCATCAACAGCACCAATACAGTCACAAAAGAATCAGTAGCGTGGATCATTGTAGATGGTGGAGGAAATGGGTGTTTCACTGGTGGGGAACTGAACTTGGGCATTGTAGAATTCATCTTCAGAAAAGAAAATAAGCAAGTGCCTGAAGTATCTAACACAATGTCAGATATCACAATAAAATGAGTAATAGGAGATTTACCTTGATATTGTGTCTGGGGAATGCTGGAATCATTCACCAAGATGGCAAGTTGAAAGTCCTGTGATGCAGGTGTACAGGAATATAATGAGCTGTTCCTCCACAGACATGCCATTGCAAGAGGATTCAAAGCCATTGTTCTTGAGAACTTGCACCAATGCTTCAAACACCTCTAGCTTAACACCAAGATTATTCTTGATGTGGTCTGGGTGGCCTGTAAGGAGTTCACAGACCCACGCATAACCCGTCAATGCCGATGTGTGATAAGGGATGCGGGGGGAGGGAGATAAGAATAAAAGTTGGTACATATAAAACAACTGTGATACTACACATGTTACAATAAAAACCAGGCGACATTGGCGTGCCTCCTCATGCTGCCAGAGGTCGAAAAAAACATGCTGGTAAGGATACATTGTTACTCAGTGCTTGCTGCACTGCCAGTGCTGATGAGAACCTAGGGTTCCATATGGTCACGTGACAGTATCACATGACCGGCAATTTTCTTTTTCTAAAACATTTCGATGTCCATACAGAGCTTAAACAACATATCATTTTCTATTTACCACTGAAGTACGAATCTATTGTTGTCTGCTTTGCTCCACGAATTTCCTCTCTGCGCACACAAGCCTTAAATGCCTGCAGCCATTTTGAGAGATCAAATGAAACCTCTAGTTCACCAAATTGAAGGCAAGCATCTTCAAGGTGTTGGCACAGTGTGAATACTTGGGTGAAAGTGTACTCCGGCATCACGTTTTCAGCTTTGTCACCGTCCTTGCTATCTGAATCCACCTCTATGATATCCCCCCTTTCAATTACCATTTGTCTTCAAACTTCCTCGACAATCTTGTTGTCCCCACCTGGAAACTCATAATCACAATCATCACCACCAACTTCCCTCTCTTTAACAGGGTCCAAAATCTCTTCGATTGTCGGCGGCTCGCCAAAAATTCAGCTACAAGACTTCAGACCGCCAACTGAATCCATGAGTTCAATCTCAAGGGTTGTAACTTGGGTGGGTATCTTTGGACATGCGGGAATCCGGATCTTGAGGCCAGTTCGTTGAGATGCAGTAGCAGCTAGTGTATCAACAGCTTCGAGTGCAGTAGCTATGTCACCCTCAGCATCCATAACTGCCTTCATGTATCTCCCTTTATCTCCATATGTTTGACCCATGTGAACAAGGCCTGCTCTACATCTGGCCCAGTTACAACATGTGGACGTTTTGATGATAAAGCATTTGGATTAGAGTTGATTCGTGCTTCTGACTCTGGCCGTCATTTAAGGGCGCGAGATAAAGCTGATTGACTAAAGGCTAAAGCCCCTGTGAGTTCTTTTTTGAAGTGTAAAACAATTTCGGCTTGTGACTGATGGGGATGGGTATCAATGTATGCAAAGACAACGAGCCAGTCATTTAAGGTGAGATTTTTTCGAGTCGTGACCTTATGAGGTTTGGCTGAGGTAGCGGGTGCATCTTTATTCTTTGTGACTGTCTCCGAGCGCTGCTTGTAGGGAGCTGGCTTCTCCCACGGTTTGCGGGTCATATTGGGCATTTGAGAGGAGAACAAAGACAATTTTTGACACCGCTATGTACTTAGATAGTCTAAACTACATTAGTTTAGGTGCTGACAGTGATTGATGCTGACCTGAACACGACCTCATAATGCATAAATCAGCCTGGAGGCTTATGCATTATGTGTTTTGCATGCATATTGCCCATGTCCCGCAACGGGACCTGCCCAAAGGTGATGCATTATGAGAATTATGCATTATGAGGCCATGCATTATAAAAAAGTGTACTGTAGATGTAAGCTTGTTGAAGGTTAAAAATATGTGGCAGCGGTGAGAAGCGATAAGCTTTCAGAGACAACACAACAAAGGGGAATGCAGACATCCTGATTAACCAGACACAAGATTGGATTCAAGAGCGCCAAAAACTATACTATACGAAGTACTACACAACTTATACTGTATAGATAGCACAGGCTTGTGATTAATTCTAAAGGCATATGATACTTTCTGGTTTCAGATAACATATGTGGCAGGGGGCTTACCTGTCTAGATCTACTAGGCAAGCCATCGATAGAGTCGAGTCTCTGATTGCTGCGCACGGAGAGTGACAAATTGCCTAGTGCAGTCAAAGGTTTCATGCTTCTGTCTTGGTTCCTCTCGTGAAATGGTACCTATGGTATCCAATCCAACGTCTCCAGTTCTGGTCAGTCTTCGATTTACCTTCCAGATCGAGGATCTATAGAATCATCTTAAAGGCCCTGTCCCCAAATTGACATTCGGCTGCCGGCAGACACCTGCCATTCGCCAACACCCACAAATAACGCGCACTCTGTTCTGTTAATTATCAAAAGTGCTTTCGGTACAGGAGAAACCACTGATCACTAGCGGTCCTAGGTAAGTTTTATTTGATTAGCGGGAATATAAACTAACATATATATTAGCTACTTTCTGATGGCTCGGGAATCTGACGAGTATGCACAGGCTCTTTTGGCTGTAAGTGTAGCTCGTTCATGATGATAAGACTGATTTACACAATTTCTAGCTTGCACGTTCGCAGCCGTCCAACTTGCCAACCTCAAGTAGTACTCCCAGTGCTTTCTGTATCTCTAACCCCTCGTTCATCCCTTCACCGCATGCATATAGTGGACAGCACGTGTGGAGTAGTCAAGCGTATGACACTATGCAACACCAACCACTGGCACACTCGATGACTGTCAACGGTACTAGAGTATCCAATGCTAGGGGTAGGGATGTCCAGGATGTATGCCTGGACTATTATGGTAACCGTGGTAGGTTCTTGAAGTCGGTCATAGTGGTTTCTACTTATTTCAACCTAGGATGGAATGGAGGGATGCCTTCCTTTCCATTGCCTTCAGTATATCCCGAGCCCAGGACACCCACACCTACCAAAGACAGTGCAAAATGTGCTCGTGCAGGTACAGTTGCTCCAAAATCGCGATCAGTAAAGAAGCCTCATGGATCTGCATCCCAGGCCATGCGGATGAACACGAAGATGGATGAGAATGCCTCCACTCCTGATATCAACATGGATGATGATGGTGATCCTGCGGACGAGGTGATGCAAACTACTCGTTGGTCTGCTGACGAAAAAACCTTATTGTTCGAGTGTATACTTGGCCCTAATTCTGACAATATTTTGGAATTGCTCAAAACTGCTCCGAAGGCAGCTTGCAAAAAGGCGAGTCTTGAGTTTGTGTGCGAATCCCATACTCATGCATTGTCTAGCTCGCAGCAGCGAATTTCAAGGGTAAATATAGCTGGAAGTCGATGAAGAGCCAATTCGTTCGTTCTGTGATGACATACTTATTGATCGTACTTCTCAAGGGATATACTGGGAATGGCGATAATGACGAAAATGACCCACCTGATGACGACAGGAACTTCTTTACAAACCCTGAGAAGAATCAGCCGAGTAAGCTGTCGCGGTCTGCCATTGATGCCAATCTACTCGAGAATCAAATCACAAATGCTAAGGCTGCTGGCCATGATGTTGAGGGACTTTCTGCCGATGTGATCAATGAATGGTATACTCGAGGGTGGTTCGAACTTTTCTCTGTGAGGTCAGACCATTGTCGATGACTTGTTTTTCATTCTGTTAACAATATTCTTAGGTATAGCAAGAGTCTGCAGATAGCTGTGTCAATGGCAACAATAGATGAATTTCTGAAGCAGAAGGACAAGTTAGAACAAGAACGGTTTGCTCGGGAGGAGAAGCGAGCAGAATGCCTGTCAAAGATCGAGGTTGCTCGTGCCGTGCTATCAGCTCCCTCCATCGAAGTAGATCCCGATGTGAAGGCTGCAGCAAATAGGCTCCTTTACCGCTTCTTTGATACTTAACGTTGATAATGAAAATCGACAACAAACAGGTATTTTACACGTTGATATAGATCAAAGAAATTAATAGAGTTTGTTTGCGAATTGTCACTATGCTCCATCATCTTCAAGACCCATGACTAATAGCACGCGCCCTACAACATAACTTCAGTGGGGGGACCATCATAACATGGAGCCGGAAATTCTTTGAAGTCGATTATGTCGTTGCTCAATGCCAGGTTTTGAAAATGTCCCTAATTTGGTTTGAGTACAGGCATCTATAACTTGGATGATGCTCTATATGATGCTCCAAAGTGTACTTTAATAGATTGCGCGATACACAACATCAAGTGCTCAATAAACCAGCTATTCTAGATGGCCGAAATCTTCGAAGTTAGGCTCGACAATTAGGTACTTCACAAGATCATCAGCTGTACGAGTGATAAATTTTGCTTATAATCAAAAGCACTGAGAGTTTTCACAATATATAGCGCAGCCTTCTAGCAGTCTAGATTGATTTCTCCAATGTCGAGTTTCTCAAAGCATTCAACAGCATCCTTGCAAGGCTGGGGATTTTGCCCGTCCAGTAAAAATCTACACATTCCATTCCACCACAGCTGTGAAACAGGATAAGAATCCGGGTGCGTGAGATAATGCTAGGTAGATGTCTTCGAAATGAAATGAAAATCGAAGACACTAAACAGATTCCAATGAAGCTAGCGCAAGGAGTAGTGATTGCGAATCACGTGCACCCACAAGTGCTGAGGTGTACCAGTAAACAAGTAGCAATGGTCGAACGAAGAGGGTCAGTCCCTCCTCCGGGTCACATAAACCTTGGCCAAATAAAGGGAAAGGCATTTCCCCACATGAAGGTAGTCACATAGTCCAGCAAGGAGGTGCACCATCGCAGAACAGGTGTCTGACACAATCGAGTTCCAAACCAATGTCCAGAATGAAAGAGAGAGGCGGAAGACACAAGGTGAAGCAGGAATCAGACAGCACAAAGTATGGCTGAACAGGATGCTGAGCAAAGAGAGGTAATGGCTCGTCAAAGCATAGACATGCGAAATTGTCATGATCATAAACACTCTTGAAAGGAAATGAAGACTTTGACCTGTACAAGTGCGGTCGTGAACAACCCACCAAGAGGGAGGCATCAGCCGGTGTTACACAGTCATGAAAGCTATGTCAACCGTCCGTCGCGGTCACACACGCTTCTGCAAGGGAAGGAGGCCTCGATCTGCCCAAATGCAGTCATGTACAACCCAAAAGAGGAAGGCATCAGCCTGCAATACTCGGTCATGCACAACTAAGAGGAGGGGCGTTGACCCTCTGTCGTGATCATGCACACTTCTGAATCCTGAAAATGAAGGAAAGCATTGACCTGCACAAGTGCAGTCATGCGCAATCTAAAAGAGGAAGGCATCGGCCCGCGTTACACGGTCATGCACGACCAAGAAAGAGGCGTCAACCCGCCATCGTGGTCACGCACACTCCGGCAAAGAAAGAGAGGCATCGACCTGCATAAGTGTAATCATGCGCAATCTAAAAGAGGAAGGCATCAGCCCGCATTACACGATCATGCACGACCAGCAGAGGAGAGGTGTCGACCCGCTGTCGCGGTCAGGCATACTTGTGCAAAGAATGAAGGCATTGCCCTGCACAAGTGCAGTGAAGCACAATTCAACAAAAGGGAGGTATCAGCCCACAGTATGTGATAATGCATGGTCATGTGCCGCCAACAAAGAAAAAAGAGGCATCAACCCATCGTCGCGGTCGCGCATACTCGTGACAGCCAAGCACAATGTAAAAGAGAGTAAATTAACCACAGCCGTGGTTATGCACATCCCTATCCGAGAGAGAGGCCCCGCCACGCAAAATGCGGTTGATCGAACTCCCGGTAATGGGTGTTCATCAAATACCACAACAAGAACGGAAACTCGAGAAGGCTCTGTAGGAAGGCCTTGAAGCAGAGGTAGCAGTCTAGAGGAGGGAAAGATATCAAGAACACGTAAAGAACTGGGTGTATGCGCTGAAAACAATGCATGTATGCACTTCGAGTGAAGTTCTAGTGGTTAGGCACGGTCACTGAAGCATGTAAACAGCTGCCTAAGTAAGTGTGCCTGAATGCACAATCCAAGGCACGCGGATGCCTACCAATGTAATAAAGAAAGTGTGTCTAAAGAATGATAACAAGAAAGAATACTGTTGAGTGTATGCGCCGAACTATAGCAAATGTGTTGCAAGTTAGATGCAAGTGCTGAAACATGATCACTGAAGCGTGCGGATAGCAATCCATTAGATTGGTGTGCCAAATCGCGAGCGATGAATAAAGGGAGTGCCAAAATATATGCGCTAAGGCCAGCAAGAGGCTGCCGATGTGCCTGAAGAGGACCCAATACAAAACATAACTCAATTGAGTAAAGGTCGTCGTCGAGGACGAATCCTTGTCACGTTTAACAAGCAAAATTCAAATGCGAGGTGATAATAGAGAATGCAAGACAAATAGGTGAATGTCGGAAAGTATGTACGCTAAGATGAGCAAGAGGCTGCCAAAGCGCCCGAGGAAACCCCAAGTCAAAGTATAATGCAATCTAACAAAAGCCCTCGTCGAGGGCGAATCCTCGCCACGTTTAACAAGTAAAATTCGAATGCAAGGTGATAATAGAGAAGAGGAGAAAGATAGGTGAATGCCAGAAAGTATGTGTCACAAACGCCTCCTAAGACCCCTAAATCTCCCCTTACAATTCCTTTAGCGCCCACCACACAAGTCACTCCTATAACAGAAGATGAGAACACGTTCTATGATTGTCTTTAGATAAGATAAGATTAGATTAGATAAGATAACATCACATGACACAGTCCAGAACATTCCATGACATCATTGTTATTATTAGTCTCAGGAACATCATACGATTCCCATTCTATTTAATGATTGGCTAGTAGTTAGAACTCAGTTTCGGTCTCAGTTTCAATTAGTGTATATAGTTAGTCGATTGTAGTCAGTAGTTCTTC
>Ga0310811_10008790_pt1 | contig 13005 bp, 11 predicted proteins | sample YCmetagenome_FD_207642 | JGI IMG/M metagenome (GOLD analysis project Ga0310811, IMG submission 207642) | Soil microbial communities from experimental microcosm in Duke University, North Carolina, United States - YC | ecosystem: Engineered > Artificial ecosystem > Soil microcosm > Unclassified ...
GCCGAGCGCGGTGAGGCCGCGGTCCGCGCGCGCTGGACGCCGTCCGAGGCCGAGCTCGCCGACGAGTTCCTCGCCCATGGCCGCGCGATCCGCGCCGAGCGCGATGCGGCGAAGCGCGAGAACCGCGAGGCGAAGATCCGCGAGCTCGTCCAGTCCTGGGGCGGCGCCACCATCGCCTACCGCCGCTGGTTGATCGACAGCCCGAGCTACACGCTCAACCACGAGGAAGTCGAGAAGGCGATGGAAGAGGGCATCTCCTTCGCCGAGGGCCTGAGCCCCGTGGAAGTCGAGATCGACGAATCCGGTCACGCCAAGGCGCTCGAGTGCGCGCGCATGGAGTCCGGCGACGACGGCCGCCTGCAGGATACCGGCGAGACCGTGTTCCTGCCGGCTCGCACGATCCTGGTCGCCGCCGGCACCCAGCCCAACACCGTGCTCGCGCGCGAATCGAATACGCCGATCGCGCTCGACGGCCGTCACTTCCAGGCGGTCGATGAAGACGGCAATCCGGTCCATCCGGAGCGCTCGCCGAAGCCCGCCAAGACCCAGGTGCTGATGGCGGTGGAAAAAGACGGCAAGCGCGTCAGCTTCTTCGGCGACCTGCATCCGTCCTTCGCCGGCAACGTCGTCAAGGCGATGGCGTCGGCCAAACGCGGCTATCCGGTGGTGAGCCGCACGCTCGCCAAGCGCAAGGCCGAAGGCCCGAGCGCCCGCGAACTGTTCGCGACTCTCAACCGCGATCTCCGTCCGCGCGTCCACGCGGTCAACCGCCTGACGCCGACCATCATCGAGGTGGTGGTCGAAGCGCCGGCCGCGGCGCGCGCGTTCCGGCCGGGCCAGTTCTTCCGCCTGCAGAATCTCGAGACCACCGCACCCGTCGTCGACGGCACGCGTCTCGCGATGGAGGGCCTCGCCCTCACCGGCGCGTGGGTCGACAAGGACAAGGGCCTGGTCTCGGTCATCGTGCTCGAGATGGGCGGCTCGTCCGATCTCTGCGCGATGCTGAAGCCGGGCGAGCCGGTGGTGCTGATGGGCCCGACCGGCACGCCGACCCACACGCCAGCCAGGGAGACCGTGCTGCTGGTCGGCGGCGGTCTCGGCAACGCCGTGCTGTTCTCGATCGGCAAGGCGCTGCGCGCCGCCGGCTCGAAGGTGCTGTATTTCGCTGGCTACAAGAAGCGCATCGACCGCTACAAGGTCGAGGAGATCGAGGCCGCGGCCGATGTCGTGGTCTGGGCGTGCGACGAAGCTCCGGGCTTCACCGCCGACCGGCCGCAGGACGCGGCGTTCGTCGGCAACATCGTCGAGGCGATCAAGGCCTACGGCGAGGGCAAGCTCGGCGCGCCCGCGATCAATCTGTCCGAGGTCGACCGCATCGTCGCCATCGGCTCGGATGCGATGATGGCTGCGGTCGGCCGCGCCCGCCACGGCGTGCTGCAGCCGCTGCTGAAGCCCGAGCATGCCGCCATCGGCTCCATCAACTCGCCGATGCAGTGCATGATGAAGGAGATCTGCGCGCAGTGCCTTCAGCCGCACGTCGATCCCAAAACCGGCGAGACCACCGTCGTGTTCTCGTGCTTCAACCAGGATCAGCCGCTCGACGAGGTTAACTTCGCGGGACTCCGCGATCGCCTGTCGCAGAACGGCGTTCAGGAGAAGCTGACGGCGCAGTGGATCGACCGGTGCCTGAAGCGGCTCGGCGCCCGCACCGCAACCGCGGCGGAATAGCTCACGTGAGCGGTTCGCACTTGGCGTGAGCGCCGGCGCGCGCCACACTTCGTGCCCAAGCCGAAGGAGTGAGCCATGTCACAGGTCCGTCTCGACTACGCCGCGTTCCGCAAACAGGCGCCGACGGTCGCCGACGCGCTGACCGCCATCAGCAAGACGGCCAAGGAAAATGGACTCGAGCCCGACCTGATCGAGCTTCTCAAGATCAGGGCGTCGCAGATCAACGGCTGCGCCTTCTGCCTGCAGTACCACCTCAACGAGGCGCGCAAGCTCGGCGTCGCCGCGGAGAAGCTCGATCTTGTCGCCGTCTGGCACGAGGCCGGGATTTACTCGAAGCGCGAGGAGGTTGCGCTCGCCTGGACCGAGGCGTTGACCGAGGTGTCGCGCATAGGAGCGCCGGACGAGCTCTACGCCGACGTGGTCGCCACGTTCGGCGACACCCAGGCCCTGTTCCTGACGGTCGCCGTGGCCACCATCAACACCTGGAACCGCATCGCCATCGCCTTCGGCTTTGCCCCGCCGATCCCGAAAGCCGCGCCGGTGGCGTCCCGCGCCGCCGGCTGAAACCCGCCTGAAATCAAGGCCGCGTATGGCGTAGTCGTCCGCCATGGACGGCGGGCCGGATCGTCCCTACATGTAGCCACGGCTCGCTCCGGGCCGCGCCCGGGCCTGAAGAATGGAGACCGTGATGCGCCTCTTCCCCTGTTGGGTCCTCAGCTTCGCCGCGCTGCTCTTCCTCGCCGGCACCCTGTCGGCGTGCGGCGTCAACGACGTGCCCCGGCTCGACGAGCAGGTGAAGGCGGCATGGTCGCAGGTGCAAAACCAGTACCAGCGCCGCGCCGATCTGGTGCCGAACCTGGTCGAGACGGTGCGCGGCTATGCCAACCAGGAGCGCCAGACGCTCCAGGCGGTGGTCGAGGCGCGGGCCAAGGCGACGCAGATGCAGATCCCGGCCAACATCACCGAGAACCCCGAGGCCTTCAAACAATTCCAGGACAACCAGGCGGCGCTGTCGTCGAGTCTCGCGCGCCTGCTGGCGGTGTCGGAGAACTACCCCGACCTCAAGTCGAACCAGAACTTCCTCGCGCTGCAGAGCCAGCTCGAGGGCACCGAGAACCGCATCTCGGTGGCGCGCCGCGACTACATCGGGGCGGTGCAGGCCTACAACACCAACCTGCGCACGATCCCGGGGCGCTGGGTCGCGGCGATCCTCTATCCCGACGCCAAGCCGAAGGAGAACTTCACCGCCGACGCCGAGAGCCAGCGCGCGCCGCAAGTGAAGTTCTGACGCGATGACCGTGGCGTTCGCGCGCGTGTCGGTCGTCCGCGTCGCGCTCGCGGCGCTCACGGCGCTCGCGTGGCTGGCGGTCGTTCCGGCGCTCGCCCAGCAGCCGAAATTCCCCGCGTTCACCGGTTATGTCGTCGACGACGCCGGGATTCTGTCGCCGCAGGCCAAGGCATGGCTGACCCAGAACCTGGGGGCCATGCAGCAGGCGCGCCATCAGCAGATCGTCGTCGCCACGATCAAGGATCTGCAGGGCACGCCGATCGAGGACTACGGCTACCAGCTCGGCCGCGCCTGGGGCGTCGGCGAGAAGGGCAAGGACACCGGCGCCATCCTGCTCGTCGCGCCGAAGGACCACGCGGTGCGCATCGAGGTCGGCTACGGCCTCGAAGGCGAGCTCACCGACGCGGCGTCGCGCCAGATCATCGAGCAGAGCATCCTGCCCGCGTTCCGCACCGGCGACTTCGACCGCGGCGTGATCGCGGGCGTGCGCGGCATCATGGCGGCGCTCGGCTATCAGCCGAGCGGCGCGGGTGCCTCGGCGCCGGTGCCGGCGAAGAGCACCGGGCAGATTCCGCCGTTCGTGTTCTTCATCTTCGTCTTCCTGCTGTTTGCGTTCCTGCGCGCGCAGAGCCGGGTTGGTTCGTCGGCGACGGGCCCGTGGCGCCGCAGCTCGCGCGGCGTCTATCCGGTCATCTTCCCCGGAGGCTTCGGCGGGGGCGGCGGTTTCGGTGGTGGTGGGTTCGGTGGAGGCGGCTTCGGCGGCGGGGGCGGCGGCTCTTTCGGCGGCGGAGGCGCGACGGGGAGATGGTGACATGGCGACGCATCCGCTGAGCGACGAGGACCGGACGCGCATCGAGGGCGCGATCGGAGTCCTGGAGAGCCGGACCTCGGCCGAGCTCGCCGTCGTCGTCGCGCGCCGCAGCCACGACTACGCCTCGCACCCGTTCCTGTGGGCCTCGCTCACGGCATTCGTCGTCGGTATCGTCGTGGCGCTCGGCTGGCCGGTCCTCACCGGTGTCGATGTGGTGCTGATCGAGGGGATGGTCTTCGCCTTCGTCTGGCTGCTGCTGCACTTCACCGATATCGGTATCGCGTTGGTGCCGGACGCGCTCAAGCAGCGGCACGTGAACCGTGCCGCGCGCGCCGAGTTCGCGACGCTGGTCGCGCAGCAGACTGAGGACCTGAACGGAATGCTGCTCTACGTCTCGGTCGCCGAGCGGACCGTCGTGATCCTGGTCGACCGTGCCATCAGGGCGCGCATCGGCGACGACACCTGGAGCGGCATCGTCGCGCGCTTCCGCGAATCCGAACGGCCGCTGGTCGAGCGCATTCTCGCGGCGATCGAGGCGTGCGCCGTGGCGCTTGGCCCGCAGTTCCCGCCGGTGCCGAGCCAGAGGAACGAGATTCCGAACGCAGTCCAGGAACGCTAGACGCGGCGGGTTGCACCCCGCCGCTCTTTAAAGACCGGCGCTAGTTGGCCGTGCCGCTGGCGGCCTGCAGCGCCGTCTGCACCCGCTTCACCACGTCCTTGGGCGCCTTGTAGAAGCTGTCGACGATCTTCGCGGTCTCGGCGCCATCCGACACCTCGATGTCGATCTGGGCCTTGTCGGCGTCGGCCAGGAACTCCTTGTCGCGCATGGTGTCGACCACAGCCTTGCCGAGCGCCGCGACGCGGTCCTTGGGCGTCCCCGGCGGGGCGGCGAGCGGACGGCCGAGCGCGAGCGGCGCGAACAGGAACTCGAGCGCTGCGCGCACGTCCGGCGTTTTCGCCTCGTCGAGGATGTTGGGCACATCGGGAAACGCCGGGTCGCTGCGGCTGCCGGCCTGGGCCACGAGGATTACCTTGCCCTCGGCCGCGGCCGACCCGGCGACGGTGCGGTACGACGTCGTGGTGATGCCGCAGGCGCCGGCGATCTCGCCACGCTCCATCGCGAGCAGGCGCTCGGGCGTGCCGGGATAGCCCGCGATCACCTTGAACTTCATGCCGAGAAGATCGCGGTAGACGATCGGGAACGAGTAGGCCTGGGCGCCGACGCCCGACGCGCCGACCACCACCTCGCGGGTGTAGAAGTCCTTGATCGTCTTCACGCCGCTCGAGGCCGACACGATGCAGGTGTCGTAGTCGAACTTCATGTTGCCGAGCCACTCGAACTTGCGGCCGTCGAACTTCGCCTGCGGGTTCTCGAACACGTTCTCCTGCACCGCGGTGCCGCGCACCATGCCGATGTAGGACCCGTCCTTGGGCGAGGTGTTGTAGATCTGGTTGGCGAGCACCATGCCGCCGCCGGCGCCGACGTTCTGCACCACGGTCGACGGTTCGCCCGGGATGAACCGCGCGATATGGCGCGCCAGCAGCCGCATGTAGGCATCGTAGCTGCCGCCCGCGTTCGACGGTGCGCCCATGGTGAGCTTGTGGCTTTTGTAGAACGAGGCGACGTCCTCGGCCGCGGCGGTCGCGGAGGCGAGGGCGGTGCCGACGCAGAGTCCGAACAGGACGTGTACGAACCGACGCACGCTGCGGTGATGTTTGCCCTGACGCTTGCCCTGACGCTCTCTAAGTGACATGGCGATCTCCCTGTTGGATGCCTCGGCTTATGCGCCGCTGGCCTGCCGTTCACTCTTCACGCGAAACGATGCCCTCAGGCGACTTTCGGTGCCCTCCGCTTGCTGCTCTCGGCTTCGACCGTGCGCGCCTCCCACGGGGGTACCCGGAACCATGCGGCGATGAAGTCGACGAACAGCCGCACCTTCTTGGGCGGCATTGTGCCGTAGGGATAGACGACGTAGAGCGGCCGCTCGGGCACCGTGTAGTCGCTGAGCACGGCCTTGAGACGCCCGGCACGGAGGTCGTCGGCGGCGCAATAGGTCGGCAGCACCGCGACGCCGATGCCGGCGCGGGCCGCGTGCAGCAGCGCAATGACGCTGTTCGCGGTGAATGTGCCCTGTACCTTGACGTCGGCCGCATGCTTGCCGTGCTCGAAGTGCCACTGCCGGTCGGCGCCCAGCGTCATGTGGGTGAGGCAGTTGTGCTCAGCGAGATCCTTCGGCGTCTGCGGCGTGCCGTGGCGCTCGAGGTACTCGGGCGAGGCGCACGTCACCCATTTGAGCGTCGCGAGCTTGCGCGCGACCAGCGTCGAATCCTCGATCGCCGACAGCCGCACCGCGACGTCGTAGCCCTGCGTCACCAGGTTGATCGCGTGCAGCGACGAATCGTCGAGCACGAAATTGACGCGGATGTCGGGGTAGCGGTTCGCGAACGCGGCAACCGCGTCGCACATGTGCAGGTTGGCGAACGACTTCGGCGACAGGACTCTGAGCGTGCCGCGCGGCTCCTTCTGGAGGTCGCGCAGGCTGCGTTCCTCGTCTTCGATCTCGCCGAGGATGCGCACGCAGAAATCGTAGTACTCGGCGCCGATCTCGGTCAGCGCGAGCGTCCGCGTGGTGCGGTTGAGGAGGCGCGCGCCGAGGTGCTCCTCGAGCGCCTGGACGTGCTTGGTGACCAGCGCGCGCGACAGGCCGAGCTCGCGCGCCGCGGTCGAGAAGCTCTTCGCGCGCACCACGCGCACGAAGCTCTCCATGGTCTTGAAGCGCTCCATATCTCTCCGCTCCGCGATCGCTCCATCGCGGGATCGGTCCCGCGGTGAGCCCGGTTCACCTCCGGGCCGTTCTATTGTTCATCCGTGTTCAACAGTATTCTTACGTTTCGCCGGTTCCGCCGTCCACGATTTTCGCTTATCCGTGTGTTGCACCGTCGCGCTGCGGCGGAACGAAATTCCGGGGAGGCCGGCAGGGAGCCACAGGCCAGAGACGGCAGGACGCAAGGAAACGCGTGCGGCGCGACGATTTCGCGACGCACGCGCTTCTTGCGTCTGAGCGCATGTCGATCCTGTGGTTCCCCTGCCGGCGCATATTGTCAGCGCACGACCGACGATCGGCGTGCGCGCGTACAGGGGAGTTAGGCGATGGCAGGTATCGGACGGATCGGCGGGATCGGCTTGGCGGCGGTGTTGGCGACGATGGTCGCGGGCGGCGCCCACGCCCAGTCGCCCGCGCAGTCCCTCGAGAGCTTCTACAAGGGCAAGCAGATCCAGGTAATCATCGGCTATTCGCCGGGTGGGCTCTACGACATCACGGCGCGGCTCCTGTCGCGGCACATGCCGAGCCATATTCCCGGCAAGCCGGTGATGGTGCCGCAGAACATGCCGGCGTCGGGCAGCATCCGGGCGATCCTCACGCTCTACAACGTGTCGCCCAAGGACGGCACGGCCGTCGGTGTCGTGGCGCGCAGCTATGCGATCGATCCGATCTTCAATCCGATCAGCGAGAAATACGACCCGACCAGGTTCAACCCGATCGGCAGCACCTCGTCGGAGGTGTCGGTCGCGGTCACCTGGTTCACGTCGCCGGTGAAGACCTTCGAGGATCTCTACACCCATGAGGTCACGGTCGGCTCGACCGGCCAGACCGACGACACCGCGCGCTTTCCGACGCTGACCAAGCGCCTCACGCCCGCCAAGATCAAGATCGTCACCGGCTATCCCGGCGGCAACGATGTGACCATGGCGATGGAGAAGGGCGAGGTCGACGGCCGCTTTGGCTGGTCGTGGGGCAGCATCAAGGTGCGCTCGCGCGACTGGCTCGAGCAGAAGAAGATCAACGTCATCCTGCAGATGGCGCTGAAGAAGGCGCCCGACCTGCCGGACACGCCGTTCATCATGGACTACGCCAAGACCGATCTCGACCGCCAGGCGCTGGAGCTGATCTTCGCGCCGCAGGCGGCGGCGTGGCCGATGCTGGCGCCGCCGGGCCTGCCGGCCGATCGCCTCAAAGCGCTGCGCGCGGCGTTCAATGCGACGATGACCGATCCCGCGTTCGTCGCCGAGGCGAAGAAGCTCAACGTTGAGATCGAGCCGATGCCGGGCGAGGAGATCGCGGCAATGGTCGAGCGCATCCTGAGCTTCCCGCAAGCGGCGATCGACCGCGCAAAGGAGCTGAGCGCAGTCAACTAGCCGGCAGCGCTCCGACAGAAGGAAAGCCCGTCGCCGGTTGGCGACGGGCTTTTCGTTTGCGCGGATGGTGCGCTGGAGACTATGCGCCAAGCTCGATCGGCCGCCCGGCCGCGCTCCACGCCTCGATGCCGCCGAGCAGCGGCCGAATCCGCCTGAAGCCCGCGCGCTTCAGGTGCATCGCCGCCATTGCCGCCGATGCCTCGTTCGGGCACGAGCAGTAGACGACAACCTCGACGGTCAGCGAATGCCCCTTGAGCGCGGTCGGGGCTTCGAGGATGCCGGCCGCGATCGAGCCGGGGATCATGCCTTCGCTGAGGCGCAGGTCGGCCGAGCGCACGTCGAGGATCACCGGCGCCTCGCCGCGGTCGATCATCTCGGCGAGCTCCTCGACCGAGATGCGGTCCATGCGCAGGCGGCGGATGAACAGCCGGCGCTCGATCCAGCGGATCGCCAGATACGCGCCGAGCGCCGCGACGACCAGGACCACGCCGTAGGCGCCGAGCTGAACCAGCGTGCTCACGACGGCGTCGATGGCGTCGCGGAACAGCCAGCCGAGCGCCACCGCGAGGGCGACGTAGAGCGCCGCGCCGATCGCGTCGGCGAGGATGAACAGCGACGCGCGCACGCCGGTCGCGCCGCACAGGGCGACCGACACGTAGCTCAGACCTGGCAGGAACTTGGCGAACAGCAGCGTCCACGGGCCGGTGCGCGAGAACGCCGATTCGGTGCGCCGCACGCAGGAATCGGGCGAGAGGCTGACCTTGCAGACAAGGGCCAGCGCCCGGCGCCCGTAATGGCGACCGGCGACGAACCAGATTCCGTCGGCGATGACGGCGCCGGCCGTCGCCGCGGCGATCACCAGCCACACCGAGCCCGCGCCCGAGGCCGTCAGCGCTCCCGCGAGCAGCAGCGTCGGGTAGATCGGCAGCGGCAGGCCCAGGTACGCGAGCAGCACGTTGAGGAACACGACGGGCACGCCGTAGTGCTGAATCAGGAATACGACGTCGGGCATAGCGGCACCGGACGGATGGCTGACGATCTCAAGGACGCGTCAGGCGACGTCAGTATTGGCCCTCATGCCGTTTACCGGTAGCGCCATTTTGTCGCGGCAGAGTCGCCGTTGCGGACGTCGCGGTCGGGGGCGGGTGGATCCCGCACGGTGGCCTGGGAGCCGCGTCCGTTGACGCCGGGGTTGCCGCGGCCCTAGCTTTCGACGGTCTTTCCGCGGGCCTTCGTTGCTGAAGCGTGGCGGAAGCATCGCGGTTTCGCAGGGGCGAACGCCGCCTCGGAATTGCGTTGGCGCAGGGAGATTGCGATGAAGGCCGTGCTTCAGGGACTGTCCGCGTGGTCGCTCCGAATGGCGGTGCGCGTCGAACGGTGGCTGTGCCTGCTGATGCTCACGTCACGGGATCGGCGGCTGCCATGGTTCACGCGGGCGCTGGCGGCAATCGGCGTTGTCTATTTCTTCGCTCCCTTCGACCTCATACCCGATTCGGTTCCCGTGTTCGGCTGGCTCGACGATGCGGGCATTCTCGGGCTTGGCGCGCTCGTCGCCGCGAAATCGATCCCATCGCATATCGTTTCCGATTACTCGGCCCGGATCGACGCGTTGTCGGACAACGGAGCGCGCCTGTTCCCGCTGGCGGCGGCGTTCGATGGCGCGGCATCCGGCGGCGCGTCGGAACCGCTTCACAAGGTCTACAGCTTTAGTCGGATGATCGCGCAGGTGCTGGCGGGAATTCTGGCGGCCGAATTGCTCCTGCAATTCCTGTTCGACAGCTCGCTGAGCGTGCTGGTGGACCGGCGGCTGATCCTTCTTGCGGCCGGGGCCCTGGTCCTCGTCGCAGGCATCATGCTGGTGGAGTTCGCGCTGGTTCCGGCGGCTGGAACCAGCGCAAGAGCCGCGTCGCGGAAGCGGCGCATTCCCCGGCGGCGGCTTTCGTTCAGCGAGCGGCTGTTCAACCGCTTCGCCCTCAAATACTACTCGCGCAATCTCCTGTTGGACCTCCAGCTCGAGGCCAAGCGCTCGAGCGTCGAGTACATTCAGCACAAGATGCGGCGAGCGATGCTGATGCCCGATCGCTGGGCGTTGCTCGAATACGCTCTCGCGTTCGCGCCGGAGGACGGCCTGGTCCTGGAATTCGGGGTGGAGAAGGGGGCCAGCATCAATCTTCTCGCCACCCGCACCCGGCGCACGGTCCACGGCTTCGATTCTTTCGAGGGCCTGCCGGAGGACTGGCATGGCACGTTCGAGAAGCGCGGCAAGTTCTCGCTCAAAGGCAAGCTGCCCAAGGTGGAGCCCAACGTGAAGCTGCACGTCGGATGGTTTTCGGACTCGCTCGCCGAATTCCTAGACGAGACGACGGGACCGGCGGCGTTCGTTCACGTCGACTGCGACATATATTCGTCGACGAAGACCGTATTCGACCTCCTCGCCGACAGGATCGCGCCCGGGACGGTCATCGTGTTCGACGAGTACTTCAATTATCCCAACTGGCAGGAACATGAATTCCGCGCCTTTCAGGAGTTCGTCGAAGCGCGCGGCGTCGCATATGAGTACATCGGCCTGACCGCGAAGAACGGCCACGTCGCCGTCAGGATTACCGGTCGGTGACCTTGCGATCGACGGACAGGGCGGCGCTTACCGTTCCTGGGATTTCGTAATGCTCAACACCTGGAAAAGCTGGGCGCGCAGCATCAAGCGCGATGTCCATGCCCTGTATCTCGCCAGTCGCGACCCGCGGGTGCCGTGGTACGCCAAGGCGCTGGCGATCTTCGTCGCGGGGTACGCGCTGTCGCCGATCGACCTGATTCCGGATTTCATTCCGGTGGTGGGCTACCTCGACGACGTGATCATCGTCCCGCTCGGCATCCTCATGGTCATCAAGCTGATTCCGCCGGAGATCATGAGTTGGCGAGCGCCGCCCAGGACCGGCCCGTGAGCCGCACCGCCGGCGCGATGATCATCGCCATCTGGCTGGTTTCCGTCGTGCTCGCGGCCTGGTTCGCCTACGACCTGATCGCGGCGGATTGAGCGGCCTTCGGTGACCGGCCATGCGCCCGGCGCCGTTGACGCCTGCCGCCGGCGGCCCTAGCTTCGGCGATCTTTCCGAAGCTGATGGCCGAGAAACCGTGATTCCCAGCCCCGTTCCCGCCGAACTTCGCGCGCTCGCCGAGAAGTGCAACGCCTGGCCGTTCGAGGAGGCGCGCAAGGTGCTGGCGCGCGTCGGCGGCAAGGCGCCGGCCAAGGGCTACGTGCTGTTCGAGACCGGCTACGGTCCGTCGGGCCTGCCGCACATCGGCACCTTCGGCGAGGTCGCGCGCACGACCATGGTGCGCAATGCCTTCCGGCTGCTCTCCGACATCCCGACCAGGCTGGTCGCGTTCTCCGACGACATGGACGGGCTGCGTCGCGTGCCCGACAACGTGCCGAACAAGGAGATCATCGCGCCGCACCTCGGCAAGCCGCTGACGTCGATTCCCGATCCGTTCGGCACCCATCCGTCGTTCGGCCAGCACAACAACGCGCGCCTGCGCTCGTTCCTCGACACCTTCGGCTTCGAGTACGAATTCCGCAGCGCGACCGAGTGCTACAAGGCGGGCGTGTTCGACGAGACCCTGAAGAAGGTGCTCGCCCACTACGACGAGGTGATGGCGGTGATGCTGCCGTCGCTCGGCTCCGAGCGTCAGGCGACCTACTCGCCGTTCCTGCCGGTGCATCCCGAGACCGGCATCGTCATGCAGGTTCCGATCAAGCGCCGCGACGTCGCCGCCGCGACCGTCACCTGGGACGACCCCGACACCGGCAAGGAATACACGACGTCGATCCTCGGCGGCGCGTGCAAGCTCCAGTGGAAGCCCGACTGGGCGATGCGCTGGACCGCGTTCGAGGTCGACTACGAGATGTCGGGCAAGGACCTGATCGATTCGGTCAAGCTTGCCTCGAAGATCTGCAAGATCCTCGGCGGCCGCCCACCCGAGGGCTTCAACTACGAGCTGTTCCTCGACGACAAGGGCGAGAAGATCTCGAAGTCGAAGGGCAACGGGCTGTCGGTTGAGGAGTGGCTGCGCTACGCGCCGCCGGAATCGCTCTCGCTCTTCATGTTCAATTCGCCGAAGAGCGCGAAGCGCCTCTACTTCGATGTCATCCCCCGCCACGTCGACGACTACCTGACGTTTCTCGAGAAGTTCTCGAACGAGGATCCGGCGAAGCGGTTGCAGAATCCGGTGTGGCACATCCACTCGGGCACGCCGCCGCAGCCCGAGGCGCACCTCACGTTCAACGTGCTCCTCAATCTCGCATCGGTGTGCCAGGCCGAGGACAAGAGCGTGCTGTGGGGCTTCATCAGCCGCTACGCACCGACGGCGACGCCCGCGACCGCGCCGATCCTCGATCGGCTCGTCGGCTACGCGATTGCCTACTACAACGACTTCGTGAAGCCGACGCGGCGCTTCCGCGCGCCGACCGAGATCGAGCGCCACGCCTTCGACGACCTCGCGGCGACGCTCCAGTCGCTGCCCAAGGACGCCACGGCTGAGGAGATCCAGACCCAGGTCTACGAGGTCGGCAAGCGCCATTCGTTCCCCGATCTCAAGGCATGGTTCCAGGCGCTCTACGAGGTGCTGCTCGGCCAGTCGCAGGGCCCGCGTATGGGCTCGTTCATCGCCGTCTACGGCATCCCCGAGACCATCGCGCTGATCGCCAGGGCCAACGCCGGCGAGCTGATCCCCGAAGGCGCCAGCGCGTAGGGGCGCTTCTTTTCGTCATCCTCGCCCAAGGGCGAGGATCCACGAGTTTTCGTTTTCTTCATGCCCGGCCTTGTGCCGGGCATCCACGTTTTGTTGTTCCCGTCATGGTCGGACTTGGCCGCCTTAGGCCGCGCGCTGCGCGGCCGTCAACAAAAAGAGGGGCCACGAGTTTTTGGCTGAAAAAGAAACACGTGGATACTCGACCCCAAGGACCGCGAGAGCGGTCCGTTT
>Ga0310811_10008791_pt1 | contig 13004 bp, 9 predicted proteins | sample YCmetagenome_FD_207642 | JGI IMG/M metagenome (GOLD analysis project Ga0310811, IMG submission 207642) | Soil microbial communities from experimental microcosm in Duke University, North Carolina, United States - YC | ecosystem: Engineered > Artificial ecosystem > Soil microcosm > Unclassified ...
GGCAAGCCTTTCAGATAACCCGCATAACGGCCCCGCATCTCGTTGATGCCCATCAGGGGGCCTTTCCATTCCACTGATTTTTCCAGGTGCCGTTTGCAGACAGCCACCCGTTCCTGGATGGTTGGTGGGGCGAGTCGCTGTCCGGTTGTGTAATAATGCCGGATCTCCCGGAAGATCCAGGGATAACCGATGGCGGCCCGGCCTACCATGATGCCGTCCACGCCATAACGGTTCTTATATTCCAACGCCTTCTCCGGGCTGTTGATATCTCCGTTACCGAAGATGGGAATATGGATCCGGGGGTTATTCTTCACCTTCCCGATCAGTGTCCAGTCCGCCTCTCCTTTATAAAGCTGGCAGCGGGTCCGTCCATGGATGGCCAGCGCCTTGATGCCTGTATCCTGGAGGCGCAGGGCCACTTCTTCAATATTTTTGGTCTGATCATCCCAGCCCAGTCTTGTTTTTACGGTCACCGGTAATTTGGTAGCCTCCACGGCTGCCTTGGTCAGTCTCACCATCCGGTCGATGTCTTTTAATACCCCCGCGCCCGCGCCCCGGCCCACGATGCCTTTCACCGGGCAGCCAAAGTTGATGTCGAGCAGGTCGGGGTTGGCGGCCTCGACGATACGGGCGGCCAGGGCCATACTGTCTTCATCGCCCCCGAATACCTGGATGCCCACGGGTCGCTCGTCCTGGAAGATATCCAGTTTTTTGCGGCTTTTTATGGCGCCTTTGACCAGGCTTTCGATGGAGATGAACTCGGTATAGAGGAGGTCGGCGCCGTTTTCTTTACATACGGTCCGGAAGGGGGGATCGCTGACATCTTCCATGGGTGCCAGGAGGAGGGGGAATTCGGGCAATACTATATTTCCTATCTTTAGAGGGGTGGTGTTCACCCCCCAAAAATACCCAATCTTTATCAACCAGCTGCTATGACCCCTGTTATTTCACCGAGCCCGGCCAGCCGTATGAAGGACCTGGCCTTTAAATTTGTAGCCCTTCTTTTCCCGGCCGTCATGGTCTATATCATAAAAACGGATGGTAGTGGCTGCGGAGATCAGCCCCGGGATTTTAAATTCTTCCCCATTGTCGCCGGCTCTGCCTTTGTCCTGGCAGTGGTCTGGAGTCTCATCGATGGCCAAAGAAGAGATTACAGCCGGCTGAAATATGTCCTGCAGATCCTCACCCGTTATTTCCTGGCGTATATAATCCTGCAATATGGCGTCGCCAAGGTGATCGACATGCAATTCTCGCCCAATCTTTCCAGCCTGGATACCCGTGCCGCGGATATGCACCCCATGACCCTGGCCTGGACGTTTTTCGGATACTCCTTTAAGTATGAATTTTTTATAGGCTGCAGCCAGATTGTCGCCGCCATCTTGTTGGTCTTTCGCCGGACGGCCACCCTGGGAGCCATCCTCATGGTGACGATCATGGCCAATATCGTATTCGTCAATTTTGCCTTCGATGTCTGTGTCAAATTCTTTTCCGTGACTTATCTTGTCATGTCCCTTTATCTTTTGGTTGACGACGCCCCCCGGCTGATCAATTTCCTGTTGCTCAACCGGACGGCGGAGAAAAGGGGCTATCCCGAAATTTTTCGTAGCCGCCGGGCCCGGAGGATCTTTTTTAGCTGCTGTACGACCCTGTTGCTGGTGGGTGTCTTTTATCAGTTGCGCACCATCACCACGGAAGTAAGGGAATACGGGATCGGCCAGCATTCGGCCCTTTACGGGGTCTGGGCCGTAGACACCCTCCATGCCTCCCGGGATTCGCTGAACATACAGCTCAATACGGGCAGCAGCGGTTGGAAGAAGATGCTTTTTGAAGATTATAACAACGCCTCCATCAAGTCCTGGGAAGTGGGGAAGGGCTATTTTAGTTATACGGTGGATACAGCCAAACACCTGCTGACGATGAAGCAGACCTATCCTGATACCCTGTCGGAGGTAAAGGCCCACTATATCCGGAATAAGGATACGCTGACGATCAGCGGTCTCTACGACAAGGACTCTATCTATGCCAGTATGCACCTGCTGCATAAATATTTTATACGCTAAGAATGATTTGGTACATTCCATTTACAAATTAAATGCATGAGAAAAAATACTTATTTATGTTTGATGCAGGCGCTGATCTTTGGGGGCCTGCTGCTGCCGGCGGGCAGATCGTTCGCGCAGAAAAAAGAGGCCGTGAAGGTAACCGACCTGTTGAAAATAAAATCCATCAGTGATGTGACCCTAAGCAAGGACGGTAGTAAGGCGGCTTTTACCGTCACGGTGATCGAGCCCGATCCTGAGTCGAAGCTGGATTATAAATACGTCAATCATATTTACCTGGTGCCGTCCGATGGAAGCCTTGCACCCAGGGAACTGACGGTGAAAGAGGGCTCGTCACAGCCGGCCTGGAGCCCTGATGGCCGGCAGATCGCCTTTGTCCGCGCCGTGGAGGGGAAACCACAGGTGTTTGTCCTGTCCCTCGAGGGGGGAGAACCTCAGCAATTCACCCATTATAAATATGGGGCGGGTAGTCCTCAATGGTCGCCTGACGGGAAGGAGATCCTTTTCTCTTCCAACATTCCCTTAAAAAGCCTGTTGAAAGACTCGCTGCTAAATCCCGGCCACCGGGTGCCGGCCTGGCCCTTTGAACAGACAGGGTTCGCCAAGAACGAGTCGCTGCAATTGTCCATTGCCAGGGCTGATCCGGATGGTAATATGGAAGAGATCCGGGCCTACCTGGAGGGGGATGTGACAGATAAAAAGGCAAAGGTGGTGAACAAGCTGAATTTCCAGGATGAAACGAATGTGAATGCGGAGATGTCTTTAAATAATTTCTTTGTGCAAAGCCTGCAGACAGGCGCACAGCCGAAGGCTGTGACCCATGGGTTCTACCGGTATAGCCGGGTTGACTTCCTGCCTGATGGCCGGTTGCTGATTACGGGCAATATGGATTCCACGCAGCACCCGGACCGGGCCCTGGAGAGCGCCATCTACCTGGCTGATAAGGATGGAGGGAATATAAAGCTGTTGCTGGGAGAAAAGGGAAAGGTGTATAGTAATCCCAGCGTCTCCCCTTCGGGGAAACTGTTGGCTTTTCAATACAGTACCACGTCTTTTGTCACGGTGCCGCAGGTGGCGGTTTTGCCGCTGAGTGGAGGCAAGATCATTGAACTGCCATTTGACCGTTCCAAGGGGAATTATACCTGGAGTGCCGATGAGAAATTTCTTTATTTCGCCGCCCAGTCCAATGGGGGCGCTCCGTTATACCGGGTAGCCCTTACCTCGGGCAAGGTGGAGCAGCTTTCCGACTACAACAGCGGAACGGGTAGCTATGATCTGCAGGGAGGCAAGTTAGTTTTTGTACGGACTGAGGTGAATGATCCCTTTGAATTATATGTGGCCGATGCGGCTCTGCAGAACCCGAAAAGGATCAGCTCCTTCAATTATGACTGGATACAAAACCGGCAACTGGTGCAGCCGGAGAAACACGAATTCCGTAATGATAAAGGGATGACCGTCGAGTATTGGGTGATGAAACCGGCGAACTATTCACCGGGCAGGAAATATCCTTTGCTGCTGGACATCCATGGAGGACCTTCCGCGATGTGGGGGCCTGGGGAAAGCAGCATGTGGCATGAGTTCCAGTATTTCTGCAGCAAGGGTTTTGGGGTAGTCTACTGTAATCCCCGCGGATCGGGTGGTTATGGACTGGATTTCCTGCGGGGTAACGTGGAGGACTGGGGGACCGGGCCCACCGGGGATGTGCTGACGGCCCTGGACAAGGCTGTAGGGGAGGGATGGGCCGATACGTCGAAATTGGTGGTGAGCGGAGGCTCTTATGCCGGTTACCTGGTGGCCTGGATCGTAGGGCATGATCATCGTTTCAAAGCCGCCTGTGCCCAGCGGGGGGTCTATGACTTAGCAACGTTTTTCGGGGAGGGCAATGCCTGGCGCCTGGTGCCGAACTATTTCGGAGGGTATCCCTGGGAGCCGAAGGTAAAAGCCATCCTTCAGCGGGAGTCCCCGATCACCTATGTGGAGAATATCACTACGCCGCTCATTATTTTCCACGGAGAGAACGATCGCCGGACGGGTTTTGTCCAGGGCGAGATGTTGTACCGAAGCCTGAAGGTACTGGGCCGTCCAGTAGAATATGTCCGGCATCCCGGGGCCACCCATGAGCTTACCCGCAGCGGGGACAACCGGCAGCGGATCGATCAGATGCTGAGGACGTATGAATTTTTTGAGAGATGGGTAGGGGAGTGACGTAGTGTTGGCGTAGTGGCAACCCTTGCCGTTTGGCAAAAAGTTCCTAACATTGGAGCCGCTAAACTATCTAAAGAGACTATGAATAAAAGACTGTTTGCCATTTTGCCGGCTGCCTTCTGGTGCACCCTTTCTTTCGCACAAAGCAAGACCGTGACCGTCTATACGACGGCGGATAAGACGGAGCTGCGTCTCTCCGAGACGGGGAAATTATCCTTTTCAAATTACGGGCAGCCGATGGAGACGGAGCCGTTTGTCCTCGTGGATGCCTCGGTCTCCTTTCAATCCTTTATAGGAATCGGGGGAGCGCTGACGGATGCCTCGGCGGAGACCTTTGCCAAGTTACCCAAGCCGCAACAGCAGGAGCTGCTGACAGCTTATTATGATCCTATCAAGGGCATCGGTTATAACCTGGCCAGAACGAATATTCAAAGCTGTGATTTTTCCAGCGGGAGTTATTCTTATGTCGGGGAGAATGACAGTCTGCTGAAGACTTTTAGTGTCGCCCATGACGAGCAATACCGGATCCCGCTGATCAAACAGGCCATTGCCGCAGCCGGCGGAAAATTGCCTCTTTTTGTCAGCCCCTGGAGTCCTCCTTCCTGGATGAAAGATAATAACAGCGTAACCGGGGGCGGCAAACTATTGCCGGCCTTTGACCAGAGCTGGGCGAATTTTTATGTAAAGTTTATCAAGACCTATGAGGCGAAGGGTATCCCGGTTTGGGGGCTTACGGTACAAAATGAGCCGATGGCCAAACAGAAATGGGAGTCTTGTATTTATACTGCGGAGGACGAGCGGGATTTTATCAAGAATTTCCTGGGACCGACCTTACAGCGTTCGGGAATGGGTGATAAAAAGCTGATCGCCTGGGATCATAACAGGGACCTGCTTTATCAGCGTGCCAGTATTCTTTTGAAAGATGCAGGTGCGGCCAAATACATCTGGGGGATCGGTTTTCACTGGTATGAGACCTGGACGGGCAGTCCCATGCAGTTTGACAATCTGAAGCTGACCTTCCAGGCCTTTCCCGGCAAGAACTTGATTTTCACCGAGGGCTGTAAGGAGAAGTTCGATTTTGACAGCCTGGGGAATTGGTCGCTGGGTGAACGATATGGTTATTCGATGATCAATGATTTCAACAATGGCTGTGCCGGTTGGACGGATTGGAATATTCTGCTGGATGAGAATGGGGGGCCTAATCATGTAGGTAATTTTTGTTTTGCTCCTGTACATGGGGACACCCGGACGGGGAAACTGATCTATACGAATGCCTATTATTATATCGGGCATTTTTCCAAATTCATTCATCCCGGCGCCAGACGGATAGCCGCCAGCACGAACCGGCCTCAGTTGCAAAGTACGGCCTTTCTCAATAAGGATGGGAGTATTGTCCTGGTGGTTATGAATACCACGGAGACCGCTCTTTCCTATCATTTAATTATAAAAGGCAAGGCAGCCATTGCGGAAAGCCAGCCTCATTCTATCAGCACCCTAATTGTAAAATGATGAAACCTGTTCGTATTTTCTTGTTAGTGGCCGCCCTTTTTGTAGTTCGGGCAGCCGTTGCTCAGTCTGTTGATGTATGGCTGACGGACCCGTCCAAAGATATTCTTTTTATGAAACAGCCGTCGTTACGATTAGTTTCGGCCGGCGCTGTTGGCATACAAGATCCGGTTATCAAGGTCGATGCCACTCATTCTTTCCAGTCCATGGTGGGTTGGGGTTGGGCCCTTACGGGGGGCAGCGCCCAGGCCCTGCTGAAAATGAGCACCCCTGCCCGGGCAGCTTTGTTAAAAGAGTTGTTTGGCGTAGCCGGCAGCGAGATCGGCGGCAGTTATCTGCGGGTGAGCATCGGAGCTTCCGATCTGAACGACCATGTCTTTTCCTATGATGATATGCCCGCGGGGCAAACGGATACGAGTCTGGCCCATTTTGACCTGGGGCCCGACAAGATGGAGGTGATCCCTATACTAAAAGAGATCCTAAAGATCAATCCAGGCATTAAGATATTGGGTTCACCCTGGTCGCCACCCAAGTGGATGAAGACAAATGAGGACAGCCGGGGTGGGAGCCTGAAGCCGGAATATTATGAGGTCTATGCCCGCTATTTTGTCCGCTATATTAAGGCTATGCAACAAGCCGGGATCCGGATCGACGCTATCACAGTTCAGAATGAGCCTTTACATCCCGGCAATGAGCCCAGCATGCTGATGCCGGCGACGGAGGAGGGGGCGTTTGTAAAAACTGCGCTGGGGCCGGCTTTCCGGAAGGCGGGGCTGACAACGAAGATCATCATCTACGATCATAATGCCGACAAACCGGAATATCCCATCTCCATCCTGGATGATGCGGATGCCCGGCAATATGTGGATGGCTCGGCTTTTCATTTATACGGAGGAAAGATAGAGGCGCTGTCCAAGGTGCATGACGCCTATCCGAAGAAGAACCTATATTTCACGGAACAGTGGGTGGGTGCGCCCGGGGATTTCAAAAAAGATATACCGGATCATGTCCGGGACCTGATCATCGGGGCTACGCGTAACTGGTCCAGGAATGTGGTGGAGTGGAACCTGGCTTCGGATCCTTTTTATAAACCGCATACGGATCGGGGAGGTTGCGACCGGTGCCTGGGGGCGCTGACCCTCGATGGGGATAAGGTGACCCGGAATCCGGCTTATTATATCATCGCCCATGCGGCGAAGTTTGTGCGGCCGGGGTCGGTCCGGATCGGCTCGAATTTAGTCTCTAACCTTCCCAATGTGGCGTTCCGGACGCCGGCTGGCAAGATGGTGTTGATCGTGTTGAATGATGGGGACGGGTCGCAGAATTTTTCCATCGAGTATAAGGGGAAGATGGTGAAAGGGATGTTGAATGGGGGAGCGGTGGGGACATATGTTTTATAAACATGTCATCATCATTCGAAATTATTTGGTATATTAATTGGTATATTGCCTGACATAATTACCAGCCATGACTATCACTGAATTAGGCAACAAGTTTTTGAGACGAACCGGTAATCAGATCGTTTCTTACCCTGATCCTGAATCGCTGCGTCATCTCCGGATCCTCGAGAATTTTAAGATCAACAAAATACTGGACGTTGGCGGCAATGTCGGTGGATACGGCCGATCCCTGATGACCCTCGGCTACAAAGGTAAGCTCATCTCCTTCGAACCCGTCTCCGCCGCCTTTCAGGAGCTTGAAGCCCGCAGTAAAAAGCACGCGAATTGGAGCGTTGTAAAGTCGGCCATCGGCAATACGGACGGCGAGATCGAGATAAACGTTTCCGCTAACAAGAGTCTTAGCAGTTCCATCGCGGACATGTTGCCAGCCCACCTTGAAAACGCCCCGGAAGCGCGTTACGTCTCCAAAGAAAAAGTACCGATCAGGAAGCTGGATAGCATCTTCGATCAATATGTAGAATCCGGAGACAACGTATTCCTGAAGATCGACACGCAGGGATATGAAAAGACCGTACTTGACGGCGCGGAAAAAAGCCTGCCGAAGATCAAGGGCATCCAGGTGGAAATGTCCCTCGTACCCCTCTACAGCGGCGAAATGTTGTTCCCCGATATGCTTCGTCACCTTACCGACAAAGGATATATGATGTTCGATCTGGGGCCGGTCTTTACCTCCCCGACGACCGGACAGCTCCTTCAGGTAGACGGCATGTTCTTTTCAACTAACGCCCGGCACTAGCGTGGTGCTCATCTGTCTACGGAAAAGTCTTATGACAATTTTATCCTGGAACTGACTTTCAAGCAGGAAGCTGATGGAAATAGCGGCGTAGAATTGAATTAGGAATTTAAGTTTTATTCCGTTCCGGAAGAGTAAAAGGCCGCGAATTTTACCCTTGAGATGAAGCCACTGTATTCTTTTTGCCCCACTCTGCTAATAGCTGCATCACATCGTTGAGCGACATCCCCTTTTCAGTGAGTGTATACTCCACCTTTGGCGGGACTTCGGCATATACCTTCCGATTGATAATCCCGTCAGCCTCCAGTTCCTTTAAATTTCTGGATAATACTTTTAGTGCTATATCTTGAATTGTTTTATGAAGCTCACCAAATCGCTTGGGGCCAGATAATAACATCCAGATAATAACGGGCTTCCACTTGCCGCTAATGATACTGATTGATCCTATTATGGAACAATCGCAATCCGGCTCCACTTTTTTTTCAACTATTTTTTTTGTTAACATGCTGATAATGAGTATTAGTGTCTTTAATGTCAATACTTGACAAATGTGCCATTACTTGCCAACTGTAAAGTAATGGATTAGTTTCGTAAAAAAAAAGGGAATATGAAAATACTCATTTTAGGGGCCACTGGTAGAACCGGTCGTCTTATCGTTGAAGAGGCACTGAAGCAAGGCTATGACTTAAATGTTTTGGTGCGAGATAAAAACAAAATATCCTTTAGTTCAAAATCGATTAAAGTATATCAGGGAACACCTGCCCGTCAAACAGATTTAGCGATCGCAATGCAGGGGTGTGATCTGGTAATAAGTGCTTTGGGTATCGTCAGAGCCTCAGATGCTCCCTGGTCTAAATTAATAACCGACAAAAATTTCATATCTGAAAGCATAAAAAATGTGATAGCCGAAGCGGATCAACAAAACCTAAAACGTTTAATTACAGTCTCTGCCTGGGGAGTAGGGGAAACCAAAAAGGAGATTCCTTTTTGGCTCAGATGGTTAATTAACCATACCAACCTCGGCCCTGTCTATGCGGAACACGAAGCAGAGGAAAAACTATTAGCAAGTTCAAACTTAAACTGGACTGCTGTACGGCCTGTTGCCCTAAATGAGTCCAAAAAGACAAAAACTTTAAAGGTGAGTTTTAATAACTCCCCTAAACCAAGTTTACAAATCAGCAGGCAAAGTGTGGCTAAATTCATTGTTGATATAGTTAAATCCGATAAGTACGATATGAAAAGCCCAACTATTTCTGAAAATTAATAATCAGTTATGGTCTCATTCAAAAAGAAATAACAATACTTAGCGAGAATGCAAAGGACTTGGTTAGTAAAAAAACTAGCATAGTATGAAAGCAGTAAAAGTAATTGGATTTATTCTATTCGGATTGTTGGTAGTAGTGGCTGCCGCCGGCACTTATGTAAAGGTAGCTTTACCAAACACAGGCACAGCGCCTCAAATTAAAATAGAACGCACAGCAGAACGAATAAAACGCGGCGATTATTTAGCCAATCACGTTTCTGCTTGTATGGACTGCCACAGCACTAAGGACGAGAGTTTGTACGGAGGCCCGGTGGTGGGCGGCTTCGGGGCTGGGGGTGAAAAGTTTGACCAGCAGATGGGCCTTCCCGGCAAGTTTTACGCGTCGAACATAACCCCGGATAAATTAGTCAGTTGGACAGATGGCGAAATATTCAGGGCGCTAACTACCGGGGAGAACAAATTTGGGAAAGCCATTTTTCAACTAATGCCTTGGGATCATATAGGGCAGATGGATAAAGAGGACGTGTATAGCATTATTGCTTATTTGCGTTCAATTCCAGCAATCAAAAAAGACATACCGGCGTCAGAAGTTGACTTCCCGGTCAATTTTATCATTAATACCATGCCGCATAAGGCAAATTTGGGTAAGCTACCATCGGAAAATGACACCATCAAGTATGGCGCCTACCTTGTTAATGCAGCAGCTTGTGTAGATTGTCATAGTAAAAGATATCATGGGGAAATAATCCCCGGGACAGAATTTGGCGGTGGAATGGAATTTAAACAGCTGGGAGGTGTTGTACATTCTGCAAATATCACACCAGATAAGCTAACCGGTATTGGATCATGGAGTAAAGATATATTCATCCAACAATTTAAAAGCTTTGAAGGGAAAGAAAAGCAAGCGGCTAAACTTAACCCCGGCGATCCACAGATGCCAATGCCATGGTATTTGTATGCTGGAATGAAGGCCAACGATCTTGCGGCAATCTATGCTTATTTAAGAACTGTTAAACCGATCAACAATCAGGTTATTGCGTTTCAGAAGTTTTGAGAGCTTGATACTCTGCCTGTGTAGAAATTGAATCGGCCATAATAAATATTTCTATAAAGGCATTAAAAACAAAAAAGCTGTCCGAATTGTCTCCGAACAGCCTATAAATAGTTGAAAATCAATTTAAAATGTCGGGATGACAGAATTCGAACCATTCCCAATCAATTAGATGAAACGAAAGCTCCGGGCGGAGAATTGGCGATGAACCTCCGGCAAAATCCTGCTCCTGGCAATTTATTTAGCTGAGATATCCAATAACTCTTTCAGATAATTCCCCCAGATGGTCGGGTTGGAATGGGTCCCATGCCCCGAAGTCTGGTCGGTGATGGGCAGCAGGATATAGCGGCCTTTAGCCACTTTTTTGATTTCCTGTTCCATAATGCCCAGTTCCGGGGGATTGACTTCATCATCGGCTGAATTGACAGCGAAGAGGGGGGCCTTGATCTTCGACAGATAGGGTGATGGATCATAATCGCGGGAGGCATCGAAGGCATAGATCATATCGTTGGGATCCTGTCTTTTCAGGAAACCAGCCACACCGGCGTCCAGCATTTTTTCGGCGGCTTCGCGGGTGGGAGCCCGTTTCTGCAGCTGCAGGGGGCTGCTGGTCATCCAGAACAGGGAGGAGTAAGCGCCGCGCATACCTGTTTCGGGGATGGTGGTATATTCTCCCCCTTTCCAGAGCGGATCGGCTTCGATGGCTTCGATGGCCATCTTGCGGACGATGCGGTTACGGCCCGCGATGGCGACAGGCAGACTGGCCAGGGGCATCAGGGCGTCCATAAAATCGGGATAGGTATATCCCCAGACCCAGGTGTGCATAGCGCCCATGGAGGTGCCCATCACCAGGCGGAGGTGATTGACCCCCAGGCCTTCGGTGATGAGGGTATAATCCGCTTTCACCATATCATCATAGGTATATTTGGGGAATTTCATGTGCAGGCCGTCGCTGGGTTTGCTGGACTTGCCGTGACCGATGTTATCGGTGAGGATGATGAAATATTTCGTGGCGTCCAGCAACTGACCGGGGCCAAAGAGGTGTCCGCCAAAACCGGCGTTGAGAAAATTCCCTACCCACCCTGTGGTGCCATGCATGATCAATACGGCATTGTCTGTCTTGCCGTCCTTGCCTTTGTGCGGAGTGCCCAGGGTGGCATAGTGCAGGCTAAGCTCGGGCAGGGTTTCCTTATCTACGAATTGAAAATTCTTTACTTTGAAGTCTCCTTCTTTTGGTGTGGGATAATTGGGCTGCCAGTCCGAGGCTGGTCGCTGCGCCCGGACGGAGGACAGGGTGACAGATGCAGTGATCAGCAAAAGGAAAAAGAGGTAACGGGGGCCCCGGCTATTGCGGGTGTTAAACCAGATTCGGGCAAAGGGCCAGTTGCGGTTGATCCTGTAGACAGCGAAAGAATTACGTTTTTGCATAAGCGATAAATTAAGAATCGATGCGGTTAATAGCGACCGTGTAAAAAAGAAGCTCCGGCGTTCAAGAGCGGCCGGAGCCTATGAAATTAATGAATATCCCAATATAGTTTAGTCTCAACTTTATCGCCTCCGATGGCGGCGGCGGCCTGGGTATAGTTGGCTCCGTTGAGCGACTGCTCGGTGGAGGTGGTAGCAGGATAGGTCATCCTGTTGGGGAAGCCGGATACCGCGCCCTGCGGTACGGCCATCGCCGGGTAGTCGAAGCGGCGGAGTTCCGTCCAGCCATCAAATCCACGGCAGTAAAGGGCGATCCATTTCTGAAAACCGATCTTCTGCTGCCAGGTGCCTGTAGCCGTGGTATATGCGACATCAGGACGGGCGAGGTAGGTGAGGGCATCTGCCTGGCTGCCGCCCCAATAACGGATAGACATCGCGATAGCAGAGTCATAATGTTGTTCGGCCGTGCCGGGAATATTATATCCCCGTTCGATGGCTTCGGCCCGGTAGAATTCCATATCGATATAGTCCATAAAGATATAGGGGGTTGTGGCCTGATTGAGCCGGGCGCTGGGCTTGGATACGGAAGGATAGGGTGTCGGCACACCGATGGGGGCGCCGACGTACTGACCGGAGCTATTGGTACCGAAGAAACCCGGCAGACGGGGATCGGACATGCTGACCAGGTAGTCCATCAGCGTCTTACAAGCGATGTAGTCGGTACGGTTGGCCAGGACCAGCGCCTGGTAGGTGGGGTTGTTATTCGGTACGGCCAGGTATTGCCAGACTGCATCGGTGCTGCTGGAGGTGAAGGCCTTGGCATTGGCTGATTCCACCAGTGACTTGGCGGTCGCGTTGTCCACATCGGCCAGGGTCATAGCTATTTTTATCTGTAAGGAGTTGGCCAGGGCGATCCAGCTTTTGACATTCCCGTTGTAGAAAAGGTCCTCGGTGGCGGAAAAGCTGCCGTTGGTGGGATCCAGGCTGGCGATATCAGCGGCCAGTCTTTTCAGCAGGTCTGCCTGGATGGTCTTGGCGTCATCGTATTTGGGGAAGAGGTTGTTGTAGTTCAGCGCCTCGGAGTAGGGGACATTACCGAAGGAGTTGACCAGTACGTTGAACGAATACACTTCCATGATGTCGATGATGGCCCTTTCGTTTTTGATGACGGCAGGCAGGGTCAGTTTATCCTGGGCGAGGATGCTGTCGCTGGCGTGCAGGTTGGAGAGTACGTTGACATAGAGTTTGCTCCACCAGAGGTCGCAGGTGTTGGTGATATTGAAATTATACTGCGGCGCGT
>Ga0310811_10008792_pt1 | contig 13002 bp, 11 predicted proteins | sample YCmetagenome_FD_207642 | JGI IMG/M metagenome (GOLD analysis project Ga0310811, IMG submission 207642) | Soil microbial communities from experimental microcosm in Duke University, North Carolina, United States - YC | ecosystem: Engineered > Artificial ecosystem > Soil microcosm > Unclassified ...
AGGTGTTTCGCGTCCGGGAATCCCAACGGGATTCAATCATTCAGCCCAGCGTTGACGGTCCGAGCCGGACGGGCGAGGAGCGGCTACGCTGGGTCAACGTCCATAATAATCATCAACCACAACGTGGTTGCATCACCCTTCCGTCCCGAATTGATTCAACTCCCTCAGAGCAGATTTCGTTTTGTGCGCCGTTACCCGGCGTAGGCCGACTTCGTCGTCCAACGCCGGGCTGAATGACATAATCCCTTCGGGATACGAAGCTGAGAACACCGGTGGATAATTTTTCATTGACCCGTTCACTTTGCGGTTCATTGTAAGTTCGCAACACCACCCATTTTGACGCGTTGTTTATGGACACCAAAATCAGCTTCACCCTGAACGGGAAGGCCCGGACCATCACCACTGATCCGGACCGGTCGTTGCTCGAAGTGTTGCGCGAGGATTTGCAGTTGACCGGGACGAAGTTCGGCTGCGGCGAGGGCCAGTGCCGCGCCTGCACGGTGCTGCTCGACGGCGTGAGCACGCCTTCCTGCATCACCTCCATCGGCGACGTGGACAAAACGGAGGTCGTCACGATCGAAGGACTGGCGAACGGAGACAAGTTGCATCCGGTGCAGGAGGCGTTCGTATCGGAGGGCGCGTTCCAATGCGGTTATTGCACGGCGGGCATGGTCCTGGGCGTGGTCGGGGCGTTGAAGAAAAATCCCAAGGCGTCCGAAACCGAAGTCATGGCGGAGATGCAGCGACACATCTGCCGCTGTTGCAGCTACGAGAAATATAAGACGGCGATCCAGCGCGCGATGGCACAAAACGGAAAGGCGGCCGCATGAAAACGATTCCGCCGGAAATACCCCAGCCGGATGTAGAGGAGATCAATTACGACGAGCTGGTCGAGCGGGTGGATTATGATTTTGGCTTGAGCCGCCGTTCTTTCGTGAAGGTGCTGGGCGCGGGGCTGCTGCTCGCCGTCTCGCTGCCGGCAATCGCACAGGAAAGCGGCCGGCGCAGCCGGGCCGGTGGTGCGAGAAATCTCGGCGCCCGGATTCACATCGGCAAGGACGGCGTGATCACCGTATTGACGGGCAAGGTGGAAGGCGGACAAGGTGCGCGGGCGGAGCTGTCGCAGGCGGCGGCGGAAGAACTCGGGGTGCCGCTGAGTTCCGTGCGAATGCTGATGGCCGACACGGGCGCCGTGCCCGACGACGGCGGCACTTACGGCAGCATGACCACGCCACGAACCGTTCCGCCGGTGCGCCAGGGCGCGGCGGCGGCGCGGGCCTTGTTGATCGAGTTTGCCATGCAACAATGGCAGGTCGCCCGCGAAACAGTGCAGATGCGCGATGGGAAAATATTTGACGCGGCAGGCAAACGCTCGCTGACCTACGCCGACCTGGCGAACAGCGACGAGGCAGCGCAATTGCTGGAACAGGCGATTCCAGCAGATGTCAAACTGACAGCGGTGAACGAATGGAAGGTGCTCGGCGCTCCGGCGCTCCGGCCTAACGCGCGCGACATCGTGACCGGCGCGCATAAGTTTCCGTCAGACATCACACGCGCGGGAATGCTTTACGGTAAAATCCTGCGCGCGCCTTCCTACGGCGCAAAGTTGATTTCGATTGATCTCGCTCCGGCGAAAGCGATGAAGGATGTGGTGGTGGTGCAGGACGACCAGTTTGTCGGCGTGGCTGCGCCAAATTCTTCGCTCGCGGAAACCGCGATGCAAAAGATTTCCGACACGGCGAAATGGGAAACGGTTTCGCATCCATCCAGCAAGGAACTTTTTGATTACCTCAAACAAAATACGGAAGGCGGTGTGCCGAAGAATCCTTTTGCCGATGAATTGACCGGCGCAAAAGTTGTGCGCAAGGAATATCACATTCCTTACATCCAGCACGCGCCGCTCGAACCGCGCGCCGCCGTGGCGGAATGGAGCGGCGACCAGTTGACCGTCTGGACCGGCTCGCAAAATCCTTTCGGCGTGCGCGGCGAACTGGCGCACGCCTTTCACCTGCCCCCGGAAAACATGCGCGTGGTGATTCCCGATTTCGGCGGCGGCTTCGGTGGCAAACACACCGGCGAATGCGCGATTGAAGCGGCCCGTCTTGCCAAGGCTGCCGGCAAACCTGTCTCGTTACGCTGGACACGCGAGGAGGAGTTCACCTGGGCGTATTTTCGCCCGGCGGGCGTCATTGAAGCCGAGGCCAGCCTGGATGCGCAGGGTAAAATCGCGACGTGGCATTTCATCAACATCAATTCTGGCGCGCAGGCGGTGGATACACCTTACACCGTCGGCAAAAGGAACTGTCATTACATCGCGTCCCGGCCGCCGTTGCGCCACGGCTCGTATCGCGCGCTGGCTTCGACGGCGAACAATTTTGCGCGCGAAGCCTTCATGGACGAAGTGGCCGCCGCCGCAGGCGCTGATCCGCTGGAATTCCGGCTCGCCCATTTGGAAAATCCGCGCCTGCGCGCCGTGCTGGAAAAAGCCGCGAAGGAGTTTGACTGGTCAACGCGGGTGAAGAAAACGGACGCAAACCTCGGCGTCGGACTGGCGTGCGGGATGGAAAAAGGTTCGTTCGTCGCGGCGTGCGCGGAAGTTCAGCTTGACCGCAAGGCAAACCAGATCAAGGTCACCCGTGTCTGTCAGGCGTTCGAGTGCGGCAAGATTTTGAACCCGGCCAATCTGCTCGCGCAGGTGCAGGGCGGCATCGTCATGGGATTGGGCGCGACGTTGCGCGAGGAGATGCAGTTTGAGCAGGGCCGGATCACAAATGCATCCTTCCGGAAATATCGCGTGCCACGTTTCGACGACCTGCCGGAACTGGACGTGCATCTGTTGGACCGGCCGGACCTGCCATCCGTCGGCGCGGGTGAGACGCCCATCATCATCATTGCGCCTGCCGTGGCCAACGCGGTTTTTCACGCCACGGGTAAAAGCGTGCGTGCTTTGCCGGTCAACCTTGTTGCTGCATAAGTTGAATGTCTGGTCGTCCGTTATGGAGTATTCATTGTGGCGTATTCATTGGACTGGCATCGCATTCCCACAGTCCCGTCACAGTCCGGGTTGGAACAGATGAAGCCGCGTTGGCTGACTAAAACCCACCTTGACGATTTGCGATCTAACTGGCAACGTAAGCTCGTCTTTTTGCCAGCGTAGCTCAGTGGTAGAGCAACGGTTTCGTAAACCGTAGGTCGGTGGTTCAATCCCACTCGCTGGCTCCACTTCCGCCAACTTCCCCAGCGTAGCATCAAATGAAGCGCCTCGTCATGCGTTCAAGGTTTGATTTCCGATGCCGGCTGGATCCAGGCTCCGTCGTTCATGTAGGCGCGCACATAGTCATACGGCAGCGCGCCATCATGCGCTCCGCCCCCCGAATTGCGGATCAGAAAAACTCCTCCGCCGGGCTGGCTGGCATCCTCTTTGAAACCGACCAGCAGGACGCTGTGACCATCAAACACCTCGGATGCCGGAACCATTTGGAGGATCTCGTTTTGCCAGGCCTCATGTTTGGGCCAACGAAATCCGCCGCAAACCGGCCATCCGCGCGACAAAGTGCGCTTGATCTGCAGAAATTGTTCCTCAGTCAAACCGGTGTTTACGTTCCACGGCTTGATCCAGTGAAGTTGCAAATTTGCGCCGGCCGTCTCTTTCGCCTGTTGCAATGCTGCTTTGTCCGGGTGCAGATTGGGATTAAAAATTTTGGAATAGGGCAGATCGCTTTCCGGGCAGATTCCATAATGTTCATAACCGGCCCAGAGATCTGAGAAAAATCCTCCATCGGCCGAATTACTGGTGGCTTGATTGGAAGCCCAGTTGAGAAATTCGACACTCATGACGGTTCCGGTCTGCTGGCGGCTGGCCAGCGCATATTCCAACGCCCCGGTCAGGGCGAACACGGAACAAGTGCCGCGGCCGCCCTGCGAGCGCAACGGCAATCCCCATTTTTGAAACATCGGGCGAAGATCCACGGCGGCTGGTAAATTAGTGACAATCTCGCCAGGCTCGGCTGCCTGCGCGACCGGCAGTAAAACGAGAGACAGCAGGGTCAGGAGAAACATTCTGGAAAAAAGCCGGCGAGATCGCCGGGCGGATATGTTCGCTTCAACAGGCATTGGAGTGGCAAAGGCATCCTAGAATAAGGATGAGGCGAGGCAATCGAAAAACAAAAAGCCGCCGGATTGCTCCAGCGGCTTTGATGTTTGAGAGTTTAAATCAGTAAGCGGCCTGTGCGCCCTTGATGGAGCGTTTCTTCATCCACGGCATCATCGCGCGGAGCTTGGCACCGGTCTTTTCAATCGGATGCGCTTCGCCTTTTTTGAGCAGAGCGTTGTAGCGTTTGTAGCCGCCTTCGTATTCCTTGACCCAGGTTTTGGCGAACTTGCCGGTCTGGATGTCTTTGAGCGCGGCCTTCATGCGTTTCTTCACACTGGCGTCGATGATCTTCGGGCCGACGCTCACGTCGCCCCACTTGGCGGTTTCGGAGATCGAGAAGCGCATGCCGCTGATGCCGGCTTCGTTCATCAGGTCGGCGATGAGTTTCAGTTCATGCAGACATTCGAAGTAGGCCATCTCCGGCGAGTAACCGGCTTCGACGAGCACTTCAAATCCGGCCTGCACGAGCGCGCTTGCGCCGCCGCAGAGGACGGTCTGTTCGCCGAACAAATCGGTTTCGGTCTCTTCCTTGAAATTGGTTTCGAGCACACCGGCGCGGGTGCCGCCGATGCCTTTGGCCCAGGCGAGCGCAATCTTCTTCGCGTCCTTGCCGGGGTTTTGATACACGGCGATGAGCGAGGGAACGCCCTTGCCTTCGGTGTATTGGCGGCGGACGGTGTGGCCGGGTCCTTTCGGCGCGACCATGATGATGTTCACGTTCTTCGGCGGAACGATGGTCTTGAAATGGATCGAGAAGCCATGCGAGAACACGAGCGTCTTGCCCTTGGTCAGGTTCGGCTCAATGTCCTTCTTGTAGCACTTGGCCTGCTTGGTGTCGGGCAGGGCGACCATGATGACGTCGGCCTGCTTCACGGCTTCGGCGGTGGTGACGACCTTGAAACCTTTTTCCTTGGCGACCGGAATGGACTTGCTGCCTTCGTAAAGGCCGATGATGACCTTGAGGCCGCTGTCTTTGAGGTTGAGCGCGTGGGCGTGGCCCTGTGAGCCGAAACCGAGGATCGCCAGCGTTTTGTTTTTGAACACGCCGAGGTCGGCGTCTTTGTCGGTATAGACTTTGGACATAAAAGTTATGTTGTGGTTGTTGGTTGAGAGTTGAGGGCCATCGGATGTGCCGTCACTTACGAGGTAAAGCGACTTTTCCCGTGCGCGTGATTTCCTGCACGCCGAAGGATTTCATCAGGTCGAGAAATTTGTCCACCTTGCTGTCGTTGCCGGTGATTTCGATGGTCAACGACTTCGGCTGCACGTCCACGATCTTGGCGCGGAAGATGTCCGTGATCTGCATCACCTCGGCGCGCGACTTGGAATCCACGGCGACTTTCACGAGGACGAGTTCGCGGTCCACGGATTCGCCGGCGCTGAAATCCAGCACCTTGAGCACGTCGGGCAGCTTGTTGAGCTGCTTGATGATCTGTTCAACGGTTGCCTCGTCGCCATGAGTGACGATGGTCATGCGCGACGCGGTGGCGTCGTGCGTGGGCGCGACGTTGAGCGTGTCAATGTTGTAGCCGCGGCCGCTGAACAGTCCGGCCACGCGCGTGAGCACGCCGAACTTGTTCTCCACCAAAACTGATATGGTATGTCGCATAAAAACCGTTTGGAACGGACAGAAAGACTAGCCAGCGCGCGGTTTCCGGTCAAATCGCAAATCAACTGCTTTTGTGCTTGCCTCCAACCGGCGGTGGCGTTCTGCTTGATTCGTCACCAACATGCCCAAACGCATCTGTCCGCATTGCAGCCAGCCGCTGGAGATTACCGATTCGCAAATCGGCGAGGAAGTTCCCTGCCCGAGCTGCGGGAAAAGCATCCTGCAACCGCGCCAGGTCCGCGCGCCGAACGAAAAAATAAAACTCTCGGTCACGCCGCCGCCGGTGGAAATTTATTCCGCCGCCCGACTTTCTGAAATCGCGCAGCAGATCATCACCAACGTCCAGCGCGTCATCGTCGGCAAACCGGAACAGGTGACGCTTGCCGTCGCCGGACTTTTTGCCGAGGGACATATTTTGCTCGAAGACGTTCCGGGCGTGGCGAAAACCATGCTGTCGCGCGCCATCGCGCAGAGCGTCGGCTGTTCGTTCAAGCGCATCCAATGCACGCCGGATTTGCAGCCGGAGAATGTCATCGGTGATTTCATCCTTGATCCGACAACGGGGCGAAAGGATTTCCGCTTCGGCCCGATCTTTTCGCAGATGGTTTTGGTGGATGAAATCAACCGCGCCAGTCCGCGCACGCAGGCGGCGCTGCTGGAGGCGATGGGCGAAGGCTCGGTGACGATGGATCGCACGTCCTACCGGCTGGAAAAGCCGTTCATGGTGATGGCGACGCAAAACCCGATTGACCAGGAAGGCACGTTCCGGCTGCCGGAAGCGCAGATGGACCGCTTTCTCCTGCGCATCAGCCTCGGTTATCCCGACTCGGCCCAAGAACGGGAAATGTGCATCCGCGCCCAGCAGCAGCATCCGATTGACAGTCTGCAACCGGTCACGACGGGCGATGAGATTTTGAAATGCCAGCGCGGCGTGCGGGCGATCCCGGTCGGCGCGGACGTGTGCGATTATCTCGTGGCGCTGACGCGGGCCACGCGTGAGCATCCGGCGCTGCGGTTGGGCGCGAGCCCGCGCGGTTCGCTGGGTTTGTTTCATGCAGCGCAGGCGCTCGCGGCGATTCGCGGGGAAGATTCCGTCTCCACTGATCACGTCAAAACCATCGCCGTGCCCGTGCTGGCACACCGTTTGATGGTGAAACGTGACATGCAAAAAGATTATCCCGACGGCGCGGCGGTCATCAAAGAAATCGTGGCTGGAGAGAAACCGCCGGCTGAATTTTAAGTGTCCGCATTTCCCCGATTTCGTGACTGATTCCATACGTCCTTTCCCAAAAAGGCATTGGATCGCAAGTTTCCATTGAAACCGCCGTCTGGTCGCGTTAACACTTTGACGTGTCCCGTTTCTACGAACATCTCGTGACCGCGTCGCGCCAGCCGTTTGCGCTGGCGTTGATCGCCGGGACGAAAGGTTCCAGTCCGCAGCGCGCCGGGGCCAAGGCGATTTTTTTCGGCGACGGAAAAATTGTCGGCACGCTCGGCGGCGGCTGTCTTGAAGCCGAAGTCCAGGCGCGTGCGCTCACAGCCCTGAAAACCGGTCAACCGGCCGAATTTGAAATGGTGCTCGACCACGATTTCGGCTGGGACGATGGCTTGATTTGTGGTGGCAGTGTGAACGGCCTGATCCTGCCGCACGCAGCGCAAGCAGCCGAACTCTGGCGTGAACTTGCCACCGTCGCCGCGCCCATCCGCTGGGGCGTAAAAAAGGATTTCTCCATTGCACCAGTCGCGTCCGGCAACAACAGCGAATGGCTTTACCAGGAGACCGTATCGCCGCCGGTTGAATTGTGGATCGCTGGTTCTGGTCACGTCGCGCAGGCGGTCGCGCCGCTGGCTCAGCAACTTGATTTTGCCGTCACCGTCTTCGACGACCGCGAGGAACTGGCGAATCATCAGTATTTCCCGGCGGCCACCCAACTTCACGTTGGCGGCTGGCATGAACTGCTGAAGATTTCGCCACCGGTTTCGCCCGCGTTCGGCTTGGTCGTCACGCGCGGACACCAGCACGATGCGTTGGTGCTTTCAGAGTGGATCCGGTTTCCGTTCGCATTTCTGGGCATGATTGGCAGCCGCCGCAAGGCGCGCATCATGCGGGAACAATTTCTGAAGCAGAACCTTGCCACGGCGGAACAATTCAACCGCATCGCGTGTCCGGTCGGCCTGGACATCGCCGCAGTCGGCACGCATGAGATTGCCGTAAGCGTGGTCGCCCAACTCATCCAGCAACGGGCCGCACTATTCAAATGAACCTAGCCGCTTACCCCTCGCTCGGTGTCGTCATCCTTGGCGCGGGCGCGTCGGTGCGGATGGGAAAACCCAAATTGCTCCTTCCTTGGCACGGCACGACGGTCATCGGTGGCATCCTCGCGCAATGGCGCGAACTTGGAGCAGCGCAAATCGGAATTGTGTTGCGACCAAACGACATGGCCCTTCGGATGGAACTGGATCGTTTGAAATTTCCGCAAGATAGTCGCATTGAAAATCCTCAACCAGAGCGGGGCATGTTCAGTTCCATCGTCTGCGCGGCGCACTGGAGTGGCTGGCGAAGGGAAATCAAGAGCTGGGCCATCGTGCTCGGCGACCAACCTCATTTGCAGACGGAAACACTGCGGACTTTGCTGAAAACCCACGCGCAAAATAGGGATGGCATTTGCCAGCCAATGTCCGGCGGGCGGCGGGCGCACCCGGTAATTTTGCCCTATTCCACCTTTGACAGCCTGAAATCGTCTGGCGCGGCTACGTTGAAAGATTTTTTGAACCTTGCCGCCGCGCCACGCGTCCTACATGAGGTGGCTGATTCTGGTCTGTTGCTTGACATGGACACGCCAGAGGATTACAAACGGTTGCAGTCCCGTTGACGCATGAAAAATTCTGAACCGGAAAACTTCGGTGCGCACTCGCGGCGCACATTTCTCAAGAGCCTCGGCACGGTCGCGGCCACAGCGGCGACAGCGCAAGTCACCACCGTTGCGGCGGAACTCGAAAAGGCCAATGCCGAAAAAATCATTGGCCCGAATGCCGTGCCGGTGACGCTCAAAGTCAACGGGGAAAAACTCAAACTCATGCTCGAACCGCGCGTGACGCTGCTCGATGCGTTGCGCAATTATTCCAGCCTGACCGGTGCGAAAGAGGGCTGCGACCGTGCCAGTTGCGGTGCCTGCACGGTTTTGCTGGGCGATCTGCCGGTTTATTCCTGCCAGAAACTGGCCATCGAGGCGCAGGGCCAGGAAATCACGACGATTGAAGGATTGGCCAAAGGCGGGAAGTTGACCAAGGTGCAGTCGGCGTTCATCGAAAAGGACGCCTTACAATGCGGCTATTGCACGCCCGGCTTTGTAATGAGCGTAACGGCGCTGCTGAAAAGGAATTCGCACCCATCCGCCGCTGAAGTGAAGCATGCCTGCGCGGGCAATCTCTGTCGCTGCGGCTGCCAGCCGCATATTTTGCAGGCTGCATTCAAGGCGGCCGGAGTGGAAATGCCGACGAAAACGGAGGTGGTGAATTATGCCTAGCTGGCCCGCAGAAACCAAATACATCAGCCACGCCACGACGCGCATTGACGGCCCGGCGAAGGTCACTGGTCGGGCGCGCTATTCATCGGACATTCAGGAAAACGGCTGGCTTTACGGCATGATTCTACGCTCGAAGTGGCCGACGGCAAAAATCACCGATATCAACCTGGACAAGGCACTGCAAATTCCCGGCATCAAGGCCGCCGTGCTGGCGCGTGATAAAAACATGACCGTCCGGTATTACGGCGAAGAGCTCGCCGCCGTAGCCGGCACCACCAAGCAGGCCTGTCTGGATGCGTTGCGCGCCATCGAAGTCACTGCCGAGGCTTTGCCTTTTGTCGTCCGCGAAAACGACGCAAAAAAGCCGGATGCCCCGCGTGTCTGGGAGAACGCCCCCAATTACCCTGCTCCACGTGCCCGTGATCACGGCGATGTGGACACGGCCTTCGGCCAGTGCGCGGCGGTGATCGAAGGATTTTATTCCGCCCCGGTGCAGATTCACAATCCGATGGAAACCATGGGCAACACGGTTTCGTGGACGGACGACGGCGTGACGGCATGGTCTTCCACGCAGGGAATTTCCAGCGTGCGCGACGGCCTCGCCGGCAGTCTGCGGCTCGACCAGAGCAAAGTGCGGGTCATTACTGAATATATGGGCGGCGGCTTTGGCGCCAAGTTTGGCGCGGGCGTTGAAGGCGTGCTGGCTGCGAAACTTTCCAAAGAAGCGAAAGCGCCGGTGCGGCTGATGCTCACGCGGTTCGATCAGGCGCTGGCAGTGGGCAACCGGCCTTCCAGCTTTCAAAAAATAAAAATGGGCGCGGCGGCGGACGGCACCTTGCTGGCGTTCGAAGCGGAAAATTATGGAACGGCCGGCATCGGAGCCGGCGGCGATTCCGGCGGTGGCGGTGGTGGCGCGGATATTCCCATGCCCTACCTTTACAAAGTTCCCAACACCCGCGTGAAGCAGTCAGCCGTCGCGGTGAACGCCGGTTCCGCGCGCGCCTTTCGGGCGCCCGGCAATCCGCCGGCTTCCTTCGGCATGGAATCCGCCATGGACGATCTGGCCGTGAAGCTCGGCATGGATCCGCTGGAATTCCGGTTGAAAAATGACCCGAACAAAATCCGCCAGCACGAATATGCGCTGGGCGCGGAAAAATTTGGCTGGAAACAGAAATACCAGAAACCCGGCAGTTCGCCCGGCGTGGTGAAGACGGGCATTGGCTGTGCCGGAGCCGCCTGGCCCGCCGGCGGGCCAAGCCGGAACACAAACGGCGAAGCGCAAATTAACCCGGATGGCAGCATCGAATTCCGTCTCGGAGTGCAGGACATCGGCACCGGCACGCGCACGGTGATTGCTGTCGTCGCCGCGGAAATGCTCGGCCTGAAGCCGGAGCAGATCACAGTGAAGGTCGGCGACACCCGGTTCCCGCCCGGCCCCGGCAGCGGCGGCAGCACAACCTGCGCGTCAATTTCGCCGACAGTTTATGACATTTGCACGAAAGCGCTGGAGCAATTGCAGACGTTGAGTGGCATCGCGGATGCGCGTGGAGAAAACTGGTTCAAGGCCTGCAAAAAAATCGGCATCAATCCAATCACCGTCCACGGCCAATGGATTGAAGGACTTTCCACGAACCCGGCCGGTGGCGTGCAGTTCGCCGAGGTGGATGTGGACACGGAAACCGGGCTGGTCACGGTGAAAAAGATGCTGGGCGTTCATGACTGCGGACTGATCATTGACACGCTGACGCTCGAAAGCCAGATCAACGGCGGCATCATCATGGGCATGGGCTATGCGTTGTATGAAGAACGCGTGATGGATGATTTGTCGGGCGTGGTGCTGAATCCAAATTTTGAGACTTACAAATTGCCGGGCATCGCCGACGTGCCGGAGATCGAAGTCATCCTAGTCAACATGCCGGAACGCGGCGTCATCGGGATCGGCGAACCCGCCACCGTTCCGACCGCAGGCGCGATCGCCAATGCCGTTGCCAATGCCATCGGCGTTCGCGTCGGCAGCCTGCCCATCACCCCCGCAAAAATTCTTGCCGCGCTCGGCAAGGTTCCCCCTGCAACCGCATGAATGCTTTTCAATACGCCACCGCCCATTCGACCGGCAGCGCCCGTGAACTCGTCGGCGACAAGGGCGCGTATCTCGCCGGCGGCAACGACCTGCTCGGCCTGCTCAAGGATTATCTCATCAGCACCGACACGCTGGTGAACATCAAGTCGCTGCCCGGCCTTGGCAAGATTGAGCGCGGCAGCAAATCTTGGACGCTCGGCGCGCTGGTCACCGTGGCACATATTGAGAATGACGCGGACATCAAAAAAGCTTTTCCCGGCCTGCACGAAGCCGCGTCCGAAATTGCGTCGTTGCAAATCCGCAATGTTGCCACCGTTGGCGGCAACCTGGCGCAGCATTCGCGCTGCTGGTATTTCCGCCATCGCGATATTCAGTGCCTCAAGAAGCACGGCGGCCTGTGCTACGCGCGCAACAGCGAGAACCGTTACCATAGCCTGTTCACCGGCAACGACTGCATCAGCCCGGTCGTGTCCAGCCTGGCCACGACGTTTGCCGCTTTGGATGCGACCGCGATTGTGCTGCGCGATGGCAAGGAGCTTCGCTGGAGCATGGCCGACCTTTACGCCGACGCCTGGAAAAATCCCTACGCCCACAACTCGCTCCAGCCGGGCGACCTGATTTTGCGCGTGGAAATTCCCACATCACGCAGCCGCAGTGCTTATATGCAGGTCAGCGACAAGCACACTTTCGACTGGGCGCTGGTCAGTTGCGCGGCGGCAGCGGAATTGACGGACGGAAAATTGAAGTCACCACGCGTCGCGCTCGGCAGCATTTCGCCGAAACCGCATGAAGTGGCAGAAGCCAATGAATTTCTTGATGGGAAAGTTTTGGATGACGCGACCGCCACGCGCGCGGCCGACTTGATTTTGCGGGACGCGAAACCGCTGGAATTCAACGGCTACAAGGTGCCGATGGCGCACGCACTCATCCGCCGCACGCTGCTCAAATTGAAAGGAGACGTATGAACGCGAACCGTTGCCGGCATCTCCGCACCAAGAAAATGTATACCGCCGCGCACCCGGATGAGGCTTTCGCGGAGAAGGTCGGCGAAAATGTTACGCCCTGCCACTTTTGGTGCAACCTGACGCAAAGCGCCGTCGGCGCGGACGACCAACCTGCTCATCAGGAAACCTGCACGCCCGGCCGCTCCTGCTTTGAGGAATAGCCGGCTGCCCTACTTCGCTTCCACCAGATTATCGCCGATGAACACGCGGTAATTTTTGATGCGTCCCGTTTCCTGTCCCTGCCGCGGCACGTAGCGGAAACCGGAAATCGTCTGCGATTTGCCAAGGTTCAGAATCAACTGGTGCGGGTGATCGGGCGACGCGTTCTTCCATTCGGTGTGCCAGTAATTCGCCGTCTGACCGTCAATGGCATTTTCTGCGGTGCCATCCTCTCCCGTGCGCTCCTCGCTGTCCACATACGCAATCGTCCAGCCGTTGTGGCTGATGGTATTGCCGTTCGCGTCCAGCAAATCGAGTTCGGCGACGGCGGCGTAGGGCTTGCTATCAAAGGCGTTCAAGGATTCGAGGCAGAAAAATCTCCCGGTCGCCGGCGCAGCAAATTTGATTTCCTGCGTGTCACTGCCAGGTGCAAACGAGCCCGTATGAACCGGCGTGGCGGTGGCCAGGTT
>Ga0310811_10008793_pt1 | contig 13002 bp, 17 predicted proteins | sample YCmetagenome_FD_207642 | JGI IMG/M metagenome (GOLD analysis project Ga0310811, IMG submission 207642) | Soil microbial communities from experimental microcosm in Duke University, North Carolina, United States - YC | ecosystem: Engineered > Artificial ecosystem > Soil microcosm > Unclassified ...
CTTTATGTTCGATCTCTTCCGCTTTCTCGATGGTTGGATTGTGTTTAGGGATAGGAGGCATCTTTTTTGCCATAGGGGAAACATCCTTCTTCCTCAGCAAGAAAACACTGAGGAATAAAAATTAGTGGAACTGAGAGGGTGGAAGAGGTTGTGCATCAGGAGGATAACTGAGCACTGAGTCATCTCCATCACGAAAATCTCCGTAGTACGCTTGAACAAACTCAGACGATGAGAGCGGTGGTCTGACTGCCGCTTTGCTCATGACTATCGTTGGCGGCTCCCCGCCTTGCTCCTGACTCTGCCTTTTCTGTTCAGCCTCTTTCTCACGACGACGAAAACGCCGTTGTGAATCAGCTTTGACCATCTCATAGGTGAGTCGCATCTCCTGATGGACATCAGAGAGTTCAGCGAACAGTTCACCTCGGACATCGCGCTCAAGCTCAAAGTGTTGAAGGCATTTCGCCAGGACATAGGACGACTGAGCGCTACTACGAGCATAGGAAAGCAGGAGTGCAGGCACCAGAAAGAGCGCCTCTAGTGCAAAGAGCACATTGGCAAGAATATTGAGTAGCGACGACCACGCAAAAACGATCATGCCAATATTTAAGAGTAGCCAGCCAATAAGCAAGAGGATCTGAGCTGCCAGCGTATAGCGATGCGTCAGAATATAGGTGGTCACATCACTCTGGCGGCCAGAAGAATGCTCATTGCCTGACTGGTGAGTGAGTGGTCCGGTAGAATGGAGATCCATAGAGTCCTTCTTTCTTCAGTGTTTTCTTTCAATGTTTCTCGTGATTAATCCAGCAAGGAGAAGTACTATTTCTCCAGCGTTCGATAGCGATCAGGATTGGCCCCATACTGATCGTCAGCCCCACCCAGAACGGGCATATCATCTAGCAGCGCTTTCGATGCAACGTAGCGTTCAAAACCTTGAGGATAGCGGCTACTACAGCGCTGCCGAATATATTGCGTCGAAAGACTACAGGTTGGGAGCGAGATCGGTGAATTGGAACGAATGTTATCTGGTTTCGAGCGAGCCATAGAGGCTAACCTCCCCATTACACACATCGGGTCGATGATGCAGGATCTGCGTCTGTGGGTTCCACTTGAGACGCTGGGTTTCCTGCACAAAGATCTGCTGCTGTGCGCGATATAAGGTGACATCAAAATGATCATGACAGTGACCACACTGGCCCATAACAGAGAAGAAGGGAGACGCTTTCTTCTTGCGTGGGAGCGCAGGCGTCCGTGGATGTCTCTGCTGTGCCTGCTCACGCGCCTGTGGTGATTGTGGCCCGGCATAGTATTCCGGCGTCTGGGCCAGATTGCGATAATAGAGACGAGCAACAAAGGGTAATTCAGAAGAGCCCCGCGTTGGCGTTGGGCGTGTCGTCATAAAACGGTATATCCTTTAGTATTAGATAGAATTTGAGAGATTGACATTATCAACCGACTCCAGATCAGGGCTCTGGATCAGTGTACCGGGTTTGCCAGCAGACGCGCCAATTCCACCCGGAAGATCAGCACTCCCACCCACACCAGTATCACTATTTTTGCCAGCCGTTCCACCCTCTGCTGGTGGCGTTGTCCCACCCATCTGAGCCTTCATCATCATATCCTGCTGAATGCGTCGTACTTCAGTAAGGACATCATCCTCACCCAGCTTTTCCAGTGCTCGTTCCAGGCTCCGCAAGCCATTGGCATAGAGCGCGACTGCTTCATTGACTTCCTGTAACTCATCCTTTGGCAGGATCTCTGCAAAGACTGGCTCAATCTTGTACATGAGCACCCGGCGATAGTCGAGGCCCTGACTCTCTAAGAGTGCCTGGTCCCGAACATAGAGCATATAGAAGATCATCTTTGCCAGATCCGTGAGTCCCTTGGCCCAACGAATCCTTTTCTCTCGAGAACGCTCAACCACTGGCATCATCGTTAGCGCAATCGCGATACCAGAATTATGAGAGGAACCACCTCGATGCGTTCCAAAGGCTGATTCTGGCATCGAGGAGGTCTCATACATGGTGGTCTTGACTTCATGAACATATTCCATCGTCTCAGGGGCAGGTCCAGTTCCCTCCAGTCGATTCGCCTCACCATCTCGGCCCAGATCCCAGATCGCATCCGGCCCGACTGGGAGATCCATGGTATTGCCCGAAAAGTTCTTGAGCGTCACAATTGCATGGCTATGCATATTGACGGAATCACCCATATCGGCAAGCCGTCGATTGATCTCATCCTGGAGCTGCATCATATTCTCGCCATCTGAGTAGCCAAAGTATTCAGCGCCAGCCTGCATGTTGGGGATATGAATAAAGGGGATAATGCCAGGATAGATATTGCCCTGCTCATCACGTGGCATATACGGGTTTGGCTGATTGATGACATTACAGTCATCGACCCAGATCTGGGTCGAGGTGGTAGCCCAGCGTTTCCAGAGCACACCGATCCCTGGAAGATACTGTGGATTGACCGCCTGATAGCCTAGAAATTGATCATTGCCACTGGTACCATATTGCTCAAGGGCCAGGACACGATCAATCGGATAGGCAATGATGACCTCATTGAGCTTCTGCATATTGGAGATATCCCACATCGCATGGAAATATTCTGGCAGCACATTCTCAATCACAATGCGACGCTCAACCTCATCAAAGCGTACTTCTAGCATACTATCGCCATAAAGACAGCCATTCTTCGATGCTTGCCAGAAGGTAACATTCCCTGAATTCTCATCATAGATACGGTCCAGAAAGCGTTTAATCTTGCGCCCATAGGCTACGGCTTCATCAACCTCTGCTGGTGTCATTTCCTCTTTACCAATAGGTGTGACGCGCCAGGAGAAGAGTCGTTCCTTCCACTGACCCCAGAGATAGGAGGTGTGCTTATCGGTAATCTGCTTGAAGTAGTTGACCAGGAGAGGCTGATCAACATTGTCAGGAGGCAGCTCCTGGTTGCTGTAGTAGTTATAGAGACGAATGTAACGCTGGGCTCGCACTTCACCCAGCCTGCGGCGCATGAGCGCTTCAAAGTGGAGGATACGCCCCAATGCCAGGGAACGCGAGATCCCATGTTGCTGTCCATCTGGCCCTGGGCGTGTGGTGACTTTTATCGTATTCATAGAGGGGAAACATCCTTTAGAGGAACGAGGAAAAACACTGAAGGAAAAGGAGGAAATTAGCGGTGACGAGTGCCCCCAAGCTGTTGCTGTCGGGCCTGCCGTCGATGCACACGTGATTCGATATAGCGAGCGTTGAGACGGGCCTGGGGATGACGAATAGAGTAGTGAGGCATCGCATTGAGCTTCTGTTGCAGACTCTCTGACTGCGGAGACATACGTGTCATATCACGAGCGGCATAACACATCTGGCAGTAGGCCATCACAATATCCTGGGCAATATCCTTGTCATAGATGGTGTAATTGCTCAACTGATCAACCGTCCTTTTGATGAACGGGAAGACGGTCAACCCACGTTCAATGCAGAGCTTACCCGCATGCAGCAGGTTCGGCTTCTTTTCACCAGAATAGACAATACCTTCCAGATCATCGATCGTCTGCTCTTTGAGCATAAACTCCTCTAACACATCACCCTTACCTGTTGAGTCAATGACGGTCTTACAGGTGGAACCTGCATAGTCAGAGGAATACTTGGCATGCCATTCTTCGATCTTGGCTTTGGCCTCAACATAGCCCATACCTTCCCTATATAAGAAGGCGACCTGTATCCAGGGTTCATGGGTAATGTCGTAGACTAAACCAACACAGGCATTGCGACCCTTCTGTGTCGATTTCTTCCCCAGATCCCAACTGGCAACATAGCGATGTCCAGCCTGGGGATCACATTCGTAATGCAGAATATCTTCCGTAAGACCAGCATCAGTGCGAATAGATTTGGTATCATGGGTCTCATTCCACTCATTGATGCGTTCGTAGAGCCATTTGACCTCGCGCCGTCCCTCTGAACAACAGGCCATAATCGCATGATAGGGGAAAAATGCGTCAGAATTGTCCAGAAATTCTCCGAAGAGTTCCTGTCGAATCATGGCTTCGGTGTAATCAGCCATAACATCATTGATGGCTTCCTGGTCCAGAAGAGGATTATCCCAGATGGTAGCCCTGAGACTCAGATATTTGTCTGGTCGCGCCCCACGATAGGCCGGATCACCCTTCTTCCAGCGTTCCGCCAGCCAACCCTGACCCTTTGGAGAAGAGATCATCCATAGAATGCCCATGCGGTGTTGATGGGTAATCGGATTAATACCCAACAGACGCCCTCGTAGTGTCTTGATAGCCGTCTCACGCGTCACATAGGCTGCTTCATCCACTGAGATAAGATCGAACTCGAAGCCACGAATCAACTCGGCATCATAGCCAATAGAGCGAAACCACAACTCAGAGCCATTGACCAGTCGGATCAGCGGATAGGGAGAGGATTGGACATGCTCAATCCAGTGGGAGAAGCGGGGCGCATTACAGAGTTGCAGACAGGCTTGATAAACGATCTTGGCTTGCTCACTGGAGATGGAGGTATTGAGGAAACGCGAGCCTGGATTGAACTGCATCATATGCATAGCACCACGAGCGGCAAAGTGAGACTTGCCCGTACGAATACCGGCAATCAGCAGTTTGTCTTTTTGTGGGGCATGGTAGAAGTAGCGCTGGAAGGGAAAGAGGGTTTCATCGAAGTAGCCCTGAGCCCAGAGATCGATATCGTAGCGAGCATAGGTCAGGATCTCTTTATCCAGAGCGGTAAGGGTAAACTGACTCGCTTTTTCAAATTTTTTCATAGATGCATGGAGGGAAGAGGAGATAGGGGAGAAACATGATAGGAGGAAAGAAAGGGGAAAGGAGATCACTGACGATCTCCTTTCCTCCAGGGTTAGACACTTTCGCCATCCTGTCCATAGCGTACTTCAGGGACAGGCATTTCACGCAACGTCATGAGGAGTGCACGCATCGTTACCATCACTTCAGTAATCTGCCGTTCATCTAAGAGCACACAGGGACAGGGAAGATTGGGATGTGTCTGATGCTCTTTTTTTGAGAGGATAAGTGCAACTGCTCGATACGATGGCGCAATGGAGAAGGAAATTGCCCCCATTGGATCAATAGGTGTCCTGACCTGCGCCTGGATAAGAGGGGAGAGATCTGGTGTATCCTGACTCCTGGGAAGAGAGAACTTTGCTGTTGAAGACTCCTGTGGATTGATTATAGGAAGTGGACCAGTTGAAGGTATGGATCGATACTCATCCAAATCAATATTGAGCCTGGCTTCCAGCTCCTCTTCTTCTGTTGACCGTCTGAGCCATTGTGCTTGAAAGACTCCTGGGTAAAGAGAATACTTCTCCTGATCTTTCTTCTCAGTGTTTTCTTCTGACTCAGATGGCTGCTCGTCTTCCGGGTCATCATCATAGAGTGATATCTCACACATCGATGCGTTTTCCTTTCCTTTTCTTTTAAGACTATGCGACAGTAACAGGCTGTGTCGTATGCAGGATAGCTGTAATTTCCAGAATCTTCTGTTGTAGATCGGCAAGATCCTGCTCTAACTGGGCAGCATTCTGGGTACTATTCTCCAGCGCGGTCAGTCTACTTTGTGCATCCGTCAGTTTGTTCTGAAGGTCAGTGATGGTTGCAGCATCGGTCTGCGCACTTGCCTGAAGTTTCGCCAGCGTTGTTGTGTCTGCTGACAGCTCTTGCCTGAGAGCAGCAATCGTTGCACTCTGCTGGGTATTGGTATCTACCAGTTTATTCTTTTTTGAGACAACATCGTTATAGGATTGTTCTAGCGCGATATGCTTATTGATCAAATCTGTATACTGTGGTGTATTTTCAACACTGAGCAGATAAACCTCGCCAGCGGCTGCCGGTGCCCCTGGTAATACATGATGCGGATCATAGGCAACTGAACAATTATCAAAGCCCTGGACACGAATCTCTGGATGTCCCGCGACGTTCGGGTTAATCTCATCCGTCTTTGGCAAACCCATATAGGTCAGGCCACAATAGCCATGGTTGCCAAAGGTTATATAGAAGGTCAGGATGCGACCCTGGAGATGTTTCCCTGTTGAAGGACAGAGCCACACACTACTAGAGATGCCACGAAAGAAGGTGGCAACATGGGGATCGCTGATCGTAATCGTAATCACTTCTTCCTCCGGTGGGATTGATTGAGATGCAAGTCTGGGAACAGGTGCCTGTAAAATGGTCCGCGCATAACTTCCATAGAGCGCAGAATACCAGAATCCACAGTAGCCATAGCCACCCATCATATGCAGCCAGTTGGCAATCTCTTGCTGGGCAGGAGCATTTTCCAGGCAGATAATAGGATAGATCGGAGCCAGCGCCTTTTTGTCGGCAGCCCGGCAGGCAGCATCCAGTTGGACCCATTGTGGATAGACATAGTTGGCCGCATTTTGAGCAGTTGGAGGCGTCCAATAGGAGAAGTAGACCTGGGGCAAAAAGCCGGTGGCCCATGTATTCATTTGAATGTAGGGGATCTGAGGATGCTGGACTGGGTTGGCAAAGCTTGTTGGATAGATTGGCCCACTATAGACCTTACGGACCAGTTGCCCAAACTGGACAGCCCAGGAGGCACTCTGAGGATTCTCCCACTGGATCTCAATATCAGGGGAGACGCCATCAAAGATACTACCGATATGAGCGCAGACGGAAGCTTCAATACTTAGAAGATTGCCGCCATAGCACCAGTGATAGGGCACGCACTTTAGATGGAAAGCGTGCGCGACACGTGCCAGCATCTGAAGATCGGCATCACTGTACCAGATCTCACCCCCATCAGCGACCTTTGGATGCAGCACTGATATTCCCCAGGCAGCCGCCGCCGCACAGGCTGTTGTCCAGCTTGCTTCTGTATAAAGCAGACGCCCACCAGAACCATTATCAGCACCGAACCAGAGGCCGCGACCAGATAGTGTCATGATACCCCCTCTCCCTTCTCTGTGCTGTTATTGTTGGGTCTTTGCTGCTGCCAGCGAAAGCGAGTATTCCGTTGGAGACGTTCGGCTTGTTCTGGATGATATCCAAGAAGAATTGAGGCTAGAGTTCTAGCCTCACGTTGTCGTAACGCACGAAATTCCTCCAGATGTGCCATCGAAGGAGAAAGCGCATAGCGAACAAAATCATGTGAGGAAGCCCAACTCACCTGAAGAAGAGCCGCAACTAGTTCCCAGCGCATCCGAGAGAGTTTATAGGTACATGGCATAAGGAGAAGGACACTGTTCGTCTTTTCACTCCAGGAGATTACCGTCTCTTCTCTCTGATGGTCTGTATCCTGGGGACAAAACACGGAGAAAGAAATGGACCAGTGGGCAGAAACAGATAGATACTGACGATACTGCTCAGTCATCTGTGCCATCCAGGAGAGCCGATCCTGGTGCTGCTCTACTTCTTTATGATCCATAAGCAATTCCTCAATAGGTTCCAGATCTCGATGGTCAGACAAAAGCGCTTCCTGTTGTTGTCGCGCATAGAGACGCTGGCGCTCCACTAAGAGATCATATTCCTGGGAAAGACCTGTCATACTCTGTATCACTGCTGGCAATAACTCTTTCCGCACAACGGGTAGGTTCCGCTCTCCTGCTTCAGATGAGGCAGGATCAGAAGATTCAGATTGCATAGAAATCCTTTCTGATAGAAAACACAGGATGCTCTCCTTCTGGATAGATCAATTCAAGAGATTGTCCAGATTTTCCACCAGCATAGCAGAGCACGCCGAGCCACGCATATTTTCCTGGTGGAATGATCGCTTGTGTGATTTTCCCCTGGAGAGGAAAGGCTTTCGGAAAAATACTATTTTGGGAGGTCAGTACCTAGAGGGATAAAGCAACCAGAATTGGTGCATGGGGTCGTTCCTCTCGTATCGTACGCCTCTCTTCGACAGCCTGCCTACTGCCCACTCTCTGTACATCACTCCCACGCATCAATGGGAAGGACGACAAGCGCACCTGAGTACATGTATCAGACGATTGGTTCTGGTGCTCACTTCTTTTACACACCACAGGAGGTACATTATGTTCGATTTTACTTTTGCTCTTGCTATTGATGCCCTGATCGCCGTACTCATGCTTGTACTTGGGTTCTTTATCCTCAAAACTGATCGGCTGAAGGTCGATCTCCAGCAAATGAGGGACCAGGAACAGCAGGACCTGGGTACGTACAGCACTCTGCTTGAAGAACACGAGAAGGCATTGACTGAGCTAAAGGAGCATAAGGAGTATATTCGGGATATTGAAAAATTCGTTCCCGATAGTTATCACTGGACAAACATTTGACACGGAGGCAGGATCGCTCTCACACGAGAGTGGTTCTGCCTCTTTTTGTGTGTGCATCAGGAATGGGAAGGACGACGACACGCACCTATGTGCATGAGTAGACGCTGTGTCTATCCGTACGAATACATCTTCGGAGGAATACATGTACAAATATCGCACACCACACACCCAACAGACCGTTCGTGATTGGAACGATGAGGAGATGATCGAGATCTTTGGTCGCCAACCACGCCCAGATCATGCCTATCGTCTTCGTGATACCCACGAGCGTGCGCAAAAACACTATAATTCTCGCGGTATCAAAATCACCCAACAACGCAAAGCTGCCCGTCGTCTCAAATACGCTCCAGTTCCTGGCGAGCTGGACGATTAATACAGGCCCTGGTTCTCTCACACCCAAGAGAGGATCAGGGTTTTTTGTTGTGCCTTATTGGGAATAAGGGAAGGACGAGAAACACTGAAGAAAAGTGATCAGTCACTTGGTACTGATTCTCCACCCTATAACGAACATATCGGAGGTTACACGCACAATGGATCATACCGTATTCTCAGCACTCTCTACCTATACCATTACCAAACAATCTCGGAGATATCCCGATGTTCTACGAACGCAGGCATACGCACCTGCCGAGTGGTATTGCTGGGGTAATCCAGTACTGCTCAACGCACCACGACGCAAACGTATTGCTGTCATTGGCACACGGCAGGCAACTGAAGAGGGTATGCGGCAAGCGTATAGAACCGCACGACTCTTCGCTGAATGGGGCGCAACCATTGTTCATGGCCTGGCTCTGGGCATTGATACTGCTGCTGCCCAGGGCTGCGTTGATAGTACGGGATCAACGATAGCAGTGCTCAATAACCCTCCACAAACCTACGATGATATCTATCCACCCGAGAATCGTGGGCTGGCTGCAAAGATCATCGATGCTGGTGGTACACTCGTTACAGCATATCAGCAACGTGTCTACGAGCGAGAGTTGCTCATTCGTCGTATGATTGAGCGTGATGCCCATCAAGCGATGCTCTCGGATGCTATTATTGCTGTCCAGGGCGATCGTAATAGTGGTACACGCCATGCGATAAACTGGGCACTGGTCCATAACATTCCAGTCTTTGTTCCACAACCTGATCATGATGATCATCGTGAACATCCCAATAGTTATCGATTAGTTGATGATCTGGTCAACAGTGGTCGAGCTCAGATGATCACACCCAACCAGTATAAATCTATCCTTGCTCTATAACTCTTCGGCATGGTTCCTCTCGCTTGAGGGGGATCATGCCTATTTTTGTGTGTACATATCGTTCGGTAGAAAGAGAAGGACGACGAGCCGCCAGAAGGAGGTGTACCAGACGATTGGTTCTGGTCAATTCACCTACCTACAAAGGAGCACACTCGTGGATATCCTTATTCTTTCTCTCTTTATCATTGGTCTCATTATTATCATCATTGGCCTGTATCTCACGATCCGAATGCGGAATCGTCTTATTGAGAATCTCCTGGATGAGGCACTTGATGATACGATTGTAGAAGAATGCGTGGATTATGAGATCTACACACCGATCAGCTTTGACCTTGATCCAGTGACATTCAACTAACTACTTCCCCTGGTTCTCTCACACCCAAGAGAGGATCAGGGTTTTTTGTTGTGTCCTTTACGCTCGATCCAAAGAGAAGGACGACGACACGCGGAGTGTGCATGTACCTACAGTTGGTACAGATAAAAACGCTGGTTCATTTATGCCAGCCACACAAGAAAGGGGCCACACAATGGCTAACATCTCCACCACCAACGCAACAATCGTTACCGAAGAAAACATTGAGGAAAAAGTAGTCGATGCACTGGACACACAAGTTGAGATCCAGCAATTGGCTACACCTGTAGTCAATCCTCACCTTGTGTCAACAAAAGCGCACAATGTTACGCTTCGCAAAGGCAAGGATCAAGATAGAAGATTCTTTGCAATCGGCGATGAGTCAATCGCCAGTGGGAGATTGGTTCATATTATCCTTACAAAGAAATACGAATCCTTTGGTGAGCTTCGTACCCAGAGGGCCTGTGCCTGGTTAGAGACAGAGGGCTATACTTTACTCTCAGGCGGCCTACGTAAGGAAGATCTGATTGCCATCAACGAGTTTCTCAAGATGGGTGGCAAAGTAGTAATTGTCTTACCTCAAGGATTCGGGACAATCCGACGTGAGGTTTGGAATGAATTGAAGGAGTATATCGAAGCGGGACAAATGCTCCTGCTCTCGCGCTTCCAGTGGAGAGAGAACTGGTCGATGGAGCGAGCCAAAGAGCGCAATTTGCATATGGCATGGCTAGCTGATGCAGTTGTCGTATCTCAGTGCGTTTCTAGCCAGAGTGCAGAGACACATACCTGGGGCGGCGGCGGAGTGAGTATGATTGAGGCAGCACTGGCGTATCAGAAGCCTGTCTTCCTGCCCTCATTAATCAAGGCCGACCAGGAAGTCCATCAGTTTATTGCAAAAGCCCAGGGAGTGACAATGCTCCCAGCAGTGGCATCGATCGATGAGACATTCCAGCCCCTGAAGGAGACCGTCCCACCACCAGTTGAAGAGCCTGTATGGGGAGAAAAGGAACAGGCAGAAGCAGAGCGACGGCTCGATGGATACAACACCGAAGAGTAATCCCTAAATATGAGAGGTGTTCTCCCCACAAAGGAGGATGCCTCTTGTTTCAAACAAAGAGGAGGAAGATCATGATCACTTACACTATAAGACTAAGCAGCGAATTTACCGATGAAAACGGACAGCCTCTCGTGGAAATCTGGCCTCCGTTGCCACGAAAACCACGACCACAGCGACCGCCAGCACCATGGCGAAAACCACGACCACAGCGACCGCCAGCACCATGGCGAAAACCACGACCACAGCGACCACCACGAGCATAACCACATGAGAGGTGTTCTCCCCACAAAGGAGGATACCTCTCTTTTTTGTGTGTAACTGGCCCACGAAACACACCCAACACCCAAAGAGAAGGACGACGGCACGCCGAGAGAACACGACCAGGCACGTGCACACACACCCAAACACGCACACCTGGATCTCTCGCACGTACGCACGTACAGGAGGGCCAGCATATGGCTACACACATTCGTCATTCTCTCCCCAAAGCTCGCATTCCACTGGCAACACTTGGCATTACATCTCGGGTAGGCATATTTAATAAGGTTGGCGAGGCCCTGGACACTCAGGGATATGAATACGCCAGCTATCAGGTCGATGCTCAGGCTGGCCTGGTGACACTCATCGCAGAGGATCATGATCCACGCAATTTGCTCGATGAGGAAGGGAGCTGGGATGCTATCGAGATCGAGGCATCACTCTCCCAGGACCCCGACTATTTGTTCTCATTGTTATAAGAAAGGATCTCCACCCATGCAGTACTTAGAAGTTCCCAAAACCATGGTTATCGACCAGATTATGATTGTTCGCGATAAAGAGTATTCCACGACCTATACGGATCTCTACCAGAGACTGTGCCTCATCCTGGGGACGCCAAGCATTGAGACATTCACGGATCGCAAGCTGCTTACACAGGAGGCCGATCGTCTCAAATGTGGCATCTTTGAGCGCATTATCCCTGAGCATTCTGAGTGTACCCATTATCACATCTCCTGTAATGCCATTAGTGTCTATGTTGGTCTCAAAGCAGGAGATGTGTGCTCCATCGGCATGGCCTTCCCATCCTATGAACGTGAGAAGATGCTCGAAGCCGTCCAGGTTTGCTGGCAATTCAGGAAATACCACCAAGATATTAGTATCGGTGGAACAGAAAATGGAAAGCTGATCGGCATCAGATTCCGCGACATTGCCTAACCATCACCAGGATGTCTCTCTTCGGAGCAGGCATTCTGGTTTTTGTCGTGTCTGTCACCCAGTTTGCAGTCTATTTGCTGTGCACAGTGGGTATTTTCCCGAGAAATTCGACACTTTTAACGTTTTCCCTCAGTGTTTGAGCTCAAACCAGCACAATGTGAGCCATTTTTCGACAAAAACCATGGATTTGTGGGTATTTTCCCGTGTTTTCGAGCATTATTGAGCATATTTCCCCCTTCACTGAGGATTCATGCATACCTACACACACCCACACATGCACATTCGTACCCGTACGCACGTACATTCGCACGCATCCGTCCATCCGTAGCCGTACGCATGAGACGGACGGGAGGCCCCATTGGGCCGGACACCCGCACAGATGTGCTCATACGCACGCACACATGCCTACGCACATCCGTACGGACACACGTACGCACATACACGGGAGAAGATGCTGTCTCGGACACGTCAGGTACACGTACTGGACACAGGTGAGTATATGTATCATACATAGAGAGTATGGACTTTATACATAAAACAGAGTACAATAGAGGAAAAGAGCAGGGGAACGGGAAAAGAGAAGGACGACGAGCCGTTGAGTGGGGAGAGACGAGTGAGAAGAGGCTTTGGTACGCGAGAATTGTGAATAATGGGTACCCTCTTCAAGCTCAAACACAAAAACCAGGATTCGTTGTATCGATGCATTGGCATCATCACATCACAATAGCGTAGCATTGACGCACAGTTGAGCACAAAAAGAAAGGAAACAAACATGGGTTATACACATTACTGGAATCGTCCGACTGAAATTGACCAGGAGCGCTACAACAACATCGTTAAAGACATTCAGGTACTCCTTG
>Ga0310811_10008794_pt1 | contig 13002 bp, 11 predicted proteins | sample YCmetagenome_FD_207642 | JGI IMG/M metagenome (GOLD analysis project Ga0310811, IMG submission 207642) | Soil microbial communities from experimental microcosm in Duke University, North Carolina, United States - YC | ecosystem: Engineered > Artificial ecosystem > Soil microcosm > Unclassified ...
CATCTGGGCTCGGCCGCCAAATCGTCCGACAGCAAGGCGCTGAAAAACGTGGGCCCCAGCGTGCAATACAAGCTGCGCGACCGCAACGGCCAGGCGCGCGAATACAACAATTACATGCAGCCGGTGCAGGTCGACGGCGCCTACGTATTCCTGACCGGCATGCGCGAATCGCCGTCCGAGCCTTTCCGTTACCTGCGCATTCCGGCTGACGACAATGACACGGTCGACGAATGGATGCGCTTGCGCGCGGCGCTGCTGAATCCCGATCTGCGCGCGCGTGCGGCGCAGCATTACGCTGCACGTGCGCTCACCGATACGTCGAACAGCGAAAAGAATTTGCTCTCGACGCAATTGCAGATGTCAGCCTTGAGGGGCTTGACCATCTTTGCCGGCGACGGTCATCAGGGCGGCTATCTGGCAGTGTCGAAATTTCTGGAAAAGATTCCGCCGCAGGAACAGGAAAAGGCCGCCGAGATTTTCATGAAGATCCTGAACGGCAGCCTGTGGGACTTGTGGCAGATCGCGCGCGAGAAAGACGGCTTGCCGCCGATTTCGCTGGACGACAAGCACGGCCGTTTCCTGCAACTGGCGACCAATGCGTTTTCCGATTCTTTCTTCTACGGCGCGCCGGTCTATCTGCAACTGCAGGGCTTCGATGAAGTGAAGGCTTCGGTATTCCAGGTCACGCGCTCGCCCGGCAAGAAAATCGTCTACTTCGGCTGCCTGCTATTGGTGCTCGGCGTATTCTCGATGTTCTATGTGCGCGAACGCCGCCTGTGGATTTGGCTCAAACCGGCGCCGGACGGCGCGCATGCAATCATGGCGATGAGTTCGCAGCGCAAGACGATGGATTTCGAAAAGGAATTCGATTCCCTGAAACGACAATTGCCGCAAGCCGGCGCCGACAAGGGCGAGAGATAATTTTCGGCAAAGCACGGCTATACTTTGGCGATCTGTTTGCCGCGCTGTCGGCAAACGCGCAATGAAACGGAGAAACTATGGACGTGGCACAGCATCGCATCTATGTACAGTCGCCGGGCTTCTTCAAACGCCTGTCCGCGATCGACTGGCTGTACGGCCTGGCGCTGCTTGCCGGCTCGCTGTTTGCACTGAGCCGTTTTGCGCATCACATGGATTATTACGAGCAGGCGATTCTGCTGCTGGCGGCGCCGGTCTTCGCCGGACTTGGCTGGCACTGGAAATCGGTGCGCTGGCTGATGGCGCTGCTCGCCGTCCTGTCCTTGTCGGCGATCGGCTTGTATGGTGGCGTGCTGGATGCGGCCGAGCATAAATTCCTGCTGAAATATCTGCTGTCGAGCCAGTCCGCGATCCTGTGGATGAGCACGCTGTTCGTGCTGGCCACGCTGTTTTATTGGGGCGGCTTCCTGGCCAAATCGCCAACCGGCGCATCGATCGGCAACAAGCTGTGCTGGGCCGCGGTGGTGATGGGCTTTACCGGCATGCTGGTGCGCTGGTACGAGTCATACTTGATCGGCACCGACGTCGGCCATATCCCGATCTCGAACCTGTACGAAGTGTTCATCCTGTTCTGCATGATCACCTCGCTGTTCTATCTGTACTACGAACAGGTGTATGCAACGCGCCAGCTCGGCCCTTTCGTATTGCTGGTGATCAGCGCCGCGGTCGGTTTCCTGCTGTGGTACATGGTGTCGCGCGACGCCGCCGAAATCCAGCCGCTGGTGCCGGCGCTGCAGAGCTGGTGGATGAAAATTCATGTGCCGGCCAACTTCATCGGCTACGGCACCTTCTCGCTGGCGGCGATGGTGGCGGTCGCCTATCTGCTGAAATCGCACGGCATGCTGGCCGACCGCCTGCCCGCGCTCGAAGTGCTGGACGACGTGATGTACAAGGCGATTGCGGTCGGCTTCGCCTTTTTCACGATCGCCACCATCCTCGGCGCCTTGTGGGCGGCGGAAGCCTGGGGCGGCTATTGGTCCTGGGACCCGAAGGAAACCTGGGCGCTGATCGTGTGGCTGAACTACGCCGCGTGGTTGCACATGCGCCTGATGAAGGGCTTGCGCGGCCAAGTGGCGGCATGGTGGGCGCTGGTCGGCCTGCTGGTGACGACCTTTGCTTTCCTCGGCGTGAACATGTTCCTGTCGGGCCTGCATTCCTACGGCGAGTTGTAGAAGTGCTCTCCGGAGTTTCATTACTTGAATGTAATGAAACTTCCGAAAAATCCGCGTAGTCTGATCAGTATCAAGACCCTCATCTGGAGCTGTCATGCTGATCAAACGCAAGCCCGACGGAATCGATCTTCCGTTCCCCTCCGACATCACGCCGCGCGCCATTTTCGAGTCGCGCCGCGACTTCATCCAGAAAATGGCGGTCGGCTCGATTGCCGGCGGTGCGCTGCTCGAGATGGCGACGCGCCAGGCCTTCGCCGAAACGGCCGGCTTGCCAAAGCTGAACGGCAAACCGAATCCGGATTACGTGGTGATGGACAAGCAGACGGCCTACAAGGACGCCACCACCTACAACAACTACTACGAATTCGGCACCGACAAATCGGCGCCTTCGCGCTACGCAAAGGACATGAAGACGCGGCCGTGGACGGTCGCCATCGAAGGCGAAGTCAAAAAGCCGATGACGCTGGATATCGATGCGCTATTGAAACTGGCGCCGATCGAGGAACGCATTTATCGCCTGCGCTGCGTCGAGGGCTGGTCGATGGTGATTCCGTGGGAAGGCTATTCGCTTTCGGAATTGATCAAGAAGGTCGAACCGACCTCGAACGCCAAGTACGTCGAATTCGTCACGGTCGAGGACAAGAGCGCAATGAACGGATTGCGGCGGCCGGTACTCGACTGGCCCTATGTCGAAGGCTTGCGCATCGATGAAGCGAATCATCCGCTGACGCTGCTGACGCTGGGCATGTATGGCGAGGTGCTGCCCAACCAGAATGGCGCGCCGGTGCGCATCGTGGTGCCGTGGAAATACGGTTTCAAATCGGCCAAGTCGATCGTCAAGATCCGTTTCGTGCGCGACCAGCCGCGCACCGCGTGGAATGTGGCCGCGCCGAACGAGTACGGCTTCTATTCCAACGTCAATCCAAAGGTCGACCATCCGCGCTGGTCGCAGGCCAGCGAGCGCCGCATCGGCGAGGATGGTTTCTTCTCGAAAAAGCGGCCGACGCTGATGTTCAATGGCTACAGCCAGGTGGCATCGCTGTACAGCGGCATGGATTTGAAAAAGTATTATTGAGAACGCGCGCATGAAATTCAATCCTGCGCCGCGACAGTTGGCCGCGATCAAGGCGATTGTTTTCGCGCTCGCCTTGCTGCCTTTCGCTCGTCTCGCATGGGGCGTCTTCGCCGATCAGCTTGGCGCCAACCCGATCGAATTCATCACCTGGAACACCGGCGACTGGACGCTGTACTTTCTGTGCATGACGCTGGCGGTGACGCCGCTGCGCCGCTTCACCGGCTGGAACTGGCTGGTGCGCCTGCGGCGCATGATCGGGCTGTTCGCCTTCTTTTACGCGAGCCTGCACTTCACGACCTTCCTGTGGTTCGATCATTTCTTCGATGTGCAGGAGATGCTGAAGGATGTGGCCAAGCGCCCGTTCATCCTGGTCGGCTTTACCGCTTTCGTGCTGTTGATCCCGCTCGCCGTCACGAGCACCAACGGCATGGTGAAGCGGCTGGGCGCAAAGCGCTGGCAATGGCTGCATCGGCTGATCTATGTGATCGCACCGCTCGGCATATTGCATTTCTGGTGGATGAAAGCCGGCAAGCACAATTTCGAGCAGCCGATCATTTTCGGTACGATCGTCGCGATATTGCTGTTGCTGCGCGTGGTGTGGGCGGTGCAGAAACGCGTGAAGGAACGTGCTTTGGTCAGCCGTACTGCGTAGAAAAGAAAAGCGGATGAAAAATCATCCGCTTTTTTTTTATGGCAGCAGAGATTCCAGCGCAAACAGATCGGCCGGCGACTCGCGCTTGCGGATCAGGTGGGTGTGCGTGCCGTCGACCATCACTTCGGCCGCGCGGCCGCGCGTATTGTAGTTGGACGACATCGTCATGCCATAGGCGCCGGCCGACATGATAGCCAGCAGATCGCCCTGTTCGATTGCCAGCGCGCGCTCGCGCGCCAGCCAGTCGCCCGACTCGCATACCGGGCCCACCACGTCATAAACCTGCGCCGGCGCATCGCGCTGCACGACCTGCTCGACGCCATGCCATGCCTCGTACATCGCCGGGCGCATCAGGTCGTTCATTGCCGCATCGACGATCGCGAAATTCTTTGTCTCGCCGTGCTTGATGTACTGCACCTCGGTCAGCAGCACGCCGGCATTGCCGACGATGGAGCGACCCGGTTCGAACAGCACCTTGATCGGCGTGCCCTGATGCGCATTCGCGCGCCACGCATCGATCCTGGCGAACAGGCGCGCCAGGTAGTCGCCGACCGGCACCGGTTGGTCGTTGTTGTAGTTAATGCCGATGCCGCCGCCGATGTCCAGGTGATGCACGTGGATGCCTTCGCCTGCCAGCGTATCGATCAGCTCGATCAGCTTGTCGAGCGCTTCCAGCAGCGGCGCATCATCCAGCAGTTGCGAACCGATGTGGCAATCGATGCCGACGACCTCGATATGCGGCAAGCCGGCCGCGATGCGGTAGGTCGGCAAGGCATCTTCATACGCGACGCCGAACTTGTTGTCCTTCAAGCCGGTGGAAATATACGGATGCGTCTTGGCATCCACATTCGGATTGACGCGCAGCGACACCGGCGCGCGCTTGCCCATTTCGCCGGCAACTTCATTCAGGCGATGCAGTTCCGGAATCGATTCGACGTTGAAACACAGGATGTCGTGCGCCAGCGCCAGCTTCATTTCCTCGCGCGATTTGCCGACGCCGGAAAAAATCACCTTGCGCGGCGAGCCGCCGGCCGCCAGCACGCGCAGCAGTTCGCCGCCGGACACGATGTCGAAACCGGAGCCGAGCTTGCCGAGCAGGTTCAGCACCGCCAGATTGGAATTGGACTTGACCGAATAGCAGACCAGCGCCGTGTCCTCGTTGCGGCCATGCTTCTTGCACGCATCCGCGTAGGAGGAAAAATTTTCGCTCAGCGCAGCCCTGGAATACACGTAGGTCGGCGAGCCGAATTGTTCGGCAATGCGGGTCAGCGGCGTGTCTTCCACGCACAGCACGCCTTGTTGGCGGGAGAAATGCGACATGTTGCAGCTCAGTCAGGAATGGACGGGGTAACGGGGACGATGGCGGTCGAGTCGTCGTTTTGCGCAGGCTTGTCGGCTTGCGAGGCGTCGGCTTTGGCCGGCGGCAGGCCGGGCGCGCCCTTGGTCCGTTTGGCGGCTTTGCCATGCGGCATTTGCGTATCGGGCAGATACAGCGGGCCCTGCTGGCCGCAGGCGCTCAGCGCGCACACGCAGATGGCGAGCGCAGAAAAGGCGAGGCGGCGCGACAAACCAGAATGGGACTTCACGATTAGAATCACTGTTTGACAAAATGTGTTGGAGTGTAGCATGACCGAATCCGAATTCCTGACGCGCGCCGAGGCGGCGCTGACGCGCATCGAAACCGCGCTGGAAGCCCTGACCGACGAAGGCGAGATCGACGTCGAATGTACCCGCAGCGGCAATGTGCTGGAGATCGAATTTGTCGACAACGGCTCCAAGATCATCGTCAACAGCCAGGCGCCCATGCAGGAATTGTGGGTGGCGGCAAAATCCGGCGGCTTCCATTTCCGTGCCGACGGCGAGCGCTGGGTCAATACCCGCGACGGCAGCGAATTGTTCGGCGCGCTGTCGCAGATGATCGCCACCCAGGGCGGTGGCGCGCAGATCGATTTGACGTCGGTATAGGAACGATGTCGGCGCCGCCGCGGCGGGCGCCGTCAGAATAATTCGTTCTTGACTTCATCCTTGGTCGGCTGCGCTTCCGGCGCAAGACCGTCGCCGCCTACGCCGAGACTGCGCACGCCGACACTCGGCGGATTCTCCGCGTAGTAATACTCGCCGTTGACCGTGATGATGCCATCCGGCGCCGTACGTTCGGCCATCGGCACATCCTTCAGCACCTTCTGCATGTAACTGATCCAGATCGGCAGCGCGAGGCCGCCGCCGGTTTCGCGGTTGCCGAGATTACGCGGCTGGTCGAAGCCGATCCAGGCGACGCCGGCAATCTTCGGCTGGTAACCGCAGAACCAGGCATCGAAGGAATCGTTGGTGGTGCCGGTCTTGCCCGCCAGGTCGGTGCGTTTCAGCGACATCGCCTTGATCGCGGTGCCGTGCTTGACGACGTCCTGCAGCATGTCGTCCATGATGAAGGCGTTGCGGCCGTCGATCACGCGATTGGCCTCGTCGCCGGCGCGATCGGGTTTGACTTCCGACAGCACCTTGCCGTTGGCGTCGGTGATTTTGGAAATCAGATAAGGATTGACCTTGTAGCCGCCGTTGGCGAAGACCGAATACGCGCCGACCATCTGCAGCGGCGTCACCGCGCCGGCGCCGAGCGCAAGCGTCAGATAGGGCGGATTCTTGTCGGCGTCGAAGCCGAAGCGCATCGCGTATTCCTGGCCGTACTTGGCGCCGATGCGCTGCAGGATGCGGATCGACACCATGTTCTTCGATTTCATCAGGCCCTTGCGCATCGTGATCGGACCGTCGTATTTATTGTCGTAGTTCTTCGGTTCCCACGGCTGGCCGCCGGTCTGGCCGGCATCGAAGCTGATCGGCGCATCGTTGATGATGGTCGACGGCGACAGGCCCTTTTCCAGCGAGGCGGAATAGATGAAGGGCTTGAAGGACGAGCCCGGCTGCCGCCAGGCTTGCGTGACGTGATTGAATTTGCTGCGATTGAAATCGAAGCCGCCGACCAACGCGCGGATCGAGCCGTCGTCCGTATTGACGGCAACGAAGGCGGACTGTACTTCCGGCATCTGCGTGATGCTCCAGTCCTTGCCTTCCTGCATCACGCGAATGACGGCGCCGCGCTTGATGCGCTTGTTCGGCGGCGCGTTGTCGGCCAGCAGGCGCGAGGCAAAGCTCAAGCCCTGGCCTTCGATCTTGATTTCTTCGCCCGAAACCAGCACGGCGGTGACCAGCTTGGGCGACGCGCTCAGCACGACTGCGGCCACCAGATCGTCGCTGTCCGGATGATTGGCCAACTCCACTTCGATCGCGTCTTCCGCTTCATCCTTGTTGTTCGGAATCTCGATATAGCTTTCAGGGCCGCGATAGCCGTGGCGCTTTTCGTAGTCCATCACGCCCTTGCGCACCGCGAGGTAGGCGGCGTCCTGGTCGGCCTTCGTGATGGTGGTGAATACGTTGAGACCGCGCGTGTAGGTGTCTTCCTTGAACTGGTCATACACCATTTGCCGCGTCATTTCGGCGACGTATTCGGCATGGATACCGAATTCGCTGCTGTTGGTCTTGATCTTCAGTTGCTCATCCTTGGCCTGCTTGTACTGCGCCTCGGTAATGTGGCCGAGTTGCAGCATGCGCAGCAGGATGTATTGCTGGCGCGCCTTGGCGCGTTTCGGGTTGACGACCGGGTTGTAGGCCGATGGCGCTTTCGGCAGGCCGGCCAGCATCGCGGCTTCGGCAATCGAAATGTCCTTCAGTTTCTTGCCAAAGTAAATCTGCGCCGCCGACGAGAAACCATAGGCGCGCTGACCCAGATAGATCTGGTTCATATAGATCTCGAGAATCTGGTCCTTGGACAGATTTCTCTCGATCTTCCAGGCCAGCAGCGCTTCATACACCTTGCGCTTCAGGGTCTGCTCGCTGGACAGGAAGAAATTGCGCGCGACCTGCTGCGTGATGGTGGAGGCGCCCTGACGCGCGCCGCCGCTCATATTGTGGATCGCCGCGCGCAGGATGCCGACATAGTCGACGCCGCCGTGCTCGAAGAAGCGGTCATCCTCGATCGCCAGCACGGCTTTCTTCATGATGTCCGGAATGTCCTTGCTGTGCACCAGCGTGCGCCGCTCTTCGCCGAATTCGCCGATCAACACATTGTCGGCCGAGAAAATGCGCAGCGGAATCTTGGGGCGATAGTCGGTCAGCGAATCCAGCGCCGGCAGTTGCGGATACGCCAGGATGATGACGAACACCACCGCCAGCGCACCGCTGAGCGCCAGCCCCGCGAGCAGCGCGACGAATCCCAGAACCAGACGCATGACGGCGCGGGAAGCTTTTTTCGGTGGTGGTGACGCGGAGGATTTGGTGCCGGACGCAGATTGTTTGGAAGCCATGCAGACGAGACTTTTGGGTCGATATCCGCGCCATTATAACGGCCGCTCAAATGTAAAACGGACGATGAAGCGTTTTATGCCTTTTATTTGGCAGCCCGCATGGCGAGTGGACTTTTGGCAACGCATTTGCAAATTTCTATGCGGAAATTGCTTTACACTTTTCAAGGCTTATTGCTAGGATTTAATGTAACCATTTACCAAAGCCTGCTAAGCGTCCGTTTTATAAGGTTTTTTCAATTGACAGGCGAACCATACTCTTGAGCGGGTGTGCAGCAAGCTCAACGGCATTACGTACATATAACTAATCTAATAAGACGTTTAGGGGAGAACTGCCCTTGGCTTTAGACTTTGGCTCTTTATTCGGCAAAAAGAAGTCGCCGTTGGTCGGGCTCGACATCAGCAGTTCCGGTGTGAGACTGGTCGAACTGTCGGACGCCGGTAAAAACGAATTCCGTGTCGAATGCTTCGCTTCCGAGCCGCTGGCGCGGGGCGCGGTGGTGGACGGCAATATCGAAAACCTGGATCAGGTGGCCGATGCGGTGCAGCGCGTGTGGAAGAAAAGCGGCACGCGCGCGCGCTTCGTCGCGATGGGCATGCCGCCCGCCTCCGTCATCACCAAGAAAATCATATTGCCCAACGGCCTGACCGAAGAAAGCCTGGAGCTGCAGGTCGAGACCGAGGCCAGCCAGTACATCCCGTTTGCGCTGGATGAAGTGCGGCTCGATTTCGATGTGATCGGCGAGGTGGAAAATTCGCCCGACGATATCGAAGTGATGCTGGCCGCAACCCGCCGCGAAAAAGTCGAAGATCGCGTGGCGGTGGCCGAAACCGCCGGCTTGACGCCGAGCGTGATGGACATTGAATCTTATGCGGCGCGCGCGGCGATCGACCGCATCGTCAGGCAGTTACCGAAAGGCGGCCAAGGACAAATCATCGGCCTGTTCCAGATCGGCATGTATGTGACACACGTGTCGGTGCTGCTGGATGGACAACTGGTTTACGAACGCGAGCAGCCGTTCGGCGGCCACCAGCTGACGCAGGACATCGTCCGTACATACGGCCTCTCGTACGAGGAAGCGGAGATCAAGAAAAAGACCAACGACCTGCCGGATGGCTATCAAGCCGAAATCCTGCAACCCTTTCTTGAAAACGCGGCGACGGAAGTCACGCGCGCGATCCAGTTCTTCTTTACTTCTACTCCTTACACGCGCGTCGACCAGTTGTTCCTCGCGGGCGGCTGCGCCATCATCCCCGGCATGGTCGAGCTGGTTGCCAGCCGCACCAAGCTGTCGGCTTCCGTGGTCAGCCCGTTTGCCGGCATGCAGCTCGGCGCCAACGTGCGCGAAAAACAATTGCGCGCCGAAGCGCCGGCCTATCTGGTCGCGTGCGGTCTTGCCATGCGGAGGTTTGACTGATGGTCAAGATCAATCTGCTCCCGCATCGGGAGGAAAAACGCAAGCAGCGCAAGAAGGAATTCGGCGCGATGCTGGTGTTGAGCGCGGTGGTCGGTGCGCTGATCGTGCTGGCAGTGGGCGGTTATTTCGCCGCCGAAATGTCGAGTCAGGAACAGCGCAATGCCTATATCAAGTCGGAAAATGCCCGGCTCGATGTGCAGATCAAGGAAGTCGCCGACCTGAAACAGGAGATCGAAGCGCTGAAGGCGCGGCAGCAGGCGGTGGAAGATCTGCAGGCAGACCGCAACCAGCCCGTGTATCTGATGGACGAACTGGCGCAGCAAGTGCCGGAAGGCGTGTACCTGAAATCCTTCAAGCAGGATGGACAGCGCGTGGTGCTCAACGGCTATGCGCAATCCAACGAACGGGTGTCGGAACTGCTGCGCAACCTCGGCAACAATTCGCCGTGGCTCGAACGTCCTGACCTGATCGAAATCCGTTCGGTCAATATCGGGCAGGGCAAGGATGCGAAGCGGGTGTTCGAATTCAATATCAACGTCGGCATCAAGCGCCCGCGGGATCTCGACGCATCCGCTGCAGATGCAAAACCCGCTGCGCATGCAGCGGCGGCTCCGAAACGCTGAAAGAGACGCGCATCATGGCAGACATTAAAAAAATCGGTGCGTCGATCAGCGCGCAATTCCGTGACCTGAACGGCATCCCGCCAGCGCAATGGCCGATCGTGCCGCGCATTCTGTGCGGCGTCGGCGTCACCGTGCTGGTGATGGTGCTGGGCTGGTATTTCTACTGGAGCACGCAACTGGAAGACCTGGATCGTGCGGCAGCGGAGGAGCAAACGCTGAAGGACGCCTACAAGGTCAAGGTGCAGCAGGCGATCAACCTGGACGGCTTGCGCAAGCAGAAGAAACAGGTAGGCGAATACGTGGCGACGCTGGAGAAGCAATTGCCGAGCAAGGCCGAGATGGATGCGCTGCTGTCGGACATCAACCAGGCCGGCCTGGGCCGCGGCTTACAGTTTGAATTGTTCAAGCCGGGCCAGGTGGTGGTGCGCGATTACTACGCCGAATTGCCGATCGATATCAAGGTCACCGGCCATTATCACGACATGGCGTCGTTCACCAGCGACATCGCCAATCTGCCGCGCATCGTCACGCTGAACAAGATGAGCCTGGTCGCCGGCAAGGACAACACGCTGACGCTGGATGCGGTGGCCAAGACCTTCCGCTATCTGGATGAAGAAGAGATTGCCGCGCAACGCAAGGCGGATGCCGGCAAGAAGAAAAAAGGAGGCAAGAAATGAGCGGCCTTCGTTTGACAGTGCGCACCTCGGCCGCGTTGATGCTGCTCAGCCTCTTGTACGGTTGCGGCGACGGCGGCATCCAGGACGTCAATCAATGGATGCAGGAAGTCCGGCAACAGACGCGGGTATCGATCAAGCCCTTGTCGCCGCCGAAAAGCTTTACGCCTTATGCCTATGACGCCAAGGGGCGTGAAGATCCCTACAGCGCGAACAAGATGGCGATTGCCTTCGCCAAATCGAAAGGCGGCGGCACGATTCATCCGAATCTGGATCGGCGTCGCGAAGCGCTGGAAAGCTATCCGCTCGACACGCTGCATATGGTCGGCACCTTGTCCAAGCCCGGCCTGACGTATGCGCTGATCCAGGCCGACAAATCGGTCTACCAGGTGAAGGTCGGCAACTATATCGGCCAGAACCTCGGCATGATCACCGGCATCAGCGAATCGGAAATCACTCTCAAGGAAGTTGTTCAAGACGCGTCCGGCGAATGGGTCGAACGTGAAGCCAAGCTCGAATTGCAGGAGACGCAAAAATGATGGCGCAACAAAAACAATTCAAACATTCGTCCGTCATGCAGGCCATGACGCGGCTGATGGCGTTCCTGTGGCTGAGCTTGATCTGCGGCTTGTGCGCCGCACAGGATAATGCGATCGAATCGATTACGGCGAGCCAGCAGGGCACCAACGTCGTGGTCAAGATCGGCTTGAAGAATCCGCTGGCCAAATCGCCGGTCAACTTCTCCATTGCCAATCCGGCGCGCATCGCGATCGACATTCCCGGTGCGGCAAACGCGACCGGCAAAGGTTTCCAGGAAATCGGCCTTGGCGATGTGCGTAGCGTGAATGTCGTGCAGGCCGGCGACCGTTCGCGCCTGGTGTTCAACCTGACCCGCTCGCTGAACTATGCGACCGTGCTGGATGGCAATACCGTGGTGGTGACGATAGACGGCACCGGCGGTGTGCCGGTGGCGGTGAACAATGCCGGCGTGCCGGTGGGGCCGAAGCCTAGTACCGAGATACAGGCGATTCGCGATATCGATTTCCGCCGCGGCAGCAATGGCGAAGGACGTGTGGTGGTCGATTTGCCGAATAACCAGGTCGGCGTCGACGTACGTCAGGAAGGCCGCAAGATCGTGGTCGATTTCATGAAGACGACGCTGCCGGACGTGCTGCGCCGCCGCTTGGACGTCGCCGATTTCGGCACGCCGGTGAGCACCGTGACGACGCAGCAGATGGGCCAGAATGTGCGCATGACGATCGAGCCGCAAGGCTTGTGGGAACACAGCGCCTATCAGAGCGATTCGCAACTGGTGGTCGAAGTCAAGCCGCTGAAGGACGACGGCAACAAGCTTGGCCAGGGCGTGAAGAATTATCGCGGCGAGAAGTTGTCGCTGAATTTCCAGAACGTGGAAGTGCGCGCGGTGCTGCAGGTGATCGCCGACTTTACCGGTCTGAATATCATTACCAGCGATACCGTCAGCGGCAATCTCACTTTGCGCTTGAAGGACGTGCCGTGGGACCAGGCGCTGGACATCGTGATGCAGGCCAAGGGCCTCGACATGCGCAAGAACGGTTCGGTTATCTGGATCGCGCCGCGGGATGAATTGCTGACCAAGGAAAAACTGGAACTGGAGCAGCGTTCGCAGATTGCCGAACTGGAACCGGTCCGGACCGAAGCTTTCCAGTTAAATTATCAAAAGGCCGAGGCATTTAAAAAGATTTTCGGCATCGACGACGCCGGTGGCGCCAATCGCAGCATTTTGACCAAGCGCGGCAGCGCAGTGGTCGATCCGCGCACCAACCAGTTGTTCATTACCGATATCGCTTCCAAGCTGGATGAAATCCGTGCGCTGATCCAGAAGACCGATATTCCGACGCGTCAGGTCATGATCGAGGCGCGTATTGTGGAGGCAAACGACAACTTCAGCAGCAGTTTGGGCGCCAAGCTTTCATTCGGCGTGCAACAGAATCGTTTCACCCTGGGTGGCAATCAGGCTACGACCGGCTCAACGACAAGCGGTCTGGCGCCGCCGACTTTGGGCGGAAGTTCGGT
>Ga0310811_10008795_pt1 | contig 13001 bp, 13 predicted proteins | sample YCmetagenome_FD_207642 | JGI IMG/M metagenome (GOLD analysis project Ga0310811, IMG submission 207642) | Soil microbial communities from experimental microcosm in Duke University, North Carolina, United States - YC | ecosystem: Engineered > Artificial ecosystem > Soil microcosm > Unclassified ...
GGTGTGTGGCATACCGTCGGCTTTTGTTCCGGGGTAAAGCGTGAGCCGGTGATTAGCGAGCTCAAAACGACCAACCGAGGCATCCGCGCCAGGTCGCGAGGCAGATTCATAAGGATCGTTATCGATACTCATGACGGTAAGAGGAGCAACCAGATGCTCTGGAGTGCCACCCTTCTTCACGAGCGGCACGGAAACCCCATCCTGCTCATAATGGATCGTCTGGTTTCGCGCGAAGACGTTCGACGCAGTCATCGTATGGAGCAAGACACCATTAATGGCATGGTGGAGCGCAGGCACGTGCGGAGGCATTGGAATTTTAATCCAAAGCCGAGGTTCCGAAAGCAGCAGTGACGCATCGCGATTCAGGATACGTGCGAGCGCTGGCTCCAAGAGACGGGGGGCATGACATAACAGAGGCAAACCCGCCTCCATGGGAGGGAATAAATATTGCCGACCTGCATAGAAACCATCCGGGATGGAGGGAAGTGGAGCATCTATCATCCCAGCCAAGGGATCGCTTCCCAATTGAAACTCAAGTTGGTAAACACCGCCGTTGATGCGGTGCGGTCTCAGAAGTCCTTCTCCTGAAAGATCGCCCTCCGCATTGAAGATCCACCAGGGTTCATGGCAAAGGGAATGCTGCACCGGGTAAGTGCCTGGACCGAGCTCAAAGAAGAGACTATGGCGATTGAGCAGAGTGGGAGGAAGATTTTCGACAGCAATAAAAAGTGCGGGTTGAGGTCCAAGACTGATCGGAACAGCATCGGAGGAGGGTCGCATCATCTGAATCGCATCGCTCATCTCAACTCCAGTGAGAAGGCGAATGCTTTGATTCTGGTAACTGAGCGCCATGGCAATACGAGCCCGTGAAACTTCGAACGTCGCGTCGAGGCTGAAGGATAGGCGCTCTCCTGTCGACGCAACCGCATTAAGTTCAGTGCCTGCACGAAGAACACGAGGCTCGTTCAGATCGTTCATCACTCGGACTGCTGCCTGCGCGGGTTTAGCCAGATACTGCTGAACCTGAAGACCATCCATCAATTCGTGGAGCAGCGACTGCCTGAGCTGCGCGGTATCGCAATACACCTGATCGATCTGCTGTGCGACCGTGCGAAAGAGGACGGCGAGCAAGGGATCGGTCGATTCTGTACTGACACCAAAGTCTTTAACCCGGCGGCGGAAGTCATCCCGGAGCTTCCGGTCAATCTCGAGAACGTTCGGTGTGTAGGTGCTCATCGATCTCCTCCTTTCCGTGGGCGTGGACTACTCAGGTACAACCTGTGTGGTGAATACCTCTGCATTCGCGGAGTTCTCAAGCGTGATCGAGTACGTATCGGTTTCTCTGCCCGGGCTGAGCTCACGCACAACTTCTGTCACTACGTAGTTCTCTATACCTAACTCGAAGAAGGTTTCGTTAATGCGTGCAGCAGCGAGCATAGCTACGTCTGCGCGTTGTCGGCTGTTCTCGAATAGATCACGCAGCCCGAAACTCGGACATGCGGCCCACGAGCCAGCCGGAGTGCTGGCCATGATCCTCAACAGTGCGATAAGAGAGGTCGCCTTATCGTCGCGCTGAAGAAGGCCGTTTTCCTGAAGCCGCATTGGAAACGCGATCGATTGCACTCGTTTTGCTCCAAGAAAGGGAAGGCTGCCGCAGAGATCAGGCATGGTGCCCGGCCTCTGCGGCACTGATGATTAATTACTGAGTGAGATATCCCGAAAGTTCTGCTGGTTCATCTGTGCTTCGAGATCAAGCACAAGGATATGGTTCACTCCGGCGTGGTCATCCTCTTTCAGCTGCACATCGCTCTGATAGGGATTCAACGTATGGAAACCACTGATCCAACCATTGAAACTGTAAGCTGCAAGAGCATCCTGATGAGCATCGTCCTTCCAGAACTCAAGCTTGATCGATTTAACCTTGTCTTTGGTAACGACATTGGAAAGGTTGAAGAGATTGCTCATCGTGGAAAAAGGAATGTTGGTATCGTCGTGAAAATCCACATAAACACGGATATCAGTGGCAAGGGAGCCCATCTGAGGCATCCCAGCACGATCTTTATCAGTGCTGAAAGCTACAGAGATAGAGAGACAGTCGAACTTCTGGCCGTCGATTGTGCAGGTGCTACGCGAAGGAGATGCCATAGAATCAATCCTTTCATTTGGCCCCAAAACGGGCGTTGAAGAGAGGGGAATGGAGGCTAGGCAACAGGCCTAGTTACTCATCCGGATGTCCTGAAAGTTTTGCTGATTGAGCGCAGGCTCGATATCGAGGACCAACATATGATTCAGGCTCGGGGCCGCTCCTTCAGCTAAAGCATCTTCGGTACTGACGGACTGAGCGCGAGGTAAAAAGTCGAGCGGATTCGAAGTTTCAAAGCGGCGAATCCATCCATTGAAGCTGTAGGAGAGAAGAGCGTCCTGCTGCGAATCGTCCTTCCAGAATTCAATTTTGATGGGCTTGATCTTATCGCGCGTAACAACATTCGAAAGATCGAATAGATGCTTCACCGTGGAAAACGGAAGATTCTGGTCGTCGTGAAGATCGGCCCACACACGAATCTTGGTTGAGAGCGAACCCATCTGGGCCACTCCCGCGCGATCCTTCGCGGTGTTGAACTTCACGCTTGTCGTTACGGCCTGGAATTTCTGGCCATCTATGGTCACAGTCGTACGGTAGGGATTTGCCACAAGGGAGCTCCTTTAGACGTTATGGCTTTGCGAAAGGGTTAGATTTACCGGACGTCTCGCTCGACGTGAAGAGCGATCGCACTAGCGTTTGAAACCGACTCGCGGCAAGTTGCAAAGGCCCTGCCGAAGATGGCGCAGAGGCATCGCTGCGGCTTTCTGCGAGCGGTGTAGATACACTTGGCGGAACAGGCGCGTCGTGCGGCACCGTTGCTCCTGGCGGGGTTGCTTGCGGCCCAACCGAATTAAACGTGGTCGATGTAACAGAAGTATTACGAGTAACGGTTCCGTTGTGACCACGCAAAGAAAATCCAGCCTGAGGCCGCGATACAGGATCACTCGCGGCCTTTTCCTCTTCTGCAATCCGTGCGGCAGAGCCAGCCCTCGGAAGAACCAGCCGTCCCGCTTGAGTGATGTCTTTTTCCTGCTCTTCGCTGCGCGCCGCTGAGCCAGCACGCGGCACACCAATCTGAAAACGTATTTGGCCCATTACAACCTCGTCGAAAAGACTTTAGTTCTTCGCGGGTTCCTGCCGGCTGAACTCTGGAACATCAATCTTCAGCACAAACGTCTCAGCGGGTCCGGTCGGCATTACACTCAAAGTGATATCGCATATTCCCTGCATGCGCTTGTTGGAATCTTTGTCGACAAACAAGTCATAGCCAAGAATGGTTCCCTGCTCTACCTGCTCATCGAGAAGACGCTTGAGTGGTGTCTCGATCTGCTGATCCATAAAATCGCGCGTCAGTACCTGCCCCGCAACCTGCAGAAGATAATGGCGGCAGCAACGCTCGAGATAACGCAGAATGCGGTACGAAGTGAAGAATTTTAGAACACCGTATGGATCATCCGCCTGCGTACGGCATCCGTAGAAACAAAGATGGTTATCGGCATCACGAATGATGGGAATAAGCTGACGCTCCATCGAGAGATGCTCCATCTGTCCAATCAAGGGTTCAATGCGTGCCTTCGCTGCTCCGTTGACGCGCCCGAAACGAGAGCCGACCGGTCCCTGTGCCATGCCCTGAGAATCGTCTGCCCTGGCAACGGCGCCTGCGAAGACCATCGATGGCGGAGTGTAAAGGCCATCGACGACCTCACCCTTTTCAAACCAATGCGCCGACCGCACCTGCAAATATCCCATAAGGCAGACATCGGCGGCAGCCTGATCTTCCGGACGCTTTAAAAATTCGTACTTACCGCCAGGGAGAAAATTGCGCTCGACGTTCTTGAAAGAGGTTTCGTCATCGAGATCTCCGATGAGTAACATTCCCCATGCATTCGCGATCTGCTCAAACTTCTCCCGAACTGCCTGCGGATAATAGCCAGGCACAACGAGATTGCAGATGTCGTCACGAAAATTGAAGTTGTCGTTGCGCTGGACAACGAAGTGTTCTAATGCGGCGATGCTAAGGGAGAAGATATCCTGCATCGCTTTAGGATCGGCGTTCAAAATAAAGAGCTCGACCGGTTTGCGAATCTTTCCATCACCGACCTTCGAATTCTCGAAGAACAGCTGAATCTGGCGATAAGAGAGTTCGAGGGGCCGTAGCTGCTCGAAGATTTTTGCGAGCAGTTCATCGCGCACCGCTTCAGCACCGTCAATCTGCCCCTGCAGCTTCTTTACCGTCTCTTCGTAAGTATCGTCGGCGCTGATCAGTTGCTCAAAATTCATGAGCTGGCCGAGAAACTCCTTCGCAGATTGTGCGGAGAAGATGCTCGATAGATCGCGCTTCTCATTGGTCAGCCCTGGGTGAAGATCCGCGAAGATGTCCTGAAGTAACTCACGGGAAGGGCTATTGCCAAGAATCTGATCGGTCGTACGGTTCAGTGTTGTTGTCTCTGCCATGGTTTACTTCCCCCCTTCCACAACGCGTTCAAGTTCTGTCCGCAGCTTGCCGAGCGCATTTACAATCTCCGCGCGTTGCTCAGGATTTGCCCACGCACGTCGCACTGCTGGGAGCTTCCAGCGGTCTTTCAAGCGGTACAGGAGATCGATGTTCTGTTTCAGATCGGCGAGATCATTACGCAGGAAGTGTGTCGTCCCGTCGGCTTTCTTGATCTCCTGACGTTTCTGCAGATTTTCTGGATCGAAGTCTTTGATGGACCGGAACTCGAACTCCGCGCGAAACTCGGTTTCCTCGGGGCCGGCGTAATCCTGAAAGCTCAGCTTTGGCTCGAACTTACGAAAGGCATCATTGAGGTCTTCCACTTTAGCGAGCTCTTCGGTCTCCGAAGCTGCCTCTCCACCGACGCGGTTTAGCGTCATGGGAAGCATGGCGGCAGCAGTCGAGGTTGGAACCTTTCGAACGGCCGGCGTTACTCCCTTACGAACAACTTTTATCAGAGGCATGTGGAACTCCTATCTTCGACAAGATGTGATCAAAATGTGAGGCGGGTACGGGATGCGGACTCTCGCGGCCGGATCTGGGTTGTCTGAGCCGCGGAACGCCTCAGTGGACTGGCCGACTCCAGATCGGAGTGAAAGCCGGTGGGGAGGTTAGATGTCGAACGAATCTGAACACCGGAAGCAGACGTCACACCTGTTCGATCGCTGCTCCAGCGGCGGGAACGATCCGGCACAGAGTGTGGATACTGCTCGCCCCAAATGAGGCGTGGAACCCAGAACCATAGAATCAGCAGAAGTACAGCGGCACCAAGATATAACAAAATCTGAATAATCACAGTCGACCATCCAGAGGATGTTGGTGGATGATTCGCGATCAAGGCCCGCAACTCTTCTGTCCGAGCAACGCGATCGTAGTTCGGAGCGTTCGTCGCTGGAACGATGAGACGGACTGGCTCACCAGACAACGACGCCCCGTCAAGTTGCATGCGTGGTGTCCATGCCTGGTCACGCCCCGCCAGGGATAGGCGCTCGCTTTCCGGCATTAGCCACATAAGCTGAATCGAGTGACTCACGGCAGAGCGGCTCGCGTGTAAGGCAGCCAGCAACTGGGTAGCATCCGCCGCATAGAAGAACCGATTCGTAAGTCGCTGCAATGCCCCCACGTCGATATCGTTCTTGTCGCCAAAGCCAATGCCAATCGTATCGAGGTGTGAGGCCTGCACCTGAGCAATCGTCTGCCGCAATCCAAGATCACCATTCAGCAGCTGTGGATCATCCCCAGCCTGCACCTCGTTTTTGCCATCGGTCATGACAATCAGGTGAGGCTGTAGATCGGAAGCGCTAGAGCCTTCACCTTGCAGCGTATTCATTTCATTTTTCAAGGAATCGATTCCCGAGAACACAGCCTGGTAAAGCGCAGTGTTGTTCTTCGGTCCGGGTGCAGGCATTGCCTGTAACTGAGCGATCGCATCGCTGCGACGTGTTGTGAAGACAACGGAACGAATCGTGGAGACGACGTTATGGCTTTCAAAGGGAACAATCGCGACGTGGTCCGAGCCTTCCTGCATGCCGGCAAGAAACTGCGCGATCGCTCCTTTGACGGCTTCAAAGCGAGAGATGCCACCGGACATGGATTGATTCATGCTGCCGCTCATGTCGACCAGTACGAGCACAACATTCGTATGTTGTCGGGCATCGGGCCCCATTCCCGCACTCGCATAAAACGGCTTGGCTTCACTCGATTTACTCTGCCAGGTGAACGCTTCCGCTAACTTGTCACCTACCGGAAGCACGATGGCCGCAGGTTTTCCTGATGCATCGCTTGGTGTGACCGTCGCTGAAAGGCATGGCGCTTGCGCGACCGGGGCACAACTCACCAACTGTAGCGGAGAGGTCACGAGCAAGAGCGTCGGCTTCGCAGCGTCTTGCGCGGAAGCGGCGAGAACTCCTGCCCATACGACCAGGCTGATGAGTTTGACGAACTTCAAATTATTCTCCCTGCTTTCTGCTTTCAAAGCGAAGAGCCGTGCGACCGATGAGAAGATCATCGCCGGGATGGAGTTCCTGTGAACTGACCACCGTCTTGCCTTTGATGCGAAGAACGTATCTGGCAATGCCTTCCGGACCAGATGCATCCGGGTGCCGGGCGATGAAGTAACGTCCGTTCTTATGAAATAGGACAGCATGACGCGAAGCTACAGACGAGTCCGGGATACAAAGGTCCGCGCCCTGTTGAAACCGATTGTTATCCTGCGCCGTGGGAGCACTTCCGATGACATACGATTCGTCGGTGTTTAAATTCCAAAGTGTATTGTTTTTCCCCAGCTTGTTTTGTGCCCGCGCGTCTCCTGAACTGATGAACCGCACAATGCCTTCTCGTACGAGCACAGGGGCTATGCCACTTCCGAAACCAGTGCCTGCACCAGCGAGCATAAGACTGCACATGGAGATGCCCCACGGTACGTGCGGTGCGAAAACGACGAATACAAAGCCGCCGAGGAGGCCACCGGCAAGACTTCCCGCATAGACATGCAACACACGTCCTCGGTTGCTCTTATACCAACGCAAACCAACTCCCGCTCCTATCAAAGAAAAGCAAAAAGCCCATACGGTGATGCGATAAAGAACGGGAGACGTCGTTGCAATGCCGGCACGCAAGCCGATGGCAAGTCCCGATGCAGCTGCTGCTGAAAGCAAACCAAGAAGGAAACCGAAGCCGATGGAAGCGCTCCGAACCTTGCCCAGCAAGACACGATCAAAATGAAGGTAGAGAAGGATGCCTAGCAATGGACCGAAGAACATCATCGTGATGATGTCCGGCAGCCAGGAAGCACCCTTTTCGGCGAGCGGAATCGATAAGAGGGTCGTTCCTAACGACGCAAGAAGACCACTAAGAGCCCCGACTAATGTAGAAAAATATAGCCCGCGATAAATACTCATCGTTTCTATAGTTACTGCTCATCAAAATTTCTATAGATTGCGCGTTCGTAGTCGTACGTTGATTTTTCGGATAATGCTGTAAAAAACTCTCCGCCATATTACCCCAAAGGTGCTATTGGAAAAAGAACTGGAGCAATGAAATCGTCTGAAACTTGCGTGCTCCGAGCGGAGAGTTTAAATTTTGCAACTGACTTGGCAGTAAAAGAAAAGGTTTTTGTAGTGACCAATTCCTTCCCCGTTCGGTGAGTTTTTTGAATAACCTTCCTATTGCTATTGTTGGCGTTGGTGCTTTAGGTTCAGAAGTTTGCAGACAACTTGCGCAAAATAAATTTACTGATGTGTTAATCATTGACCCTGATCGCCTCGAAGAACACAACGTTCGATGCAGCACGATCTTTCAGGGGATAGCTGAAAGAAATGGAACGAAAGTATTTCGTGAATTTAAAGTTAATTTAGCCCTTAATGAAATACATCGCTGCTTTGCTCTAAGTTGGAATGGCTTCACGACAGAGATTGCAGATGTTGACCTTAGCCTGCTTGCTTCTACTCGATTAATTCTTTCCTGCACAGACAGTACTTTGGCCCGGGTTGAAACAACACGCGTCGCTCGAATATTGGGTATCCCGATGATAGATGTCGGCGTAATGGGCCATGAAATTGCTGTCGGTCGTGTCGCATGGTTTGCAGCGAATTCAGGAGCCGCTTGTTATCTATGCGGAATCTCAGAGAAACGACGGAGTGAAATTTTGTCGTATGCCGCTTCGTCCTCGCTTGGATGCCGCACTCATGAAGAATTTCCTTCGATGACTGGGGTTCTTAACACTGTGCGGGAGACAGCGGCGACAATGCTTTCCTTCATCCAAAGATGGCAGATGTTCATCTCTCTAGATCATTCCTTTGCCGTACGTCTGCAATTGGATCAAGCAGAAGAGTGGTCACAACTCCATTTGAATCTTCCGCGAAGTGCAACTTGTCCATGGCATGAGAAAGAGACAGGAATATGGCTTTCCATCCCAGAGGACAGACCCATTTGCGAGTCATTTCCAGATGAGAAACTATGCCTTCAGTTACTGTGGCCACAATGTCTTACGGCACGCTGTTCTCGATGCGGCGCGCGCAGCGAACCACAACGGCGAGTTCCATGGGTACGACGTAAAGCAGTCTGCACCTCTTGCGGAGCAAGAGGAACATGCGAGCCGATCGAAGTTATCGATGCTCTTGCGAGCAATGATGTTCGTGCAGAGCTAACGCCTCGGCAGCTCGGCTTGCCGAAACAAGAGCTCTATTTTTTTCGGCGCTGTTTTGTTCCCACGAAGAAGGATTTCGATGAACCGGTCTCTTGAACGATACGCGATTCTCACTGGCATAATTATTTTCTTGTGTTCTGTGCAATTTGGCGCATGTCTTGCTGGCCCTGCAATTGCATTGCCTGTCGCCCTGTTAATGAGCGCAATCGCAACTTGGCTATGGATGTATTTCAATCTACCTTCAGACCATGTCTGGTTGCCTCCGCTTATATGCATCTGTGCTGTTATGTTGTGCGTAACTCTTTCGGAATTCGTCTTCCGAAACGATTTTGTGGAGTGGTTCAGTTTTCTACCTGCTGGCATTGGAAGCGGCCTGACGCTCTATTTTCTGCTGCTTAACAACGCTCGATGTGCTCTCTGCAACCGTCGTCTCTCCACGCAGTCACTTACCTTCCAATGCCCGCGCTGCCATATGCGCATCTGCGATGAGTTCTGCTGGAACTTCGAGCACAGACGCTGTACGCTATGCCTTGAGCAACGAGTTCCGATCTTATCCACACACGAACAGTGGTGGACACGCGTTGCCGGACCTCGATATCTTCGAGGCCGTTGTCAGATCTGCCTCGGCTCAGCCGAGAAGCTCGACCTTCGCATCTGCCCTAATTGTCGCCGGCCACAATGCCGTGATTGTTGGGATTTCAACAATGGAGATTGTCAGCGATGTGGAACATCGCTTTCTGATTTACCCACATCGCTTACCATGACGGTTGCCCACAACCATCATGCAAACATTCACAATGTATAGACGCTTTCAGGCAAATCCCTGAGAACACGAGCTGACATGCCTAAATATCAGATCTACTTCGACACCATTAGCGGAGAGACAAAGTACAACGTCGATATCGATGAGAACGAGACCCTCAACATGGTATTGGAAGAAATTCTTTTCGACCTGCGCGAACGCGGCGATGTATTGAAAGGAGAAGGCGAACCTGAGGTGATCTGGAATGGATCGAGCCTTGACTTCGCGACTCCACTCACAAAGCAAGGAGTGCGCCCTAATGATGTGTTGCGAGTCTCCACAGTCGCAAGCAACGGATAAGATCGTGACCAGCACAGAAAGAAGACTTCAGGCAGAATGGGAACGGCTACACCAGCTTGCGGAGCTGAACCCTGACCGATTGACTGATATTTCATCTGAGGATCGCGTCTTCCGGTTCAAATTGCATGCAGCTCCTGTGATGCTAGTCGATTCACCCCAGGGTGAACCTGTATCGACTCACAACGTGCATATAATCTATCCATCCTTTTTCCCCGCTACTCCGCTCGAGGTCTACGTAGGGCAGGCGTTTTTTCATCCAAATGTGCATCCCGAGACGGGTTTTGTCTGCGTTTGGGCGCAACATCGGGTAGAGAACACCATTGAACATGCCTTACATAAACTCGTCGCGATGATGAGCGGTTGCCTCTATAATCGTGAACCTGTGCACACGATGCAACCCCAGGCGCTCGCCGCCATTTCTCCTCAGAATCATGCTTCGTGGAAAACATTAACAGGAATCACTCATGACGATTGCTTCTCTCTTCCTGGAGAGAAGCCCAGGAGAATTCGGCTGTCGTGAACGCCCTTGGATTAGGCCAGACAAAGACGTGGCAGCCTGAGATCGAAGAAAAAGAGATCTCCAGCATTGGCCTGCGCCTTGAAAACATCTTCGGCCATCGCTTCCATATCTTAAGACCAATTGCCGTCGGTGGCATGGCGACTATCTTTCAGATGCAACATCGTTTGCATCAGGGATTGTTCGCCGCGAAGGTCCTTCATCCCTGGCTGGCCGACAAACCTGGCATTGTAAGCAGTTTTCGTGCAGAGGCCATCCATGCGGCTCGACTGGGAGGTCATCCCAACGCCGTGCCGGTTTTTGACTTCGGTGAGCTCGATGGTCTGTTTTTCTTGACCATGCCATTTGTGGAGGGAGAAGATCTCGATAAACGGCTCGAGCGTTCCGGCCCTCTTTCACAGATGGAGGTACTTTCCTTTGCCGCGCAAATCAGCAGCCTGTTGAGCTTCGGCGAAACTCAAGGAATCGTTCATTGTGATCTCTCCCCAGGGAACATCAGGCTGGATATCTTCGGAAATTATCGTCTTCTGGATTTCGGCATCTCGTACTCGACAGCCTTTGGCCGCAACCGTTCTTTTAGTGGTGGAACTCCGCTGTACACCAGCCCTGAACAACTCCGCGGCCTAAAGCCCGATCATCGCAGCGATCTCTACGCATTGGGCACCATCCTTGCCGAACTGCTTACCGGCGAGCCGCTCTGCCAGGGAGAAGACTTAGACATAATCGAACGGCGGCATCTGGAGAGAGACTGGCGGATACCGCCGAAGTTGACCCGCGAAGAAGGATTGGGTTTTCTCCTTGAAAAGCTGCTCGCGGTAAACCCTGATGATCGTCTTCAGAGTGCATTTGAGCTTTCTGCAGCTTTGGATCGTCTAGGAGCCCCTCGGCCAGAGTCACGCGAACGAAATGATCTGAGTTCTTCCATATCGTCCACTTTGATGACACCTCGCGTGCGTCTCAGCACGGAGTGAGTTCAAGAGAAATTAGTCTAAGTGCGAATGGGTGAACCGCCTTATCGTAATCCATCTTCTATCATGACTCTGTGATCAGACTGACTGCGTTCCTTCTTCTCGCTACTCCGTTCCTTGGACAAACCCTCGCTCCTTCTTCCGACCTCATCTTCCAAACCTCGCAAGGCTGGTCTCCTCGCGTAAATGTCGAAGCACAGATGGTGATGGTCTACGGGATCGACAACACGATGCCCGAACGCATTAAAAGCTGGCGAGAGCATGGCTACAAAGTAGCCGTGATGACCGGCGTGGCGTGGGGACGTTATGGCGATTATCTACGCGGAGATTTCGATGGGAAGGAACACTGGAACGAGACGCAGCAGGAAAAGTCCGGCAAACTGATTCTCCACTCCGGCCGCGAGGTACCTTATATCTCTCCGACGGAGAGTTACGGCAATTATCTAAGCCAGGGGGTCAAACGCGCTCTTGAAGCAGGAGCGGAAGCAATCTATCTTGAAGAGCCGGAGTTCTGGGCACGTGCAGGTTGGTCCGATGCATTCAAGAGCGAGTGGCAGGCCTACTATCACCAGCCATGGCAGGCACCCGACAGTTCTCCCGACGCGCAGTATCGCGCATCGAAGCTGAAATATTTCCTCTATCGCCGTGCGCTTGGACAGGTCTTTGCCTTCGTCAAACAATGGGGCGAGCAGCATGGCAAGTTTGTGCCTTGTTATGTTGCAACCCACTCGCTGATCAACTATGCGCAGTGGAAGATCGTCTCTCCAGAGTCGTCTCTGCTGAGGGTAGGGGCCGACGGCTTTATCGCGCAGGTATGGACTGGAACATCACGCACACCAAACTTCTATGAAGGCGTCCGGCAGGAACGCACCTTTGAGACGGCATTTCTTGAGTACGGGGCATTACAAAATATCGCTCGTTCTTCAGGAAAGCGTATCTGGTATCTGAACGACCCGATTGAAGACAATCCCAATCACTCCTGGACGGACTATCAACACAACTGGGAATCCACGCTGGTTGCCTCCTTATTGCAACCTCATGTCTCCAGTTATGAAATTCTTCCCTGGCCTGATCGCATCTTTGGCTCCAAGGGGCTTTATCCAACGACCGAGCCGACGGCAGATCATCCTAAGCCTGAGAGAGCTGCGATCTCTCCCGCATACGAAACAGAGTTGCAGACGGTATTTCACGCACTCGGCGAGATGAAGCAGAACGACACTCATTGGGAAAAGGCAGGAACTCAGGGCATAGGAGTTCTTGTAAGCGACTCCATGATGTTTCAGCGCATGCAGCCCGATTCCTCCGACGAAGACCTGGGAAACTTTTATGGTCTCGCTCTTCCGTTTCTAATGCGCGGCATGCCCATTGAACCGGTGCAGATCGAGAGCACCTACGAAGGTCAGCATGCCGCGGATTTTTTGAAGAACTATAAACTCCTGCTGCTGACCTACGAAGGCCAAAAACCTCCTTCACCAAAGTTTCATTCTGCAATCGCTGCATGGGTCAAGGCGGGCGGAGCACTTGTCGTCGTGGATGATGATAGCGATCCCTACAACCATGCCACCGACTGGTGGAACTCCCGCAAGTTGCATCTGAGTACTCCACGGCTCAATCTTTTTCGCTCGCTTGGCCTCAATCCCTCTGCAGAAGGATTGCATCACGTCGGTCATGGAATTGTGGTGTATGCGAG
>Ga0310811_10008796_pt1 | contig 13000 bp, 11 predicted proteins | sample YCmetagenome_FD_207642 | JGI IMG/M metagenome (GOLD analysis project Ga0310811, IMG submission 207642) | Soil microbial communities from experimental microcosm in Duke University, North Carolina, United States - YC | ecosystem: Engineered > Artificial ecosystem > Soil microcosm > Unclassified ...
GGTCTGTTCGATCCGGTGGCCGCCCATCTCGAACTCGATCGAGGCGACGTCGCTGACCAGCCCGCCGGCGGAAAAGCCGACCCAGACATTTTCGATATTGGTCTGGGCGATGCGCTCGGCCTGTTCGACCGCTTCGCGCACCGCGACTTCGGTCGCCGCCATGTCGGCGATGCAGCCCCGTCGCACGCCGCGGCTTTCGCGCTGACCGGTGCCGAGCACGATCAGCTCGCCGCCGCTGCCTTTCTGCGCGATCATCGCGGAAACCTTGGACGACCCGATATCGAGTGCTGTGATCAGCCCCTCCGGCGGTGTCTTGGCCATAACTCTATTCCCCCACTCAAACCTGATCCCGCGATGCCGCGCGATCCGCCGATGCCGGCGCACTGCCCTGCGAACTCGTCGGAACCCCAATCCGGCTCGATCCGTCGGGCTTGCGCATCACCATCCGATCCGGGTCGCGCATATCGAACTTTAACCATCCTTTACCCAAAAGGCGAAGGGTACCATCCCTCTCCGCAAACGTACGGAGCGCCTTGGCAGCCTCATCGGTTCCCTCCGGCAGCGACAAAGTCTCGCCGGTGTCGAACAACAGGTCCCAGCGGCGGTTGCCCACCCAGGTCGCGGCGCGCACTTTGGGCTTGAGCGCGGGCGCGCTGGTCATCAGCGTCTGATAGGCCGGCTCTTGACGGTCGGCCCCTGGTCCGATGACCAGCGGCAGGTCGGGCATCGCATCCGCCGATACCGGCTCGAGATAGACTCCCTCGCGATCGATCAGGCTCAGCGTCCCCTCATTCTGCCATACCGCCGCCGGCGTGCGCTCAACGATCCGAATCAGCAACGTGTCGGGTAGCCGCCGCGAGACATGCGCGTCCTGCACCCAGCCATATTGCAGCAACTTGTCGCGGATCTGGTTGAGATCGACCAGCGGCATGGCGCGCGATTTCTGTTCGAGCGCGACGGCATAGACCGTCATCTGGTCCATTCGCTTGACTCCGCGGATCTCGATCTGCTCGACGCGGAAACCGGCATTGCCCGCCTGTTCGGCGACAGCGGTGCCGACCGCGCCGGGAATGCCGAAGATTTGCGCGACGATCAGCGCGGCCCCGACTGCGAGCGCGAAGATCGACCAGGTCGCGATACGCTGCAGGGTATGCTGGCTGATCGGCAGCCAGGCCAGGATGCGGTCGATGATCGACGGCTTCTTCTGCTTGCGCTTGGCCGACGGCCGGCGCGCGGAGGGCCGCCCGCTCTTGGTCGGCGTGCGGCTCATGCCAGTGCCTCGTCGATGATCATCTGCACCAGCTCCGGATAGGAGATGCCAAGATGTTTCGCCTGTTCGGGCACGAGGCTCAAGGGAGTCATGCCGGGCTGGGTATTGACCTCGAGCAGGAACAAGCCGTCTTCGCCGCGCTCATCGTCCCAGCGGAAGTCCGATCGCGAGGCGCCCTTGCACCCGAGCAGATTGTGCGCCTCGAGCGCGAGCCGCTTGCACGCCGCGGCGATCGTGTCGGGAATTTGCGCCGGAAAGACGTGTTCGGTCATGCCGTCGGTATATTTGGCATCGTAATCGTACCAGCCCGATTTGGGCTTGAGTTCGGTGACGCCGAGCGCACGGCCGCCAAGGATAGCGGTGGTCAGTTCGCGGCCGCGGACATAGGGCTCGGCGAGCAGTTCCTCGAATTCCTGCCAGGGGCCGGCGACATCGCGGCCGATCGGATTGCCGTAATTGCCGTCATCGGTAACGATGGCGACGCCGACCGACGAGCCTTCGTTGACCGGCTTCAGCACATAGGGCCGCTTGAGCGGATCGCCCTCGAATACTTCCGCCGACTTGACGATCCGTCCGCCGGGCATGGGAATGCCGTGTGGGACCAACGCCTGTTTGGTCAGTACCTTGTCGATCGCGATGACCGAGGTGACCATTCCCGAATGGGTGTATTTGAGCCCCATCAGGTCGAGCATGCCCTGGACCGAGCCATCCTCTCCCGGCGTGCCGTGAAGCGCGTTGAAGACGATGTCGGGCTTCGCTTCGCTAAGCTTGATCGCGACGTCGCGGCCCATATCGATCCGCGTGACGCGATGACCGAGCGATTCCAGCGCCTCAGCGATGCCCTTGCCCGACATCAGCGAGACTTCGCGCTCGGCAGACCAGCCGCCCATCAGGACGACGACGTGGAGGCTCATAATTCCTCCCCGGGACGGGGAGGGGATTGGCCGCACTCACTTGGACACCCCCACCCGTTCCCTGTGGGTGTCGTCGGCGAACACTCCCACCCGCTGAATTTCCCATTCCAGCATCACGCCCGACTTCGCCTTCACCTTCTGGCGCACCTCTTCGCCCAGCCCTTCGATGTCCGCGCTCGTCGCGTCCCCCAGGTTGAGCAGGAAGTTGCAATGCTTTTCCGACACCTGCGCGTCGCCCTTGCGCAGGCCGCGACACCCGGCCTCATCGACCAATTGCCAGGCCTTGTGCCCTTCCGGATTCTTGAAGGTCGAGCCCCCGGTGCGGCTGCGCAACGGTTGCGATTCCTCGCGCGCGGCGGCGATACGGTCCATCTCGGCCTGGATCGCGGAAGGGTCGCCCGGCTGGCCGCGGAAAGTCGCGCCGACCACGATCGCGCCCGCGGGCAAGTCGCTGTGACGATAGGTATAGCCGAGATCGCCGAGCGCGAGCGTGCGGCGCTCGCCCGAGCGGAGGACGACGTCGGCCTCGACCAGCACGTCCTTGACCTCACGGCCATAAGCGCCGCCGTTCATCCGGACGAAGCCGCCAACCGTGCCCGGAATCGAGCGCATGAATTCGAGACCAGCGATCCCGGCATCACGCGCGCTCGACGAAACGAGGATGCCGCTCGCGCCGCCGCCACAACGCAGCGTGGTGGCATCGCGCCGTTCGATCTTGGCGAACGCCTTGCCCAGCCGGACCACCACGCCGGGCACGCCGCCGTCACGGACGATCAGGTTCGAACCCAGGCCGAGCCCCATCACCGGCACCGACGGATCGAGCGCGTAGAGAAAGGTGGCGAGGTCATCAACATCGGCCGGCTCGAACAGATATTCGGCCGCGCCGCCGCTCTTGAACCACACCAACGGCGCCAGCGGCGCGCCGTGGGTCAATTTCCCACGAACCGGAGGCATGCCGTAACAGACCGTCACCGCGCCGCCTCGATTCCGTCAGCCAGCCCGGCCGCCCATTTGGTGATATCGCCCGCGCCCAGGCATACGATCATGTCGCCCGGCTGGACGACGCCCGCGAGTTCGCTCGCGAGTTCTTCCGCCGAACCGATCGTCGCCGCCGCGCGGTGGCCCCGACGCTTCAGGCCATCGACCAGCGCCTGCGCATCGACTCCCTCGATAGGTTGCTCGCCCGCGGCGTAGACCGGCGCTACATAGACCATGTCGGCATCGTTGAACGCCTGCTGGAAGTCCTCCATCAGATTGCCGAGGCGGGTATAGCGGTGTGGCTGGACCACCGCGATGACGCGATTGGCGACGCCTTCGCGCGCCGCCGACAGGACAGCGCGGATCTCGACCGGGTGATGGCCGTAATCGTCGATCACGACCGCACCGTTGACTTCGCCGACCTTGGTAAAGCGGCGCTTGACGCCGCCGAACTTGGCGAAGCCTTGCTGGATCGTCGCATCGTCGACGCCGAGTTCTAGCGCGACGCCGATCGCCGACAGCGCATTCTGGACGTTGTGGCGGCCGGGCATCGGCAATTCGATATTCTCGATCGAGCGCGTCGTGCCGTCGCGATGGCGGATGATCGCCTCGAACCGGTTGCCGCCGGGGATCGGGGTCACGTTGACGCCGCGGATATCCGCCTGGGTCGAGAAGCCATAGGTGACGATGCGGCGGTCGCGCACGCGCGGCAGCACGGCCTGCACTTCGGGGTGATCGAGGCAGAGGAAGGCGGCGCCATAGAAGGGCACGTTCTCGATGAACTGGACGAACGCGTCCTTGATCGCGTCGAAACTCCCATAATGGTCGAGATGCTCGGGATCGATATTGGTCACCACCGCCAGCGTGCCGTCGAGGCGCAGGAAACTGCCGTCGCTTTCGTCGGCCTCGACCACCATCCACTCGCTGTCGCCGAGCCGGGCGTTCGAACCGTAGCTGTTGATGATGCCGCCGTTGATCACCGTCGGATCGATCCCGCCGGCATCGAGCAACGCTGCGACCATCGATGTCGTGGTGGTCTTGCCGTGCGTGCCGGCGACCGCGACGGTCGATTTCAGCCGCATCAGCTCGGCGAGCATCTCGGCGCGGCGCACTACGGGGATGCGGCGTTCGAGCGCACATTCGACCTCGGGGTTGGCGCGCTTGATCGCGGTCGAGACGACTACCACCGCGGCATCACCGAGATTGTCGGCGGCATGGCCGATCTTCACCTCGATGCCCTTGTCGCGCAGACCTTGCACGACATAGCCCTCGGACACGTCCGAGCCCTGCACCTTGTAACCGAGATTGTGCATCACTTCGGCAATGCCGGACATGCCGATCCCGCCGATGCCGACGAAATGGATGGCGCCGATATCGGTCTTGAGCCCGGTCATTAAAACTCCTCCCCGTTCACGGGGAGGGGGACCGCGACGCGAAGCGGCGTGGTGGAGGGGGGACTGCCCCAAGCGGTGCACGTGTGGAGGGCCCCCTCCACCATGCTGTGCATGGTCCCCCTCCCCGTCCCGGGGAGGATTTTCAGGGGATCACGCATACGCTACGCCTCCTTCACTAGAGGTCTGAACCTTACCGACCGGAATATCGCCGGGGGGATGATCGAGACTCTCGACCAGATCGGCGAGATCGCGCGCGGCATCGGGGTGACCGCACGACTTTGCCCGCACCGCGGCGTTTTGCAGCGCGGCGGGATCGAGCCCGAGCTTCTGCATCTGCTTGGCGAGCTCGACCGGGGTGAACTGGCTCTGCGGGATCGTCCGCGCGCCGCCCGCTTCCGAAATCTCGCGCGCATTCTCGGTCTGATGGTCGTCGGTCGCGCTGGGCAGCGGCACCAGGATCGCCGGGCGCCCGGCGGCGGTCAGCTCGGCGATGGTCGAGGCGCCCGCACGCGCGATCACCAGATGTGCCCAGGCGAGATGCTCGGGCAGATCGGGCAGATAGGTCGCGAGGTCGGCCGCGATCGACAGCTCGGCATATTTTGCGCGCGCCTTTTCGATGTCCTCGACCCGCGCCTGATGGGTGACCTGAAGCCGGCGGCGGAAATTGACCGGCAGCATCGACAGCCCATCGGGCACGACGCTGCTCAGGATGCTGGCGCCCTGGCTGCCGCCGGTGACGAGCACGCGGAAGATGCCGTCTTCCTCGAGCAGCGGATACGGCTTGTCGCGCAGCGCCAGCACGTCCTCACGCACGGGGTTGCCGGTCAGATGCGCCTTGCCGCGATATTTGTCGGCGAGCCGGTCGACCTTGGCATAGGAGGTGGCGATTGCATCGACCCGCCCCGCCACCAGCCGGTTGACCCGGCCGAGCACGGCATTCTGCTCGTGCACCGCGGTCGGCACCTTCTGGTTGAACCCGGCAAGCAGCGCCGGCAGCGCGGGATAGCCGCCAAAGCCGATCACCGCGGCCGGCTTGATCTTCTGAAACAGGTCGATCGCCAGCCTGCGCCCTTCGAGCATCGCGCGGCCGGCGCGGTACCAGCCCAGCGGCCCGCCCTGCATCCGGCCAGCGGGAAGGACGTGCGTTTCGATCCCGTCGAACAGGCCCGGAAAGCGCACGCCGCGCTCATCGCTGATCAGGTCGACCTTATGCCCGCGCTTCTTCAACTCGGCGGCCAGCGCCGCAGCCGGCACCATGTGCCCCCCGGTCCCGCCTGCGGCCAGAACGAATTGCCGCACTCTCGTCATTCGCCGCTCCATTTCACGACATAGGGTGAGCGGCTCACAAACGGGTTCCGGCGCGTAAACGCAAGCAGCAACCCCATGCCGATCGACAGCGCGATCATCGACGATCCGCCATAGCTGATGAACGGCATCGTCATGCCCTTGGACGGGGCCAGGCCGGTATTCACCGCCATCGAGATCAGCGCCTGCAATCCGAACTGGATAGCGAGGCCAGACGCGGCGAGAACACGGAATTCCTCCTGTTCATCCAGGAGCTTGACGAACACCCGCACGACGATCGCGAGGAAGATCACCGCCACGATCGCGCAGGAGATCAGCCCGAATTCCTCGCCGATCACCGAGAAGATATAATCGGTATGCGCTTCGGGCAAACGGAACTTCATCTGTCCCCCGCCGGGACCGGTACCGAACCAGCCGCCCGCGGTCAGCGTCGCGCGTGCGGCATTGACCTGGAAATGGTCGGCGGCATCGGTCGAATCCGGGAACAGGAAGGCGTCGATGCGGGTACGCGCGGTCGAATAGAAGAGATAGGCCGAGATGACGCCGACGAACGCGGCACCGAACAGCGCCCCGATCACGCGCGCCGATATCCCGGAGATCAGCAGCAAGGCGAGCCATACCGAGCAGAACACCACGGTCTGGCCGAAATCGGGCTGCAGCATCAGCAACAGGGCAACCAAGGCGGTCAATCCGCCGGTCAATGCCGCCAGCACGCCGCCCGACAATCCCTGCTCCTTGTTCTTGAGCGACAGCAGCCACGCCACGGCGACGATGAAGCACGGCTTGAGGAATTCGGACGGCTGGAATTGCGCGACGCCGACGCCGAGCCAGCGCCGCGCGCCGTTCACCTGGACACCGATCAGCGGCACCAGCATCAGCATCACCAGGAAAGCAGCGCATCCGATCAACGCCATCCGCCGCGCGCTCTCGGTCGGGAGCATCGAGACGATGAACAGCACCGGCAGCGACACCGCGACCCACATCACCTGGCGCCAGAAATAATAGAGCGCGGGCATATGATGGGTGGCGTCCGAATAACGCTGCGCCGATGCCGGCGACGCAGCCGCGACGGCGACCAAGCCGATCGCCATCAGGAACAGGGTCAGGATCAGCAACACCCAATCAATGTCCCAGAACCATGCGCCGAGCGGCGAGCGGTCCGACCGGCCGCCGCGACGTGCGACGCGGGTCAGAAAGCCTTCCTTGGCCGATCGCGAGTTCATGTCAGTGACTCGACCAATCCGCGGAAAGTGTCGCCGCGATCCTCATAATCGCGAAACTGATCGAACGAGGCGCAGGCCGGCGACAGCAAGACGGTCTCGCCGGGCTTGGCGGCGGCGCGGCATAGCTGAACCGCATGCACGAGCGTCTCTGCATAGACGGTCGGCATGTCGTCCTTGAGCAGGTCGACGAACATCGGCCCCGCTTCGCCGATCGTATAAGCGGCGCGGACATTTCCGAACGACGGACGACAGGCGTCGAGGTCCTTGGTCTTGGCCTGACCGCCGAGGATCCAGTGGATGCCGTCGAACGCCGCCAGCGCTGGCGCGGTCGAGTCCGGATTGGTCGCCTTGCTGTCGTTGATATAGGCGACGCCGTCGACGGTGCCGACACGCTCCATGCGGTGCGGCAGGCCCTTGAAGCTTTCGAGGCCGGCGTCGATCGCCGCTTCCGCCACGCCAAGCGCTTGGCAGGCGGTGATCGCGGCGAGCGCGTTCTGCGCATTGTGCGGACCCTGCAGCGACGGCCAGCGCGACTGATCCATGCACACGCCCGCGGCGATCTTGAACAGATGCTCGCCGCGCGCCGACAGCGATCGCGCTATCTGGGCCGAGGCCGCGTCGCCGATCCCGATCACCGCGTCGTGATCCTTCGACTGCATCGCGAACAGCCGCGCCTTGGACGCGGCATAGGCGTCGAAGCCGTCATAGCGGTCGAGATGATCGGGCGTGATATTGAGCAGCACCGCGACGTCGCAATCGAGGCCGAAGGTCAGGTCGATCTGGTAGCTCGACAATTCGAGCACATAGACACCGCCGACCGGCAGCGGCTCCTCGCCCAGGATCGGCAGCCCGATATTGCCGCCGAGCCGCGCGGGAATGCCGGCGGTCTCGAGGATGTGGTGGATCAGCGCGGTCGTGGTCGACTTGCCGTTGGTGCCGGTGATGCCGACGACACGATGTGACGGCAAATAGTCGCGCGCCTGCGCGAATAGCTCGATATCGCCGATAACGGGCACGCCTGCCTCGCGCGCCTTGGCCGCGATCGGATGACGGTTGAGCGGCACGCCCGGAGATACGACGACGCCGGCGAACCCGCTCAGGTCGATCTCGACCGGGTCGGCAAAACTCAATTCCTCCCCGAGCTCGCCTCGGGGAGGGGGACCGCCCGGCGCAGCCGGGTGGTGGAGGGGCTTGGACGACGCTTCGCCATCCGCCCCTCCACCATCGCTGCGCGGAGCATCGGGTCGAAGGCGCCCCGCGCCTTCGAGAACCGTCCGGGGGACGGTTCGACCCGTGCTGCCCCCTCCCCGAGCAAGCTCGGGGAGGAGTGAATTGCGCTTCTCTTCGTTTGTATCCCACGCGACGACTTCGGCGCCCGACGTCAGCAGCGCGCGCACGGTCGCCTTACCCGAGCGCGCCAGCCCGAGCACTGCATAGCGTTCGCCGCGCCAGGAAGGACTGGTGATCACCGCAGCTTCAGCGTCGCCAGGCCGGCGAGCGCGAGGACCAAAGCCACGATCCAGAAGCGGATCACGACGGTCGATTCGGGCCAGCCGAGTTGCTCGAAATGGTGGTGGATCGGGGCCATGCGGAACACGCGCTTGCCGGTGCGCTTGTAGACGAACACCTGGATGATGACGCTCATCGCCTCGACCACGAACAGGCCGCCGATGATCCCGAGCACGATCTCGTGGTGCGCGGTGACCGCGATCGCGCCGAGGGCGCCGCCCAGCGCCAGACTGCCGGTATCGCCCATAAACACCGCCGCCGGCGGCGCATTGAACCACAGGAAAGCGAGCCCCGCCCCGATCATCGCCCCGCAGAAGATGGCGAGATCGCCGACCCGGGGGATGTGCGGGATGCCGAGATAATCGGCGAACTTCACGTTACCGGCCAGATAGACGATCAGCATGAACGCGACGCTGGCGATGATCACCGGCATGGTCGCGAGGCCGTCGAGCCCGTCAGTAAGATTCACCGCATTGCCGAAGGCGACGATCGTGAAGGCGGCGAAGACGACATAGAACCAGCCGAGATCGATCACCACCGAGTTGAAGAACGGCAGATAGAGATGCGTGCCGTTGGAAGTGTTGGTGTGGACGATGATCGCGCTGGCGATGCCGGCGATGGCGAACTCGCCGAGCAGGCGTACCCTCCCCGAGACGCCTGCGGTGCTCGCTTTGCGCACCTTGTCGTAATCGTCGAGGAACCCGATCGTGCCGAACCCCAAAGTGACGAACAGGCACGCCCAGACATAGGGGTTGGTCAGGTCCATCCAGATCAGGATGGCGATCGTCATGCTGGTCAGGATCATCAGCCCGCCCATGGTCGGCGTGCCGCGCTTGGCGAGGTGCGATTGCGGCCCGTCGGTGCGGATCGGCTGCCCCTTGCCCTGACGGACGCGGAGCCAGCCAATGAAGCGCGGCCCGATGATCAGGCCGATCAGCAAAGCGGTCGCCACCGCTGCGCCGGAGCGGAAGGTCTGATAGCGGACCAGATTGAGAACGTGCGGGAAACCCAGCGCCTGGGCGATCCAATACAGCATTACATTTTCCCGCCGGCGAGCGCCGCGACCACCGCAGCCAACCCGACCCCGTTCGAACCCTTGATGAGAACCGCGTCGCCCGCTTCGAGTGTCGCCATCAGGCGGTCGCGCGCGGCGGCGGCGTCGGGCACATGGACGATTTCGACTTGGCCCTCAAGCGCTTCGGCGAGCGGCTGCATCTTTTCGCCGACAAGAATGACCAGTTGGACGCCAGCGTCACGAACCGGCCCGGCCAGCCCCGCGTGATAGTCGTCGGACTTGTCGCCCAGTTCGCGCATCTCGCCCAACACCGCGATCTTGCGGGTCGCCGCTTCTTCGCCGAGCACTGCCAACGTCACGCGCATCGAAGCCGGATTGGCGTTGTACGCCTCGTCGATCACCAGCGCGCGGCCGCCTTTCACCTCGACCGAGAAGCGCGCGCCGCGTCCGGCCAGCCCGCCGAGATCGGCAAGCGCCAGCCCAGCCAGGGCGAGATCGCCTCCGACCGCGTCGACCGCGGCCAGCACCGCTAGCGAATTGGATACCCAGTGCTTGCCTGGTTGCGAGATGGTGTAGCTGAGCTCGCGCTCGCCGACCCGAGCGGTGACGAAGGTGCCGCCATTGGCCGCCTTGACCGCCTCGATCGCGCGGACGTCCGCGCCCTCGTCGATCCCGAACGTGACGATGCGCGCGGCATAGGGAGCGGCGGCCGCGGCGAGGCGCTCGCGGTGCGGGTTATCATAGGGGATGATGGCCACGCCGCCCGGCTCGAGGCCCTGGAAAATCTCTCCCTTGGCGTCGGCGATCGCGCTTTCGTCGGGAAAGAACGCGGCGTGCGCCGGCGCGATCGCGGTGACGATCGCGACATGCGGCAGCACCAGGGTGGTCAGATGCGCGAGTTCGCCGGGATGGTTCATGCCCATCTCGAACACGCCGTAATCGACCTCGGCGGGCATCCGCGCCAGGCTGAGCGGAACGCCGGTATGGTTGTTGTAGCTCTTGACCGAGCGATGCGCCGACTTGGCCGGCGAGCGGTCGAGCGCGGCGAACAGCGCCTCCTTGGTGCCGGTCTTCCCCGCCGACCCGGTAACCCCGATGATCCGCGCCGAGGTCCTGGCACGTGACGCCTTTGCGAGCGCCTCCAGCGCCGCGAACGTGTCCGGCACCCGCACGTTGGGGTGCGAAGTATCTTCGCTGACGATCGCGCCCGCGGCGCCGCGGTCGAACGCCTGGTCGAGGAATTTGTGGCCATCGGTGGTCTCACCGGTCAGCGCGACGAACAGGTCGCCGGGACCGACTTCACGCGAATCGAACGTGACGCCAGAAACGTCGAACGCCGCCGAAGCGGCGCCGTTGGTGGCTGTCGCGATGTCGGCCGATGTCCAGAGCGTCATTGCGCGCCTCCGGCCGTATGGGGCGATCGAGAGGGGGCGATTGCGAGGAAAGTGGCAAGCATCCCCTCCTCTAACCGGCGAGCCCGGCTTTGGCCACGCGTCACGCCGCCGCCTCCTCGCGTGCCACACTCACGTCGTCGAATGGCAGCACCAGGTCACCGACAATCTGACCCTGTTCGTGTCCCTTTCCGGCGATCAGCACGATGTCCTCGGCCCCCGCTTGCCTGACGGCATAAGCGATGGCTGACCGGCGATCGCCGATTTCGATCGCCCCGGGCGCTCCCTTGAGCACTTCCGCGCGGATCGCGGCCGGGTCTTCGCTGCGCGGGTTGTCGTCGGTGACGATCACCAGATCGCCATAGCGCACGGCGATCTCTCCCATCAGCTCGCGCTTGCCATGGTCGCGGTCGCCGCCGGCGCCGAACACGACGATCAGCCGCCCGGCCGTGTGCGGCTTGAGCGCGGCGATCGCCGCCTCCAGCGCATCGGGCGTGTGCGCATAGTCGACATAGACCGGCGCCCCGGTTCGCGTGATCACCGCGCGTTCGAGCCGCCCGCGCACCGGCTGCAGCCGCGCGAGATTGGCGATGGTTTCTGCAACATCGCCACCCGTCGCGATCACCAGCCCCGCCGCGGTCAGCGCATTGGCCGCCTGATAGGCGCCGATCAACGGCAATGTGACCCTGAGCTCGCGATCCTCGGCTTCGATCACCAGGCCCTGGCCGAGCAAGGTCGGGTCGCGACTGACCAGCCGAAGCGCGCCGCCGCGTTCGCCGACCGTGATGATGCGCTGGCGCCGCGCATGCGCGAGATCGATGACGCGCGCGGCTTGCGGATCGTCCGCCCAAACGACGGCGGTGCCGTCCGGATCGAGCACTTCCGAAAACAGCCTGAGCTTCGCGGTCAGATAGGCGGCCATGTCGCCATGGTAATCGAGGTGGTCGCGGCTGAGATTGGTGAAGGCCGCGGCAATCACCTTCAAGCCCTCGGTGCGATATTGCGACAGGCCGTGGCTCGACGCCTCGAAGGCGACATGGGTGACGCCTTCGCGCGCCAGCCCCGCGACGTTCGACAGGAAAGTGACCACGTCCGGGGTCGTCAAACCGGTCGAGACACTATCATCCGAGGTCGTCACACCAAGCGTGCCGATCGACGCGGCGTGGTGCCCGGCCATCCGCCACAATTGGCGCGTCATCTCCACCGTCGAGGTCTTGCCGTTGGTGCCGGTGACCGCGACTATCGTTTCGGGGAACGGCGCGAAGAATTGCGCCGCAAGATGCGCGAACGTCTGGCGCGGATTGTCGGACGCGATATGCAACGCCCCCTCGACGGCGACGCCGGGACGCGCGACGACGGCGATCGCGCCCGCCGCGACTGCCGCCGGAATGAAGTCCTCACCGTTGACGCGGGTACCTTCGAACGCGCCGAAGATCGTGCCGGGCGCGACCTTGCGATGATCGATCGCGAAGCCGGTGACGCTGGCGTCGCCCCCGCCCGTCACCAGCTCGCCGAGTTTCATTCGGGGTCCGCCATGGTTTGCGTCTTTTCCCCAGGCCGATGCCAGATCAGCGGCAGCAGCTCGTTCACGTTGATGTCACGCGACGGGTCGGGCATCACACCCAGCATCGGACCGGCGCGCAGAATGAAGCGGTCGACCACCGGTGCGGCGGTGTAGGCCGCGGTCCTGACGGCTCCTTGGGGCGAATCGAGCATCACGATCACCACATAGCGCGGCGCATCCATTGGGAAAGCCGCAGCGAAGGTCGAGACGTTGGCTTTCTTCGAATATCCGCCGCCAGTCGCGACTTCCGCGGTGCCGGTCTTGCCTCCGACGCGGAACCCGGGGGCATCGGCGGTCCTGCCGGTTCCCTCGGTGACGACGAGGCGAAGCAATTGGCGAATGCGGTAACTGGTCTGCTCGCTGATCACGCGGCGTCCCGGGACGTCGGTGCCCGGCTGCACCTTCATCAGCGTGACGGGCCGCCATACGCCGCCATT
>Ga0310811_10008798_pt1 | contig 12999 bp, 3 predicted proteins | sample YCmetagenome_FD_207642 | JGI IMG/M metagenome (GOLD analysis project Ga0310811, IMG submission 207642) | Soil microbial communities from experimental microcosm in Duke University, North Carolina, United States - YC | ecosystem: Engineered > Artificial ecosystem > Soil microcosm > Unclassified ...
CGGTCGGCCCATACAAATTGTGGACCTGCTTCACCTGCCCCGTCGCGTACAATTGCTCCACTAACTCTCGCCGCAACGGCTCTCCTGCCAGATTGATCACCTCCACCCCTCTCGGCAGTTGCCCCGTCTGCACCAGTTCGGCCGCCACCGCTGGCACCGTGTTCAGCAGCGTGACCCGCCCTACTTCCGGCTCCTCCCCCACCTCCAACGCATCTTTCACCAGCACGACCGTTCCTCCCCTGCTCAGGGGCACAAACAGCTCGAAGACGGAAAGATCAAAGCTCAGCGACGTCGCGGCCAGCACCCCTTGCAGGTACTCCGCTGCATAGGACTGTATCGCCCAGCGCACCAGCGCGACGGCGCTGCGCTGCGTGAGCCCCACGCCCTTAGGTCGTCCCGTCGAGCCCGAGGTCGTGAGCACATACGCCAGTTGCTCCGGATGCCGCCATCCCTCCTCGATAACCTCGATCGGCTCCTCAGCCTCCAGCAGATGGGCCAGTTCCAGACAGGGCACGTTCTCGGGCACCCGCGCTCGCAGCGCAGCTTCCGTAAGCACCCACTCCGGTCCCACTTCCGCACACTGCTGGCGCAGTCGCTCGACTGGCAGCCCAGGGTCCAACGGCACATACGCACCTCCCGCCTGTAGGATCGCCAGTAGCGCAATAACCAGATCCACCCTGCGTTCCAGGCAGATCGCTACGCGCGTCTCTTCTCTGACGCCATGGGCACGCAGACGTGCCGCTACCCGCTCGACGTGGTGCCAGAGGGCCGCATAGCTCAGGGCCTGCCCTCCTCCGACCACGGCCAGCGCATCAGGCGTGCGGGCAACCTGCCGGGCCACCAGGGTCGGCAATCCAACTTCCTCTGCGACCGGCAACTCTTCGCCGCGTCCCCAGGCCAGCAACGTCGTGATCTCCTGGGTGGAGAGCAGAGGCAGGTCGGAGAGCCTGGACGTGGGGGCGTCCACGATCCCCTGCAACAGCGTCTGCCACTGCGTCAGAAACCGCACAATCGTTGCGGCCGCAAACAGGTCCGTGTTATACTCCATCACACAACGGAGTCCCTGCTCGCTACTCTCTATAAAGAGCACAAGATCAAATTTTGCAGTTGTATGCTTGATTTCAAGCTCACTCAGACTCACTTCATCCAGGTACACACCTGCATCCAGAGCCTGTTGCATCACCAGCATCACCTGGAAAAGCGGAGAATGGCTCAGATCGCGCTCCGGTTGTAGCTCCTCTACAAGCACCTCAAAGGGAACGTCTGGATGGGTATATGCGCCCAATGCGACCTCACGCACATGACGCAAAAGTTGTGGAAAAGATTGCTCTTCTCGCAATCTTGTACGCAGGACCAGTGTATTGGCAAAAAATCCGAGCATGCCTTCCAGCTCCGGTTGCGAACGATTAGCAATAGGAATGCCCACGCAAATATCGGTCTGTCCGCTATAGCGTGCCAGCAAAATATTGAAGGCGGACAACAACAACATAAAGAACGTGACGCTCTCACGCTGACTTAAAGCCAATAATTCCGCCTGTAGAGAGGCTGGAAGATAGACACTTTGGTGTGCTCCCCGGAAGGTCTGTACTGCGGGACGTGGATAATCAGTGGATAGTTCAAGTGGGATAACATCGGCAAGCTGTCGTCTCCAATACGCGCGTTGTGCCGCAAGATAGTCACCCTGTAGCAGACGCCTCTGCCAGATCGTATAATCAATATATTGTACCGGCAAAGCAGACCTGTGCACGGGTTGACCAGCGCACCAACCCCGATAGTAATCAGCCAGTTCTGCGAGGAAATATGTCTGTGACCAGCCATCGGTAATACTATGATGCATGGTTAGCAGCAACACATGCTCTTGCAAACTGAGGCGCACTACCCGCACCCGTAGCAATTGCCCACCATCGAGCTGGCAGGGATAGCATGCCTCCTGTTCAACCAGCCGCTGAACCTCTTCCTCTTGCTCATATACGGCTAATTCGCCCAGGTCGATCAGTGGCACCGACCAATCACTTCCTACAGGTTCGATCCACTGTCCCGGCTCTCCATCGATAGGCTGCACAAATCGTGTGCGTAAGATCTCATGCCGCGCACGCATCTCCCACAGACTACGGAGTAACGCCGCTATCTGTAAATTTCCACGCAACTTCCAGGCCCCAGGCAATAGATAGACAGTGCTTCCCGGCTCCAATTGCTCTAAAAACCAGAGGCGTTGCTGCCCAAAAGAGAGCGGCATCACCTCCTCACGCTTCACTGGCTCCAGTGGCAAGACATCCGGCCTCTCAGCATCGGTTATGGCACGCTCGATCATCTGCGCTTGTTCAGCTAGCATGGATGTTTCAAATAGAGTACGCACAGGCAGAACGATGCTAAAGGCCTTCTGGATACGCCATTGCAGCTGCGTAACCAGCAGCGAATGGCCTCCCAGTTCAAAAAACTGAGCACTATGACTCATGGAGCTCAGACGAAGCACTTCACACCATATCCCCGCCAGTACCTCTTCCACAGCAGTACGCGGAAGCGTCACATCTTCCTGCTCAATCTGGATCTGTTCCCAGGTGCGAGCCTGCAACGTCCGACGATCTATCTTGCCATTGGGCGTCAATGGGAGAGTTGGCAGCGTCACAAACTGCTGCGGAAGCATATACTCAGGCAGGCTTTCACGCAAATACGCACGCAAGGAGGCAATGTTGAGGGATTGTTCCGGTCCGTCCATCACCAGATACGCAATCAACAACCGATCTCCCCAGGGAGCAACCTTCGCAATAACGACAGCAGTACCTATGCCTGAGTAGCGCTCCAGAGCAGTCTCGATCTCTTGCAATTCAATACGATAACCTCTGAGCTTGACCTGCAAATCTGCGCGCCCTTGATACTCCAGGACGCCATCGGAACGCCAGCAGACCAGATCGCCGGTACGATATAAACGTCCTCCCGGCTCTGCTCCGAAAGGATCAGGAACAAATCGCTCGGCAGTTCTATCTGCAAGGTGCCAGTATCCATATGCCAGCCCGCTTCCACCAATATAGAGCTCTCCCACGCAACCTACAGGCACTGGCATCCCTGCTTTATCAAGGACATAGAGTTGTGTGTTGTCAATCGCATATCCAAGGGAGATACGTTCCTCATGCTGAGCTACAGGTGCATGCGTGGACCAGATCGTCGTCTCGGTCGGGCCATACATATTCCAGAGCTGGTCCCCCTTCGCACAAAGGCGGGCCGCTAATTCGGTGGGCAGTGCCTCACCTCCACATAACATTTTCAAGTGGGAATGACCAGCCCAACCACTCTCCAGTAACATGCGCCATGTCGAAGGAGTTGCCTGCATAACGGTCGCTCCAGAGATATCAAGTAGCTTGCTCAAAGCAAAACCGTCGGCGAGCACTTCACGGCTGGCAATATGGCTGCATGCCCCGATCGTTAAGGGCAACAATAATTCCAGAGCAGCAATATCGAAGGAAAAGGAGGTAACTGCCAGGATGCGATCCTTTATAGTCAGTTTTGGTTGTCGGCACATGCTCCCAAAGAAATTGACCACAGCCTGATGAGAAATAACTGTGCCCTTCGGCGCTCCAGTCGATCCAGACGTGTAGATTACATAGGCGAACTGCCCAGGGAAACCCGCTTCAAGAGGCTCTACCTCAGGAGAAGTGAGACGGAATGCATCAGGGAGCAAGAAAATATGCTCAGGCAGCGTGGGCAGGAGTTGCACCAGTCCGGACTGAGTAACGAGCGCAGAAGCACCGCTATCTTCAAGCATGTAAGCGATCCGTTGCTGGGGATAGCCAGGATCAAGCGGGACATAGGCACAACCCGCCTGCAAAATGCCTAGCATGCCGATAACCAGCTCAAGAGAACGCTCCATATAGAGCCCGATCAGTGACCCTGACACTATACCAGCTGCACGTAGCTGTCCGGCAATCTGCAATGCCGCAGTATGAAGCTCCCTATACGTTATACAGCACTCCTCATACCACAGGGCCACGCTGTCAGGAACACATAATGCTTGTATTGCCACCAATTCATGGATACAAGCCCTGGGCTGGGGATACTGTGTCGCATTCCACTGGACCAGCATCTGTTGCCACTCGTTGGCGGTTAAGAGCGGGAGTCGTGCTACCGGCAGATCGGGCTGAGCAATTGCAGCCTCCAATATGTTCTGAAAATGTGCAATCAAACGTGTAATGGTAGGAGCATCAAAAAGGTCCGTGTTATATTCCAGCGTGCCCATCAACCCTTGCGAACTATCGACCAGATCCATACTCAGATCAAAGCGGGCTCCTGCGTGGTCCACGGCAAAAGACTGTAGGGCTAGATCGGGCATCTCTACTTTTTCCAGCATATCGCGCTGCCAGGTAAAGAGAACCTGGAAAAGGGGGTTGCGGCTGAGATCACGTTCGGGATGGAGCGCCTCGACCAGTTTTGTGAAGGGAAGCTCTTGATGACTATAGGCTTCCAGGCAGACTGTGCGCACCTGCCGGAGCAAGGTACGAAAACTTTCTGTGCCCGCTACTATTGTACGCAAAACCAGCGTGTTTACACAGAAACCAACCAGTTCCTTGAAATTCATTCCCGAGCGCGTTGACACTGCCGTTCCCACCGCAATATCATCCTGCCCCGTATAACGAGCAAGCAAGACCTGAAACGCGGCAAGGAAGGCCATAAACGGCGTTGCCCCCTCCTGACTACTCAGCTCCTTATAACGCTGCTTCAGGACCGGGTCAAGAACGAAGCTCTGTATCGCTCCATGATAGCGTTGCACAGCCGGACGTGGTTTATCCGTTGGCAGATCTAACACAACCAGCCCTGCCAGTTGCTGCTGCCAGTAAGCAAGCTGCATACTGAGCCATGCTCCCTGCAACAATCCACGCTGCCAGTAAGCATAATCACTATAGCGTGGAGGCTGCTCCAGAGGGATAGGTGTATCTCTCTTCTTACTGGTATAAAGATGGGCCAGTTCGCGCAAGAGGACCGCTATTGACCATCCATCGGCAGCAATATGATGCATGGTAAGCAGCAGCACATGCTCTTCGGCTGAACACATGAACAATACAGCACGTAACATACTATCGCCAGCCAGATCAAATGGTTGCCGTACTTCCCTGTTAGCCTGCCTCTGTACTTCCTGCTCCTGCGCATGCTGAGGCAAACGTCTCAGATCAATATAGCGCCAGCGGAGAGGAAACCCTGGATTGATCCATTGGACGAGGCAATCATCGTTTATCCGCAGGCTCGTTCTAAGAGCTTCATGCCTGTATAGCAGTTCTTCAAGAGACTGGAGAAGCAGCGATGCTTGCAGGTGTCCTCTCAGGCGCAAAGCGACAGGAAGGTGATAAGCGGAACTTTCGGGCGCTAACTGGTTCAACACCCAGAGCTGCTCTTGCGCAAAGGAGGCAGGATATTCATCCAGCAATTCCATAGTCCGTCCAGGTACAGGTACAACCTCCTGAGTCAGACTTCTTTCCATCTGCTGCGCCAGATCGGCAATAGTGATATCCAACAACAGATCCACAAAAGAAAACGATATCTTCAGATCCGCTTCAATGACGCTCTTGAGTTCCCCTGCCGCTAGAGAGTCCAGACCAAAGGTACTGATCGGCGTCACATCATCCACACTGCCTGGATCAATACTGAGAATACGACTGAGCAGAAAACGCAGATACAGCCGCAGATGGCGTGTGCGCTCCTCTGGAGCCAGTAAGAGCACCTGTTCACGCGTCAACTGCTCGCCTTGAGCATCACGCTGATACACCTCCATGAGGTCAGAGGCCACAACGCGTAACGTATGATTTAGGAAGGACTCCCGACAGGCACGCCGCTGTATCTTGCCACTTGACGTCTTCAGCAGGCTCCCATGGCGTATCAGAACAACCGCATACGCCTGTATCTCAAACTGTTCGGCAATAGCCCGACGTACCGCTTTACACATCGCATCGACATCCTGAGCGTCACGGGCCACCTCCTGTACAACGACGAGTCGCTCTTCGCGCCCATCTTCCACAGTAAAGGCCGCACCACAACCTGGACGTAACGAGGCATGCACTCGCTCAGCTGCGAGCTCAATATCTTGAGGATAATAATTACGGCCACGAATAATGATGATGTCTTTCAGACGGCCAGTGATAAATAGTTCTTTTTTATGTAAAAAGCCAAGGTCGCCTGTGCGTAAAAATGGCTCATCGTCCCCATCAGCCAGCCGGGCCTGAAACACCTGCTGGGTCTCTTCTCTGCGCCGCCAGTAGCCATGCGTCACACTCGGACCGGCAATCCAGATCTCTCCAACTTCATGCGGAGTGCAGGGCTGCTGCGTCTCAGGATTAACAATAACGACACGCTGATCTTCAGCGACGGGACCACACCCCACAAAGGGCCGGGTCATCCCCTCCTCTTCCTCGCTGAGAGCAATTCGCTTCTGCTCTAGTTGCGCACGACTCAGATGAACAACCGTAGACGACGTACCGCAGGCCGTACTGGCGACCATTAATGTCCCCTCAGCGAGTCCATAGCCAGGGCTAAATGTCTCATAGCGAAAGCCGCAGTCGCTAAAAACGTCTGCGAACTGCCGTAGTGTCTCAGCACGTACAGGCTCAGCACCATTCACGGCTACGCGCCAGGAGCTCAGATCCAGTTGCCCCCGTTCCTCCTCCGTCACCCGGCGCAGACAGAGCTCATACGCAAAATTTGGCGCACAACTGGTCGTTCCCCCATAGCGCGAGATCGCCTGCAACCAGCGCAATGGACGCTGGACGAAAGCCGCCGGGGCCATCAAAACGGCTGGAAAGCCCACATACAACGGCTGTAATACGCCAGCAATCAGCCCCATATCATGAAACATTGGCAACCAGGAAACTCCCACGCTGCTCTCCGTGTGCGCCCAACGTGTACGCATCATTTCCAGGTTGTGCAGGAGATTCGCATGGCTGACCATGACGCCTTTCGGAGTTCCAGTCGAACCGGATGTATACTGGAGAAACGTTAACATATCCGGCACAAACGTCGGTTGCTGCCAACGCTCGACTCGCTCAAGGTAGCTATCATTATCAGTAGCAAGCCACTGCAAAGCATCCAATTCAGGTAAACGATCGGGCCATTGTTGTAGCTTGGCAAGCGTTCGCTGAGTCGTAAGCACCAGAGTCGCCTGAGCATCGACAGCAATGGCCTGAATACGTGACAGCAAGCGATTAGAGGAAGGAGGATATGCCGGAACAGCGATCACGCCTGCATAGAGACAGCCAAGAAAAGCCGCAATATAGTCCAATCCAGGTGGAAAGAGCAACAATGCACGCTCATTCGCATGTGTATACTCCTGTAGCAAGGCCGCAATAGCTCTTGCCCGATAATCAAGCTGTGCATACGTAATACCAGCCTCCTCAACCTCACCATCACCAAGAAAGGTATAGGCTCTTTGCTCAGGCTGGTGACGTGCTCGCTCACGAAGTATCTCCACAAGGGTGGTAAAACGCGCATCTAGACCTATCAGATCAGTAGAGGAATGTGGCTCCAGGTCTTCTCTCATTGTCATTCCTTCTCCTCCCAACTGAATTGCATGGCATATATTTAGAACAGATTCACACGAGAGGCCAGGTGTGCCTCAATCTCTGATTGCGTCAGCCAGGCATCACGCATCTGGTTCTTCGCGTACAACGTAAGTTGATCCCCATTATGCGGCGAATCGGGTTGACTGGAGTTGCCATAGGTCAGCAGTACGCGCGCCTGAATCGGGTTCGTAAACTCGACTGCCGCGATATAACTATCGCCAGAGTTAGCAATATATTGTCCATTTGGGCCCGACGCGAAATACAGAGCACGAAAGATACCGAAGGGATCGCCCGGGCCACCGCTGGCTGGCAAGTTTACGCTGCCACGATTTACGCGAAAAGCCGTCCCCCAGGGAATATCCAACGAGCCGACCTGCGAGAGCAGCGTACTGGCAGCATCTTGCAACACCTGCACCGCAGCTTGAGGGTCTGCCAGACCTGAAGGGGTCGTACGAGGTTGTTTGGGATCCCAGGGCACCATAAAGAGGGGAGTTTTGTTATGCAACATAGTAGAGGCCCATACATAGAAAAGAGCGGCCCCTTTGCTATTGGCATCGGTGGTGCGATCCCATGCCTGCAACACATCGGCGGCCTGTTGCGCCTGAGCATTACCATATTTGTGGGCGGCCGCAATCAGATCAGGCACAAGACGATCTGCCAGTACCACATGTGACGAAAACTTATCGGCCACCATTTGCTCATAAGAAAGGCGATTCTGCGCGGTAATCATCTCAACACCACTCTGCTCACGCAAAGACATACTCGCCACAGGAGCCAGATACGCGGGATATTGAGCAGGATTAAAGGTCTGCGGGAAAGTTGTATACCAGGGCGGGCTATTGGAATTTTGCACCCAATCGCTCGGGGGATCAATCACTTTAGGAAGATCTTTATAAGGAATGATTGAGTTCCAAAGGGTTGCAGAGGTATCTCCCGGCACAATACTGGTCCAATAATTCCAATCTCCAGAAGGACGTTTGGGCACCTCGCCATTAAACAGTGACAGCACATGCCCATCGCGGTCGGCATAGATGATCGTAAACATCGGTATTTGCAAGCGTTGTACGGCGGATTGGAACTGGCTCAAGTTCTGGGCATGCCCCATATCCCACCACTCTTGCCACATACCAGTGGCCGGGAACTGATCAACCCCTGTCATACGAATCGCCAGTGTCTCCGTCTGATCACCTTTTCCAAATGTAAAGACAGGCCCATGAACACTGTGGCGTATCGTCAACTGCTGCGATTTCAGCGTGCCGTCAGTTTGCTTGACACGCAAGGTCTCCGTCTGGGTCGCAAAAGTATGTACCGTATTATCGAAGAGATATCCATTACCGGAGAGCGTCAGCTTATAGGCGTCACAGGCATCAATCGTATTTACCGTATGAGTCCAGCTCAGAAAGTTATTAAAGGCAATAGCTAAAACGGGAAAACCAACGAGCGTTGCTCCATACATACTGGTTGTGGGAGAGACCAGCTGGGCCTCAAAAAAGGTTGTTTCACCGCTCCAGGGAAGATGGGGATTGGCTAACAACATAGCATGATTGCTGGCTGAATGAGCCGGTCCAATCGCCCAACCATTAGAACCTGCCGAAGAAGTTCCTACATTGAACGTATTCAGCACCGGCTCACAATCACCCAGGAGAAAATCGCTGAACACACGCTCGCCATGCGCAAACACGTCGGTTACCTGGAGCGGTAACACCACCCTCATTTGAGGAGAGATCTGGTCCGGATGAGCATGCGCATAAGCATTCATACCCGCAACAAAGGCGGTTATATAACGACGAAATGCTGGCGTTTGTGCATTATACCAACTCTGAGCATGCTCAGGAAAACCCATCGTTCTTACAAATTCGTCTTCTCCTAGATAGCTTGCCCCCCAGTATTCAGCCGCACGTCCACGTGCCTCGCCATAAAGGGTCAGCAGCAGATCGGCATGATTTTGCATCTGTGCATAGCCAAAGCTGTAGAAGAGTTGCTCGTCGTTAGCGGCAAAAATATGTGGCACTCCCCAGCTATCCCACAAAATGCTTGTAGATTGCTTATTGGGAGACTGCGCTGACGCATCCGTAGATGTAGTACAGCTCGATAAACACAGCGATAAGACCAGGATAGCGGGGAGAAAAAGAAGCTGCAAACGTCTGAAATAGTCCTTTTTCAGGGCCAATGAAACATGCATACGATAACATCCTTCCTTAAAAAGGAGCAAAAGCAAAGAGAGAGCGCCAATATTTCTCTGATTGTGCATCCATCGACTATGCCAGAGGCACTGGCCCTGAATGAGGCCCACACATATATGCAATCTAGAGCACAAGGAAATTCATTGCCCTCTGAAAGCAAACACGGTAGGGCAAAGTTAATGGAGGGAACGGAGAAGATCCTGGGAAAGGACCTGCAAAAGCTCTGATTGTTGCTTATGCAAGAAGAAATGATCGCCTGGAAAGAAACGCAATTTAAAAGCCCCTTCCGTCTGCTCCTGCCAGGAAGTCAGCATAGTACGTGATACTTCACGATCTTGCAAACCTCCAAAGGCTGTGATAGGAGAGTGGAGAGGCTTTTCTTTCACATACTGATAGGTTTCACATAAGGCAAAATCCGCACGTAGCAGAGGAAGCAGCAGATGGAACAACTCTGCATTTTCTAATACTGCCTCTGGCGTGCCATTTAACTCCCTTAACTTCTCAATAAAGGCTGGCTCTGGCAAAGCATGTATGGATGGCCTGTGATCGGGGAGTTGAGGTGCACGACGTCCCGAGACAAACAGGTGGAGTGGGTCCGCACACTGGCGCGTACGGCGCAGATAGCGGGCCAACTCAAAGCTCACAACAGCCCCCATACTATGGCCGAAAAAAGCATAAGGCATGTCCAGGTAAGGACCCAGAGCTTCAGCCAGAGGTGGAAGTAAAGCCTCCAACCGATCAAAAGGTTTTTCCGGCAAACGGCTCTCACGCCCTGGCAACTGGACCGGACAGATCTCGATCAGAGGCGGCGTCTGTTCTGACCAGGAGCGATAGAGAGACGCTCCGCCCCCGGCATAGTGAAAACAAAACAGACGAATCCGTGCGTTGGGCTTGCGTTGCCAGTATTGCAGCCATAAACTCACCGCCGATACATTCATACAGTGGCTTTCAGCGCAGAGACATTCATCGCTTCTTGTTGCGTAATCATATCCGCCATAGCCACAAGGATTTTACGTGTACCACCAAACGGATCACGTGAATGGGCCACCATCATATTATCGAGCAAAATAACGTCACCAGCCTGCCACTGAAAACGCACTGCGACCCGCTCATAGAGCGTGCTGATCTCTTCCACGACGGAATCCTCAATAGGCGTTCCATCGCCATAGTAGACATTGCGTGGCAAATCCTCTTCACGGAACATCGAGAGCATCGACGCCCGCACATCCGCGTCCAGGCACGAGATGTGATGGAGCTGGATCTGATTGAAGAACAGCGGTTCACCAGTGACAGGATGATTGAGCACAGCCGGACAGATTTGCCGGGTGGTAAGATTATTCTCACCTTTCCATTCGAAAGCAATATTGGAACGACGACAATAATCTTCTACACGCTTTCTATCATCTGTCATGAAAAATTGTTGCCAGCTTACATCCAATCCATCAATGAAATTTCGCACATACATGAGCTTCTTTTCCGTCATCTGACGAATAAGCGCAGTATCCAGTTCCTGGTATGTCCTGCGGCAATCAATAATGGGCGTGGCTCCTCGCTCCTCTGCGGGCTTGACGCAATAGAAAAAAATCTTCATCGGCCAGCGGTGCATATGGGAACTCTCATTATGAAACAAAATCGATTTGTCGGCGGGATAGGGCGTGGAATGATACACCTTGGCCCCGGGAGTATCGCGAGGCAGATCACCATATTCATCAAATAACTCGCCCTTCGCACTCGCCGATAACGCGAATTCCTCAAATCTGGCGGGCGAGTCAATCGTGAAGTTGCGGAAAAGAATAGCACCGTGCGTCGCCAGTTCACGCTGAATATACTCTTTGTTATTCAGTGCCCAGCCCGCCAGATTAACGCCATTAATGGCTGGCTGAACCACTAACGGTAAATGCGATTCGGGAGAAAAATACTCCGTCTTAGTAAGGTTAAAATCAGTCAGGCTGATCTCCTCACGTCTCTCCTGCACAATTTTTTTGATATTCGCTCGTAAACTTGGTCTCTTGTCCATCATAACCTCTTTCTTAGCGCCAATACCTGTTACTGGCACAGCAATATAAAACCATCACGAACAGAAAAAGATGGGATAGTTGTTACGTTCAAGAGGCACCTTGTCTGAGAAAAAGAGGGCAACAGGGAAGTCAAAAAGCTCCGCCAATCCAACCAAAATAGTTCGATTGGATGACCTGTCTATGCACTGGATACTGAAACCGTGCTCATATTTCTACCACCGTAGTATATCTGCTGAAAGCGACCAGAAACAATACTCCTGATAAGTATTTTTTCAGGGAAAGTGAGGTAGAGAGACGGACTACACGTATTGTCCTTTCATTACCCCAACGGTATGCTATTTAGACCGCATCGAGGGCTGCTTGCTGTGAAAACTGCTGCTGATACAGATTTGCATACAATCCTTCGTGCGCGAGTAGCTCCCGATGCGTTCCTTGCTCCACGATTCTTCCCTTGTCTATGACCAGAATAAGATCGGCTGAGAGAATAGTAGAGAGACGATGCGCAATCGCGATGGTGGTACGGTTCTTCATCAGTGGTTCGAGAGCAGCTTGAATCAGGCGCTCCGATTGGGTATCTAATGAGCTGGTTGCCTCATCAAGAATAAGAATACGAGGATTTTTCAGGATTGTTCGTGCGATCGCCATGCGTTGTTTCTCGCCTCCCGAAAAACGATAGCCGCGCTCACCAACCACGGTATCATAACCATCTGACAGCTCCACGATCCGCTCATGGATCGCCGCCGCTTTCGTCGCTGCAATCATCTCCTCTTCTGTGGCTTCTGGGGAAGCATAGAGCAAATTCTCTCTCACGGTTGCGTGGAAAAGAAAGCTCTCTTGCGTTACAATACCAATTAACGAGCTCAGTGACTCAAGCTTGATATCTCGCGTATCATGACCATCAATCTCAACAGCACCGCTATCGACATCGTACAGGCGAGGGATCAGATAGGTAATCGTCGTCTTTCCGGCTCCACTTGGTCCAACCAGTGCCACCAGTTGCCCCGGTTTAATCGTAAAGGAAAGATCATCCAGCGTGAACGGGGTTGCGTGCCCACTCTGTGATGCTGTCTGTCCATTCTGCTTCTGCCCTGGTGCTTTCAACTTGCCAAAACTGGTAAGCGCATCTTTATAGGTAAAAGAGACAGCTTTAAACGCAATCTCTCCTTTCACCAGCTCTGGTTCAAGTGTGCAAGCATCGGGAGCATCGTGAATCTCGACTGGTAGATCAAGATATTCAAAAATGCGCTCAAACAGAGCCAG